>OGGW01001895.1_pt1 | contig 14453 bp, 8 predicted proteins | sample 1571291 | NCBI WGS metagenome assembly OGGW01 (sample SAMEA2582028, study PRJEB24529) | metagenome | biome: Human gut stool | place: China | collected 2011 | reverse complement strand
CCGTCTTTATGAATATGTTTAACTATAGTGCATGGTCTTTAGCAGAAGCATTTTCTATATGGCTCACTGCTTGGGTGGATACATTCATTATTAGCCGTTTTTTAGATGCCTATTATTTGGGTATATATAAGATGCCAATGGCTATTGTTACTACCGTCATGGCTATGGCAACAGCATCATTGGCACCAGTATTATTCGCGGCCTTAAGCCGAGTACAGCATGATCAACAGGCCTTTTCGAATACATTTTTTACTTTCCAACGCTATATGGCTTTATTTCTAGTGCCTATAGGGGTAGGATTATTTGTATTCCAAGACTTTGTAGTTCATCTATTATTAGGTCCGCAATGGAAGTTAGCGGGTATTGTATTAGGTTCCTGGGCATTGAGTTCGGCTATTATGACTGTAACAGCTAATTTGATTTCCGAAATATTCCGTGCTAAAGGCTTGCCAAACCTATCGTTCTGGACTCAAGTTTTACATTTAGTTGTTTTAATACCAGTTATTTATATTTGTATTCAATATGATTTCACTACCTTTGTGTATGCTCGCTCCATAGTGCGAATGGAAATGCTCGCTGTAGCTATGTTGTTCTTGGCACTGTTCGTCAATATGAGTGTGCTCCGTATATTATCTAATATTAGTGTATATCTCATTACCGCATCGATAGTTGGGGGGATAGCATATAGTGTTTTACATCTATATGATACGGTGTGGTGGACGATAGCTTGTATGCTGTTATGCGTTCTATTGTATGTGGCTATTTTATGTATCATTCCATCTGAGCGTACTATTATTGTTTCTGGTGTTAATAAAGTTTTAGGTAAAGTAAGACGCTCATAATTAACAGAACTATGAAAGGAGTACATATGCTTTCAAAAAATGTAGATTTAAACAACACGGTAATCCTCGTAACGGGAGCCGCTGGATTTGTAGGGGCTAACTTAGTTATGTCTCTCTTATCTGAAGCAGAAGGAACTCAAATAATCGGCATAGATTCTGTTAATGATTACTACGATGTAGCCTTGAAAGAGTATCGTTTGCAACAAATTGACGAGATTAGCAAAGACAATAAAAATACATGGATTTTTAAAAGAGGAAATATTGTAGATAAGGCTTTTATTGATGAAATTTTTGATGTATATAAACCACGAGTTGTAGTCAATCTAGCAGCTCAAGCAGGGGTTCGTTATTCCATTACTAACCCTGATGCTTATATAGAGGCTAATATTATTGGGTTCTATAATATTTTAGAGGCTTTTCGTCACTCTTATGACGATGGTGAAAGTTGTGTGGAGCATTTAGTATATGCTTCATCTTCCTCTGTATATGGTGCGAATAAACAAATCCCATACTCTACAGATGATAAGGTAGATAATCCTGTATCTCTTTATGCAGCTACAAAAAAATCAAATGAGTTATTAGCATATTCCTATGCAAAGCTTTATAACATTCCAAGTACAGGACTTAGATTCTTTACGGTTTATGGTCCGGCAGGTCGTCCAGATATGGCGTACTTTGGTTTTACAAATACATTGCGCAGTGGAGGGACAATTAAAATTTTCAACTACGGTAATTGTAAGCGTGATTTTACATATATTGATGATATCGTAGAAGGTGTAACTAAGGTTATGTCTACTGCACCAGAGCGTCGCAATGGTGCGGATGGCTTACCAGTGCCGCCGTACGCTATTTATAACATCGGCAATAGCAACCCAGAAAATCTGCTTGATTTTGTGCGCATTCTTTCAGAGGAATTAGTATCTGCCGGGGTATTACCAGAGGATTATAATTTTGAAGAACATAAAGAGTTAGTGGCTATGCAACCAGGTGATGTACCTGTTACATATGCTGATACGAGTGCATTAGAAGCTGACTTTGGTTTTAAACCTAATACAACGTTACGTGAAGGTTTAAGACGTTTTGCCATATGGTATAAAGATTTCTATATAACGGAGGGCAAATAAATGAAGATTGCAATTGCTGGTACAGGCTACGTAGGCCTTTCTAATGGCGTGTTGTTAGCTCAACACAATGAAGTGGTGGCCCTCGATATCATCCCAGAAAAAGTGGATATGTTAAATCGCAAAGAGGCGCCTATTGTAGATGCTGAATTGCAAGAGTATTTAGCTACTAAGGAGTTAAACTTCAAAGCTACACTTGACCCAGTAGAAGCTTTTAACGGTGCAGATTATGTTATCATTTCGACACCTACAAATTATGATTCTCAAAAAAACTTTTTCGATACATCTTCTGTTGAACAAGTTATTAAAACTGTGCTAGAGATTAATCCTGATGCAGTAATGATTATTAAATCAACTGTACCAGTAGGTTATACTGTACAAATGCGTGAAGAATTTAACACAGAAAACCTAATTTTTTCGCCAGAATTTTTACGTGAAGGTAAAGCTTTATATGATAATTTACATCCATCTCGTATTGTTGTGGGCGAGGATTCTGACCGAGCACGTCGTTTTGGCCAATTATTAGCAGAAGGTGCTATTAAAGAAAATATCCCACAATTATATACTGATTCTACGGAAGCGGAAGCAATTAAATTGTTTGCTAATACGTATTTAGCATTACGTGTAGCGTATTTTAATGAGTTAGACTCCTATGCTGAAGTACGTGGCCTTAGCACAAGTCAAATTATTAAGGGGGTTTGTTTAGATCCTCGTATTGGAGATTTTTATAATAATCCTTCCTTTGGCTATGGTGGTTATTGCTTGCCAAAAGATACAAAACAATTATTAGCTAACTATAATGATGTACCACAAAACTTGATTTCTGCCATTGTCGATGCGAATAGAACACGTAAAGATCATGTGGCAGATACTATTATTGCTAAAAATCCGAAAATTGTTGGTATCTATCGCTTGACTATGAAAATGAACTCTGATAATTTTAGAGCATCAGCCATTCAAGGAGTTATGAAACGTATTAAGGCGAAGGGGATTGCTGTAGTAGTATATGAACCTACACTAGATGCAGAAGATTTCTTCAACTCGCCAGTTATTCGTAACTTTGAAGACTTTAAGCGTGTCAGTGATGTCATTGTAGCTAATCGCTGGGATAATAGCTTAGAAAGTGTAAAAGATAAAGTTTATACAAGAGATATTTTTGATAGAGATTGATGCAGCTATATGTATTGTGGCGTTTAGGAGAATAGTATGAAACGTTGGATACTATATATTGTGTTAGGTCTGATTGTGTTTTTTATATGGGATAATTCCTTGCAAAATGGAGGGACCTCTGATGGGTTTAGTCTTATTTTTGCAGAGTGGCTTGCTCCTATAGCTGATAAATTAGGCTTTTACGGAAATATATGGGCCTTAAATAGGATTGTTCGAAAATTAGCCCACCTAACAGAGTTCACAATCCTTGGTGGTGTTTTATATGTAGTTCTACGACGTTATATTGAATATGGCACAGTAGTAAAAACTATAGGGGTGGGTATAGTAATAGCTTGTCTAGACGAATTTATACAATTATTTTCTCTAGGTCGCAGCTCTCAAGTTTTTGATGTATTGATTGATACAATTGGTATAATCATTGGTATATTGGTAGTAAAATTAGCTTATTATATTAGTCATGATAAAAGATAAAAGTATATTAAAAATTTAAAAATTATTAATATAATGATGCGTAAAATATGACTCACAATCATAGAGATTATGAGTCATATTTTATGAAGAATAAATGAATATATAAAAATTGTATTAAATGAACATATAATAATTTATCTATTTTTATAGAAAAATCACTATACACGCGACTGCTCTCTTGTTATAATCGTGAATGTAAAATGAATTCCAAAATTAAGTGAGAATAACATGAACTTTATATAAGAGGTCGATTTTTGAAAAGAGAATCGAAAGTAGAAGGGAAAGATAATGAGTCGCGTGGTTGATTTACATGGTTGCATTTTGCCAGCTGTGTTAGGTCCACAAGGGCCTCAAACAATGGCAGAATCAGTAAAAATGATTAAGTCCTTGTCTAAACAAGGTATTACAGATATTTTTAGTACGCCAGATGTTACAGTATCTATGGATCTGAATACATGGAATGCTATGAAATCTTTAGTTAATGAAGTAAAAGTTGCGATTAAGGAACAGCTAGTAGATGTAACTATTCACAGTGGAGCTCGCGTAATGCTTTGTGATGAAATGATTGAATATATAGTCTTTCATCGCAATCAATATACGTTGGGAGATAGCCATTTTATATTAGTTGCTCTTCCACAAAATAGCAAAGTGCATCATATTAATGCATGGTTGTTGAGTCTACTAGATATGGGTATTGTACCTATTGTTAGTGAAGTAGAAACTTATGGACAATTATTTACTAAACCTGAACAATTATTAGAATGGGTTGATAAAGGTATTTTAATTCAATGTAATATGGCATCTTTTAATCATGGTAACGCTAACTATGATAGGGCTATTGAATTATATCGCAATGGTTTAATTCATTTCTTTGGCACTGGTTACAGCAATGGCTGTGATGTTGAGGCGTACCAAGGTTATGTGGAAGCAATTTCTAAATTAGACAATACATATAAAAAAGATTTGTTACCAAATATCCATCTTAATGAACGCGATCTCTTAGCTAATCGCACATTTTATCCCTCTGTCCCATCTAGTTGGGTAGGGAAAAAGGGTAATTTTTTGACTCGTCTATTTGGCTTTGCATTATAATTTATATAGGTTCTTTTGTCCATGTCATATTGACATAGAGAGGAGAGCCTATTTTTACTTTATGTTGTATTTGGGGTTGAAAACAACCACCATATATAGTATACTGAGAAGGCGGTAAAAATAGAGGTTTTTTCTAATAATTCTTCACATTTTTACATATAAATTTATAAAAAGTGTGATTTGCCATACTTTTTATACGTCTTAACATATATTTTGGCAGTAACAAGATGGGGAGGTTGCCAATATGTTGCAGGTCATTAAGCGAGATGGCACGAAGGTACCATTTGACAAGAACAAGATTGCTTTGGCTATTGAAAAGGCTGAACATAGTAGTACAGGGTTGTACGAAGAGGGCTTGGCACAGCGTATTGCAAATGAAATTGAGGAATATGCTACTAAGCTTCAAAAAGACATGACAATTTATGCTATTGAAGATCAAGTGTATTATAAGTTGATTGAGTATCATAATCCTGCAACGGCACGTGCCTATGAAGGTTACAAAGCTGTTCAAGCTTTTAAACGCCGTCAAAATACCACTGATGATGATGTAATCGGTTTATTAGATCGCAGTAATGTTAGCGTTCTCGATGAAAACTCTAATAAGGATGCTGCTATTGTATCTACACAACGTGATTTAATTGCCGGTGAAGTATCTAAGGATATTGCTCGTCGTAAATTAATTCCTACAGATATTTTAGAAGCCCATGATAGTGGTGCAATCCACTTCCATGACATGGATTACATTATCCAGCCTATGTTTAACTGTTGCTTGATCAATTTGGAAGATATGCTAACAAATGGTACGGTTATCAATGGTAAGAAAATTGATACACCTAAATCCTTCCAAGTTGCATGTACAGTAACAACGCAAATTATTGCCCAAGTTGCATCTGGTCAATACGGCGGTCAAAGTATTAATGGTATCGATCGCATCTTGGCGCCATTCGTACGTAAATCTTACGAAAAAATCCTTAACAATGTTATTGAAGAACAAGTTGAGATTTACGGGATGGAACCAAATATGGAAAAAGCCCGTGAAATTGCGTGGAAACGTACGCGTAAAGAGGTTAAGGATGGCATCCAAACTATCCAATATCAAATCAATACATTGATGACTACAAATGGTCAATCTCCATTTGTTACATTGTTCATGTATTTTAAACCTGATTATGAATACGCTAAAGAGGCTGCTCTTATTACAGAAGAGATTTTACGACAACGCATTAAGGGTGTAAAAAATGAAGCTGATGTATATATTACGCCAGCATTTCCTAAATTGATTTATGTTCTTGATGAACATAATGTAACGCCTGATAGTCCATATTACTATTTAACTGAACTTGCTGCACAATGTACGGCTAAACGCATGTATCCAGATTACATTTCCGCTAAGAAGATGAAGGAAAACTATGAAGGTAATGTATTTAGCCCAATGGGATGTCGTTCTTTCTTATCTCCTTGGAAGGATGAAAAGGGGAACTATAAATTTGATGGTCGCTTTAATATGGGCGTTGTAAGTTTGAACTTACCTCAAATTGGCATCTTAGCTCGCGGTAGTGAAGAAAGATTCTTTGAAATTTTAGATAAACGTCTTGAATTAGCGGAAAAAGCATTACTATTACGTTACAATTTATTAAAGGATGTAGTAAGTGATGTATCGCCAATTCATTGGCAACACGGTGCTATTGCGCGCCTAAAAAAAGGAGAGAAAATCGCTCGCTTCCTTACTGGTGGTTATGCAACAATTTCTCTTGGCTACATCGGTATTTATGAAGCAACTCGATTGATTACCGGTGAGTCTAACACAGGTGAAAAAGGTCGTGTATTCGCCATGAAAATTATGGATCGTTTAAATGATGCTATCAATCTATGGCATGATAAACATAATCTTGGCTTTGGTTTATATGGTACACCTGCTGAAAGCTTAACAAATCGATTCTCTTCTCTAGATCGTGCTCGCTTTGGTGTAATTGAAGATATCACCGATAAAGGATATTATACTAATAGCTATCACGTTAATGTTCGTGAAGAAATCAATGTATTTGATAAGTTTAATTTTGAATCTGAATTCCAAAAGAAATCGACTGGCGGTTGTATTTCCTATGCGGAAATTCCGAATATGACTAATAATATCCCAGCTGTTTTGACTATGATTCAATATATTTATGATCATATTTCTTATGCTGAATTCAATACCAAGTCTGACTATTGTCACGAATGTGGTTTTGATGGTGAAATTAAGGTAAACGAGAATAATGAATGGGAATGCCCACGTTGCCACAATACAAACCGCGATAAATTAACTGTAATTCGTCGTACATGTGGTTACCTAGGTGAAAATTTCTGGAATGAAGGGCGTACGAAAGAAATCAAAGATCGTGTAATGCACATTTAAAATTATTAGAATTATAGTTTCTATAAATACATGGTAAAAGCTGTGCTTAAGGCACAGCTTTTACTGCGTTTGTAAGAAATAGAAATATATCTATATGGTGTTAATCAAAGTTGATAATCACTATTATGGAGGTAATTATGAGATATGGGCAAATAAGACAATATGATATTGCCAATGGGGAAGGTATTCGTACATCTATATTCGTAACTGGTTGTACACATTGTTGCTATAACTGTTTTAATGAAGAATACCAGAATTTTAATGCCGGTAAGGAGTGGACTCAATCTGAAACTGATTTAGTTGTATCCTATGTGAAAAGTCCAACATGCTCAGGTTTAACCTTGTTAGGTGGGGAACCGTTCCAAAATGTACAAGGTTTATTGCCGGTGGTGCGGGCAGTTCGTGCGGCGGTACCAGAAAAGAAAATTTGGGCCTATTCAGGTTATACAATAGATGATATCTTAGAAGATGAGTTGAGAAGCGCTTTATTACATGAAATTGATATTCTCGTAGATGGTCGCTTTGTAGATGAACTCAAAGATCCCGCATTGCGATTTAGAGGATCATCTAATCAACGTATTATAGATGTTAAGAAAACATTAGAAATAGGCGAAGTCGTATTAGCAATGGAGTAAGTATGGCATTTGATAAACGTTTAATAGGCCTCATAATTATCGTTGGATTTATAGCGGGATTGGTAGGGGCTTCTTATACACATTTATTACATGGTATTCAGCACTTTGTATATCATTATTCTGCTGCTGATCATATGAGTTTTGGCGCTGCTGTAGCTCGTGTATCTCCAGTAGAGCGATTGATACCACTGATTATTTGCGGTCTTATAGGCGGTGTCGGTTGGGTACTTATTCACCGATATGGTAAAGGTGTTGTAGATATTAAAACGGCTGTATCTGGTAAGATGGATATGAATCCTATTACTACTGTTTTACATGCAACTTTACAAATTATTACAGTAGGTATTGGTTCACCATTAGGTCGAGAAGTCGCACCACGTGAAGCCAGTGCAGGGATTACAACTTTTTTAGTTAAACATTTTGATATAAAACAAGAAGACCGCCAACTATTGATTGCTTGTGCAGCAGGTGCTGGTCTTGCGGCCGTTTATAATTCACCTTTATCGGCAGCGATTTTTACGTTGGAAACATTGCTTCTTACATGGAATATACGCGCTATGAGTGCTGCTCTTATATGCTGTGGATTAGCAACCTTTGTAACGAGACAGGCAGGTGTAGGGGATGTTATTCAATATACAATGGCTCAACCTAGCTTGGGTAGTCATTATGTTGAATTCTCCATTGCCTTGGGTGCTATTGTTGCCTTAGGTGTAGTTTTATTTAATATTACACAAAGTAAGTTACCGGCTATTCATCGCAGCAGTCCTGTTATGATTCCCATTTCTATCGTAGCCTTTACACTTATTGGTGCGTTAGCTATGTATTTTCCTGAAATACTTGGGAATGGTAAGGCCGGGAACGAATTAACCTTTACCAATGATATTACATGGACTTATGCATTAGGATTATTTGGTTCTAAGTGGGCAGCAGTATTACTCGCATTAGCAGCAGGTGCGTATGGTGGTCGTATTACTCCATCTATGATGTTGGGCAGTACGTTAGCCATAGTATTTGGTACTTTTTGGTCTATTGCCGTGGCTCCTATATCATTGGGGATGACTGCCTTTATCGGTGCCGTAGCATTTTTAGGACTTGCACAAAAAATGCCTATGACCTCATGTGTATTTATGCTTGAGCTTTCAAGATTTTCTGTAGAAATGTTGTTCCCTATAGCGTTGACCATGGGTACAGCACTTATGGTGGAACAAATTATTCAGTCAAAACTAAAGAGCGATAAATAGCAATGGGCTGTAAATAACAATGAGTGGTAGATTGCAATTAATAGTTGTGAGTAACAATCATACTAAGAGTTAATCACAGATTTATAAACTAAAAAATAAAGTGGATAGTTGTGTTATGATATGTACCCATTTTCCTGGACATATATTATTTACTAGTCTAAACATATGGATGCTTCCCTGTATTTTACAGGGGTTATGGTGAAAGCCGAGGTCTTAGAGCCTCGGCTTTTTGCTTTATTAGATATGCGATAGTTATTGTAAATGTAAATGTAAATGTATATGTATATATTGTAATGTGTATGTAGTCTGATATATGTAGTTTAATATGTAGTCTAACATATGTATGGTATACATTTGTCATGTCCGGTCGCGTGAAAAATTATGTAAAAATTAATATTTCATGAATATGGGATGATTTTTGTATATCTTCTTATGGGATGTTTTTTATTTTGTGGAATGTTTATCACTAAATATAATGAAAATTTTATCGTATAAATGCCCGTAAAATGAAGACTCTTTATCTTGATTATTAAATTTATTAATTAAAATATAAAAATGAAGAAAACATGAAAATGATGTTTACAAGATAGAATTTTTTTGATATTGTGTAGCCAAGGGTGAGAGTAAGATGAATAATCATTCAAGAATAAAATATTCGGGTCGTAAATCTGAATATTATCGTTGTGTTGGAAGTATAGATGATCACCCGTCTCTATCATTTCTTTTTTTATTTCAAATTATGTTTGCTGTGTGTGGAAATGCAGACGGATGATGTTTTTACCGATAGCTCAGTAGGAAAGGGGTAAGATTGATGAATCGAGTTTTTAAAGTAATTTGGAATCGTACAAAGGGGTGTTACGTAGTCGTAGCGGAAACGGCAAAGAACATGACGAAACGGTCTTCTTTGTCGGTTGTATTTTCTAAAATGGTAGGAGTTACAGCGGTTGCCGTTATGTTGACGGGCGTTATGATTCCGACCGATGCTTTGGGGGCACCGATTAAAAATGGTATCGGCGCACAAGCTGTAAATGACGGTGGTATCGCAATTGGTGATAGCACAAATGCTCAGGGTACTAATTCTATTGCTATCGGTACAGGTGCAAAAGCAGCTGGTGAAAGTACTGTAGGCACGAATATCCCGACAAGTACAGTAGCTATAGGTCAAGGGGCACAAGCTTTGGAAAACGGGGATATCGTTATCGGTCGTTCCGCAAAGAGTATTGTTTCTACGCATCATGGTAATCCTGGATCCGGCGCTGTTGTTATGGGGGCGGATGCTGCTTCCTACGGTGCTCGTGGTGATGTGGCTATCGGTGCATCTGCGGAAACAAATGTAAAAATTAAGAATGATGGCGGTACTGTTAACCCTAAATATGCGCAAGGTGTAGCTATCGGCAGCACTGCGAAAACTTATGGTACACAGTCTCTTGCTCTCGGTGCAGATACAAGAGCTATTGGTAATTCATCTGTTGCCATCGGCGGTGATGATATCGATATGGCTCGTACTGAATTGGAAACAGCTGTGCCTCAATTGGCTGCAGGAAACGGTATTAAAAAGAGCTTTAACAAGGAAATTGAAGATAAATTCGCCGGCACTCTTGGTTCGGCATCTATTAATGTAAAAGGTAAATATGCAAATACGGCGGCTATCGGTGATGCAACTACGGCTATCGGTACATTGAGCGAAGCCTATGGTACAGGCTCTACAGCAATCGGTATCAACTCTTTGACTAAAGGTGTAGCCAGCACCGGCATCGGTATCATGACACGTAGTTGGGGAACAAATTCTCTTGCTCTTGGTACGCAGGTTGGTGCTTACGGTGATCGTTCATCCTCTATCGGTGATACGAACCAGGTCGGTTTAGATATGAAAGACGGTTCTAAATCCGGGAAAGAGTCTGCTGCTGTTGGTTCCAAGAATACGATTTACGGTAATCAGGCGTATGCTATCGGTGCAGGAAATACCATCGGTTCCGCTACTGTTATGACTACGACGGAAGCAAATGGTAGTGGTGCAGGTGCCGATCAGGATAAAATTACAACTGTTACAGACGGTACTGTTAAAGGTAATATGTCCGGTGCATTCGGCTATAAGAACAGTATTACGGCCGATAATTCTTATGTAGTGGGCAGTAACTCCAATGTTTCCGCTGATGGGGCTATGGTTCTCGGGAACAATGCTTCCGTGACAGCGAAAAATGCTGTGGCTCTCGGTAATAATACAAAGGTAGATAATGAAAGTGCTGTAGCTCTGGGGACCGGTTCTGAAACGGCAGCAGCTGTAGCGACACCTTCCGCAACCATTAACGGGGCTGTACATAACTTTGCAGGTATTAATCCGGCATCTACCGTAAGTGTCGGCAAGACAGGCATGGAACGGACAGTTACTAATGTAGCGGCAGGTCGTATTTCCGCTACTTCTACGGATGCTATCAACGGCAGTCAATTGCATGCAGTTACTTCGGAGATGGATAAGGGCGTGGCATATGCCGGTGATGTGAAAGCTGCATCGGCTACAGCTAATCAATTTACTCGTAAATTTGGTGAACAGACGAATATTATCGGTGGTGTGACTGATCCGACAAAACTATCCGATAATAATATCGGCGTTGTATCCAACGGAACGGATACATTAAATGTAAAATTGGCGAAAACGTTAACCGGTCTAGAAAGCGTTACTGCCGGCAGTACGACTATCAACAATGACGGCTTGACTGTAGGCGGTAAGACTTATGTAACGCCGAACGGTATCAATGCGAACAATCAGAAGATTACCAACGTGGCGGATGGTAGTAATCCTAATGATGCAGTTAACTACGGTCAGTTACAAAAAGCTATCAACGGTACTGCGAAGGCATCCACTGTGAAAGCAAAGGATGCGAATGTAACCGTAACGGAAGGTACGAATACGAATGGCGGTAAGGAATTTACTGTCGGTTTAGGCAATAAAATCAATGTCGGTGCTGCCAACCCTGTAACTGTAGATGGTGATACAGGTCATGTAACCGGTCTCACGAACACGGATTGGAATGTGGATAATCCGGTGGCTGTATCCGGTCGTGGTGCTACGGAAGATCAGTTGAAGAAGGTTAACGACAAAGTTAATACGAATAGATCCGACATCGACAAAAATAAACAGGATATTGCGGGTAACAAACAGAACATCAATAAAAATGCCGGAGATATCGCCAACAATACGCAGAACATCAATAAGAATAAACAGGATATCTCCGATATCAATAAAACTCTTGAAAAAGGCTTGAACTTTGCCGGTGATACCGGTGCCGTAAGCAACAGAAAATTAGGTGATACCGTAACTATCAAAGGCGGTGCTGATGCAGCTAAATTATCCGACAATAATATCGGTGTTGTATCCGACGGTAACGGTACATTAAATGTAAAATTGGCGAAAGAATTACAGGGTTTAACATCTACAACTTTCACAAACGGTGGTAATAACACTGTTATCAACGGTGACGGTATGACAATCAATCCTGCCGGCGGTAATAAGGTGAGCCTCACAAAGGACGGCCTCAATAACGGAGGTAATAAGATTACGAATGTAGCCGACGGTACGGATCCTAAAGATGCGGTTAATAAATCCCAATTGGATAAGGCGACAGCGGCTGCGACTACAACGGTGACAGCCGGTAAAAATATTATCGTTACACCTGGCACCAATGCGGATGGGTCGAAAAACTATGAAGTGGGTCTTAAGGATCAGGTGACAATGGGCACAGATCTGACAAAACAAGTGGCTATAGACGGCAACGCCGGCACAATCAAAGCCGGCGATAAGGTTGAAATCGATGGTAATAAAGGTACTATTAAAGCGGGCAATGTAACGATTGACGGCGAAAACGGTACCATTAAGGCCGGCGACAAGGTAACGATCGACGGCAAAGACGGCAAGATTGCGGCAGGGAAAGTTGCTGTTGACGGTAAGGACGGCTATGTGACAGGTCTGGAAAACAAAGATTGGGACCCTGATAATATCTCAAGCGGTCGTGCTGCTACAGAAGACCAGTTGCAGAAATCTCACAAGACCTTGGATAATAAAATTACCAACTTGGGCGATGAAATCACGAAGAAAGGTATGGATTTTGCCGGTAATACAGGCGAATTCCATCGTGATTTAGGTCAAAAGGTTACCATTAAAGGTGAAGGTACAGAAAATGATGATAAATATTCCGGTGAGAATATTAAGACCGTAGCCGAAAATGGTAATGTTACGATCAAGATGGCGAAGGATCTCAAGACTGACAGTTTAACTACCGATAAGGTGAAAGTCGGTAAAAACGGCAAAGACGGCGTATCCATTACAGGACCTAACGGTGCTGACGGTACGGACGGCAAGGTAGGCATTGCCGGCAAAGACGGTAAAGATGCTGTATCCATGTCCGGTAAAGACGGTGTCGGTCACATCGGTTTAAGGGGGAAGGACGGCCGCAATGCGGATATTACCGTTGATAAAGGCGATCCTGACCTTAACGGAAACGAAATCACTCGTATTAAATATCGGGATGAAAACGGTAAGACACATCAGATGGCAACCAAAGATGATGGTATGAAGTACGGTGGTGATACCGGTACGGTTATCAAGAAACAGCTTAACGAACAGGTGAATGTAGTCGGCGGCATTACCGATGCCAATAAGTTGACTACAGAAGATAATTTAGGTGTCGTATCCGATGGCAATAATAACCTTAAGGTTCGTATGGCGAAGGACTTGAAAGGTCTAGAAACTGTAACGACTAAGGACGCTGACGGTAATACAACCGTTATGAACAGTGGCGGCGTGACAATCACTCCGGCCGGCGGCAATCAGGTGAGCCTCACAAAAGACGGTCTCGATAACGGCGGCAATACGATCAGTAATGTCGGTCCTGGCGTAAACGGTACCGATGCAGTTAACGTAAATCAATTGAAAGATGCTACTGGAGGCTTGTCAAATGCCATTAATGCGGTAGCGGGCGAAACGCAACGTGTGGGCGCTCATGCGGCGGCACTTTCAGCGTTGAAACCTATTCAGTATGATCCGTTGGAACCGACTCAGGTGATGGCCGGCATCGGCAACTATCGCGGTGAAACGGCGGCGGCTCTAGGCATTGCACATTACACGGCGGAAGATACAATGTTCCATGTAGGAATGTCTGTAGGTAGCCACCATAACATGGTGAATGCCGGTGTAACTCGTAAATTCGGCACTTCCGATGCGAAGAAAGCTGTTCCTGAACGTTATAAGGGCGGTCCTATCAGCTCTATTTATGTGTTGCAAGATGAAGTAACAGCGTTGAAAGCTGAAAATGCACGCATGCAAGAAAGCCTCCATGAGTTGTCTTCTGTTAAGGCTGATAATGCACGTATGCAAAAACGTATTGATGAATTATCCTCTGTGAAGGAAGATAATGAACAAATGAAGGCTCAAATTGCATTGTTGATGCAACAAGCAGGTCTTACAAAATAATCGAATCTGAATATTCGAG
>OGGW01001885.1_pt1 | contig 14522 bp, 9 predicted proteins | sample 1571291 | NCBI WGS metagenome assembly OGGW01 (sample SAMEA2582028, study PRJEB24529) | metagenome | biome: Human gut stool | place: China | collected 2011 | reverse complement strand
AAGGTATAGCTTTTTTGCAAACCTCCAAAACTTTTGCAGGAAAAAGTTGGATTTTTAGCTTGATTTTAACAGATATTTACAATTAAAGCGCATAATTGTGGACGTACACATTATAATATTATACGCGGGAGGGAGGGATAAGTGCACCCTTTTTGCGTACGAAGTCTGACCAGATTGAAAGTGTATCTAAACAATAAAGATAGCTTTTCAACGCAACTAACATAGTAAGCGGTGCACTTGAGACAAGTGCACCCCCTTTTTTGCGTTCGCCGCCCAATCGGATTCCGTACGCCGCCCGATCGGATTCCGTACGCCGCCCGATCAGATTCCGTACGCCGTCCGATCGGATTCCGTTCACCGTCCAATCGGATTGCGTTCGCCGCCCGACGACTATCTTTAGCATTTTGAAGAACACTTCTTTGGTTTCTACACAACTAACTTTGGCTGCAAATTCTTGCAGTTGTCAGAATTTATTGCGAACTTAGCGGTTGGGAAAGCAATAACTTTAAAACAAAAGGAATGAAGACAAAGAAAACAGTAAACCAAAAGCTGAAGCGCATATTCTTATCGCTTCTCCTGCCTGCGGCAATGACCGCATCGGTCACTTGCAACGCACAAAACAACTCGGGCATACCGCCGCACCAGATGCGCGTGGCTTCGTATAACATTCAGCACGGCATGGGCATGGACAACCAGCTCAACTACAAGCGCATAGCCGAGGTGCTGAGGGCAATATCGCCGGATGTGGTGGCGTTGCAGGAGGTGGACAGCATGACGCAGCGCACGAACAACACTTATGCGCTGGGCGAGATAGCAGAACAGCTGAACTACTACGCATCGTATGCACCCGCAATAGACTTCGAAGGCGGCAAATACGGCATCGGCATACTCTCGCGCGAGCGCCCGATAAGCGTCAGACAGTATGCGCTGCCCGGAAGTGAGGAGGCACGAACGCTGCTTGTGGCGGAGTTCGACGATTTCGTGTTTGCATCGACCCACCTCTCGCTGACCGAAGCCGACCGCATTGCGTCGATAGGCATCATTGAGGAGGCGGCAAAGAAAAGCGGAAAGCCGTTCGTGGTGGCTGGCGACTTAAACGCTCAGCCAGATTCGCCGTTCATACGTCAGTTTGAGGAGAAATTCCAAATATGCAGCGGCAAGCAGAAGTCGTGGCCTGCCGACAAGCCGACGGAGTGTCTCGACTACATAGCTGCGTACAAACGCAAGAGTACGAGCAAAAACGGAAAGGGAGGCGCGCAGCATCCGGCGGTGACGCTTTTCTCTGACGTGTTGAACACGCAGGCTTCCGACCATCGTCCGATAGTGGCAGAGATAGTATTGCCGCGATAGCGAAAACAAAAAAAAGGTGCAACGTAAAACACGTTGCACCTTTTCTATTTATTTATCTTTTCTTACTGCTGAACGAGCGTCATTTTGCGCATAACCGGAGCTACGGCTGTGCGCTTAGCAGCCTTCTTTGTAGCGATGCGCTTCGGCATAGCAACAGCCTTGGCAGGAGCTACGCCTGCAGGAGCTGCACCTGTTGTGAACTCGTGCTTTGTGAGCGGACCCCACTCGCCCTTTGCGTTCTTTGCGAGAGCAAGAGCATAGTAGGCAGTGTTAGGAGTTGCCTCGAAAGAATAATTGTCAACACCATACTGGTTCCAGTTCGGGTCCATCGGAATATCCTGCATGAGGTATTCTTTAGCCCACTTGTCGCCACCGTTCTCCTCGTACTTATCCTTAACGCAGATAACAGAGTGGAAGAGGGCGGTCTGGTCGTTCGGTGTGAAAGTTACGGTCTGCACATACGAATCTCCATATTTAACAAAGTCACCTACGGTTGCGGTAACCTGAGCAATGCCTTCGCCACCCTGAGCCTTTGTTGTAACGTAGATGTAAACGAGGTCGCCGAAGTTGCCTTCTACATCAACTGGGAGCACTGCCACCTCATAGTCGGTAGCAGGAGCAAGTCCATTCCATGTGTTTGTAGCTGGGTCGCTATAAGAACGACCGCTGAACTGCTGAATCATAGCCTCAATGCTTGACAGACCCAACATCGGTCCCCACTGCTCGAACTGCTCCTGTGCCTTACCCTTCTCGAACTGGCACCAGTAGAACTCTTCGCAATCCTTGTTAGGAGTAACGGTGAGAGTGAAGCTGGTTGGTGTAGTCTCGTCGACAGTGTATGTCACAGACGGAGTGCCCACTGTAGGTACCTTCGGAGTCTTGAACTCTGCGCGTGAAACCTGGCACGGCACGCCGTACTCGTCGTAAGCGAGAGTAACAACGGTGTACGGAGTGTTGGCTGTGAACTCGCGAGCGAAGCCAGAGAGTTTGCCCTCAGAGAAGTCCTGATAGTACTTAGGAGCGGTAGTCTGTTGCTCGAAGTAGCGTGCAAAAACGGTATCATCATAACGCTTTGCGGTGTTTGTAGGCAGCACTTCGATCTTGAACGAGCTGCTCGGGTCGGTACGTGTAACCTTTACGTATACCACATCGTTCTCATCCTCGTCCTTTTCATACTTGAGGAACTCTACGTTAGCCTTCACTTCGCCGTCCTTGCGTGCGAAAGAGATGCTGTCAACATGGTCTACTGCGTAAGCCTTGCTTGCTACAGAAGAGTTGATGATCATACGGTTGGGTACTACGTCGGTCTGTGCCTGTACGCCTGTCGACATCGCCAATGCGAGTGCCGCTATAGAGAAGAATTTCTTCATTTCTTTACGAATTTAATTGATTTGTTGTTAACTTTAAGAATATACACACCGCTGCTGAGCGCGTCGGTGCTGACCGGTGTTCCGTCCCAAGCCTTGAGGCTCATGGCACGCTGTCCCTGGATGTTGTAGATGGCAGCGTTGGCAGGACCGGTGAGTCCGTTAGCCGACACGAATCCGCCAGCATACATCACTTGCAAGCCTTCGGCTCCGCCTACGACCTGCGTAACGCTTGTCGGTTCGCCTTCGAAGTACAGCACGGTAGAGTTGGTGAAAGCGAGTTCGCGTGTGGTTTTGTCGGCGAACCTTACTTCCATCTTGCCGTTCGTGAAGCAGATACGACTTACTGTGCTCAGCTTTGCCTCCATCTGCTTTGCGCCGGTAGACGAGTCTTTCACGACAAAACTGTTGTCGGCGTAGCTCTGTCCCACTGCAAACAGTGCGAGAATGGCTGATGTCAGAATTGTTTTTCTGTTCATAGTTGTTACATTATTTATGGTTTAATGATATCGCTACAGAACGATATCGGTTGCAAAAGTACATAAAATATATCTATTCGCCAAACTTTTTGTTGCGGAAACAATGATTCTGTCTCATTTTTGCGCACACAGCCGCTTCGCTATACATTATTATTATGAGAGCGTTTGTGCCAGTAGGTGAGTTTGTCTACGACGAGCGCGATGGCGCCGTCGCCAGTGACGTTGCAGGCTGTGCCGAAGCTGTCCATAGCTATGTAGAGCGCAATCATGAGTGCGAGCGACTGGTCGTCGAAGCCGAGCATCGACGAGAGTATGCCGAGAGCCGCCATGATAGCTCCGCCCGGAACGCCCGGCGCCGCCACCATTGTGATGCCCAGCATGAGGATGAAGCCCGACATCATTTGGAAGTCGTACGGAATATTCTGCATCATCATCAGCGCCAACGCGCACGACACTATCTTCATCGTGCTGCCCGAGAGGTGGATGGTGGCGCAGAGCGGAATGACGAAGCCCGCAATGTCCTTGTTAACGCCGTTGTTGATGGTCTGGCGCAGCGTGACGGGAATGGTAGCCGCCGACGACTGCGTGCCGAGAGCCGTGAAGTAAGCCGGCATCATGTTGAGAAGCAGGCGCAACGGGTTCTTGCGAACGAAGAGCGAGGCTACGAAATACTGGAAAATAAGCAGGAAGATGTGCATCACGAAGATTACGCCGATAATCTTCACGAACACGCTGAGCACCTTGAACACTTCGCCCGAGTGGGTCATGTTGAAGAAGATGCCGAAGATATAGATGGGCAAAAGCGGCAACACCACTACCTGTATGGTCTTTGTGATGATGTCGCGGAACTCGCCGAACATCGACTTCAGCGTGTGCGACTCAAGATGGGCGATGCCAAGACCGAAGGTGAACGCCATAACCAAAGCAGTCATAATGTTGAGCGAAGCAGGGATGCTCACGGTGAAGAACGGCTCTATGCCCTTCGCCTCGCTAATCTGCGCCAGTTGCAGGTTGTCGGTTATGAGTGCCGGGAACACCGCCTGCCCCACTCCATAAGAAAGGAAGCCGGAGAAGACGGTGGCGCCGTACGCCATGAGTGCGGTTATTACAAGCAGTTTGCCAGCTCCCTTGCCGATGTCGGCGATAGCCGGCGTGACGAGTCCGACGATGATGAGCGGAATAAGGAAACCGAGGAACTCGCTGAAGAGCGCGTTGAACGTTACGAACACGCGCACGGGCATGTCGGGCGACACGATGCCGAACCCGATACCAAGGATAATGGCAATGATAATCTTAGGGAGCAAGCCCAACTTGATCTTTTTCATACGTAGATGGTGCTTAGTTTGATTAGTTTCGGGGCGAAGTTACATATAATATCACAAAGCGCAAAGCTTTGCGGCATGATTCTTAGCCTTAGCCACAGCCTTGTCGAGCTGGGTCTGCGCCTTCTTCTTCGCAGCGTCGGTCTTGGCGTTCTGCACATTGTCGTAGAGAGTCCAGAGCTTCAGCTTGGCAGTAGCCTCCTTGTATGCCTTTGTGAACCTGTTGGCAGCAGCCTCGGTCTGAGCCTCTTCCTCAGGTGTGGCATAAGCATGCCTGTAGCCCTTGAACTTGTTCCAGAGACCACGCGTGAAGTCGGGGAAAGCCACCGGAGCACAGTCGTTGTCCATCGACAAAGCTCCAAGCTCTGCAATAGAGCACCACTCAGCCAAGTCGTATACGTCCATATCGAGCGGCAGACCGTTCTGCAGGCAATACACGAGGCGTGCGGTCATGATGAAGTCCATGCCTCCATGGCCGCCTACCTCCTTAGCCAGCTTGCCGAACTTCTTCAGAATAGGATGGTCGTACTTGGCCTCGAGAGCCTGCTTCTCAGCCTCGGGCATGAAGCTGTGCGTAGAGAGATTGTCGACCTGTGGCTGCACGCCGCTTGCCGCGAGCTGCTTGCTGTCGAGAGCATAGCCTTCGACGGGATACTTGTTGGCGAATCCGCGCGATCCGGTAAGCTGATACAGGCGGTTGTAGGGCTGCGGATTCATCACGTCGTGCTGCAACTCTATCACCTTCTTGTTAGCTGTGCGTATGAGTGTGGTGGTATGGTCGCCGTTGCGGAAGTCGTCGCAAGGCTTGCCGGTCTTAGCCTCAACAAGCTCTTTGCCGTGAACGCTCTTCGTGTCCATAGCCACAAGCGTAGCCATGCGGTCGCCGCGATGAATGTCGAGCAGCTGCGCCACCGGACCAAGTCCGTGTGTGGCATAGATGTCGCCACGGTTCTCGCGGTTGTACTTCAGTCGCCATCCGAGCTGCTCGGGGTCAGTGCCGTTAGGATTCTTCCAGTAATAGTCCCAGAACTCGTCAAGATTGTGTATGTATGCGCCCTGCGCATGCAGTATCTCGCCGAACACGCCGTGCTGCGCCATATTCAGAGTGCGCATCTCGAACCAGTCGTAGCAGCAGTTCTCGAGAATCATGCAGTTGAGCTGCTTCTGTTCAGCCAGGTCGATGAGCTGCCAACATTCCTCAAGGTTCATTGCCGAGGGCACCTCGTCGGCTACGTTCTTGCCGTTCTCCATAGCGCACTTTGCCACAACGGCATGATGCTCCCAGTCGGTAGCTATATAGACAAGGTCGATATCGTTGCGGCGGCACAGATCCTCATAGCCCTTCTCGCCGTAATATACGGCGGCAGGAGCCAGCCCGTGCTTGCGCAGCGTCTCGTTCTGCTTGGCTGCGCGCGCCTCTACGTAGTCGCAGAGAGCCACAATCTCCACACCAGGTATCAAGCAGAAGTCTTCTACCGCACTCGGTCCGCGCATACCAAGACCGACGAAGCCCACGCGCACCGTCTTCATCTTCGGGAGTGCCAGTCCGAGCACGTCCTTCTGTCCTGCAGGGCGTTCGGGCGACTCAATCATTATCTTGCCTTTGTTCCAATGCCATTTTGTAGACGGAGAGAGCGATTGTGCGTTTGCCGCCAGCGAACAGAAAGACATCACAGCGGCAAAAGCCATACTTAATATAACTGATTTGTTCATAGATTGTTGGTTTTTGATTTGTTCGTTGATATGTTTTGATATATTATATTGCAAAATTACGCTTTATTTTCGAAGCATTACTCAAAAACCGATGAATAATTTGTGGATATTGTCTAAAACACGTAACTTTGAGACAATGAAACTCAACAACATACACAGTGAAAACAAATCATACAAAGGTATTGGCGACCATGTTCATGGCTTTCGCCTTATCAGCAGCATCCTATGCAGGAAGCAAAGCAGACAAGACAGTGAAGATAAGAATGATAGAGACGACCGACGTACACGGACGCTTCTTCCCGTACGACTTCATCAACCAGCAGCCAACCGATGGTTCGCTCGCTCGCGTGTCGTCGTATGTCGACTCGCTGCGCACCATATACGGCGACCGACTCTTGCTGATGGACGCAGGAGACGTGCTGCAAGGACAGCCCGTCGTCACATATTATAATTATGAGAAGACCGATGTGGAGAACATCGCTGCATCTGTGAGCAACTTCATGCACTACGACGTGCAGACTATGGGCAACCACGATGTGGAGACGGGTCATGCGGTATACGACAAATGGGTGAAGGAACTCAACTGCCCTATGCTCGGCGCCAATATAGTGAACACCGCCACCGGTCTGCCCTATCAGAAACCTTACATGGTCTTCAAGCGCGACGGCGTGAAGATAGCCGTCATCGGACTCATCACTCCCGGCGTGCCGTCGTGGCTGTCGGAAGAGCTGTGGAGCGGACTGCGCTTTGAAGACGCTGTGCAGTCGGCACGCAAGTGGATGGATGTGGTGAAGAAGAAGGAGCGTCCGGATGTGATAGTGGGCTTGTTCCACACCGGCATAAACGACCGCAGCCTCACAAACGGTTCGCTCAACGACGCCACACGCGACATAGCTCGCGAGGTGCCGGGCTTCGACGTGATATTCTACGGACACGACCACTCTACTCACTACGAGGAGGTGAAAAGTGCTGACGGATCTACGACCATCATCGTCAATCCTGCCAACAACGCTATGCGTGTCGCCGACGCCGAACTTGAGGTGAGCAAGAAGGGAAAGGGCAAGAGTCTGAAAGTGAACATCGTTGACATGGGCAAGCGATCTGTCAACCAGCAATACATGAAGGCTTTCGAGAGTCAGATTGAGAAAGTGAAGAAATACGTAGGCACCGAGGTAGGCTCGTTCACAACATCAATGACCTCGCGCGACTGCTATTTCGGTCCGAGCGCACTCGTCGATTTCGTTCACGACGTGATGCTCAGCACAAGCGGAGCCGAGATCTCATTCGCCAGTCCGCTATCGTTCGACGTTACGGTGAAGAGCGGTGCGGCTACGCTCGCCGACATGTACAAGCTCTACAGCTACGAGAACGATCTCTGCATGATGCAGCTCACGGGCAGCGAGATACGCCGCTATCTTGAGATGAGCTACGACGGATGGGTAGCAACGATGACATCGCCCGACGACCATTTGATATGTATGAACAACCGCGACTCGTCGCGCGACAAGTTCTTCGGACTCACCAAGCCTTTCTACAATCTCGACACGGCGGCAGGCATTGTCTACAACGTGGATGTGACGAAGCCGCGCGGCGAGCGCATCGTGATAAAGAGCATGGCTGACGGCACAGCGTTCGACGAAAGCCGTACTTATCGCGTGGCTGTAAACAGCTATCGCGCGGCTGGCGGCGGCGGACTGCTCACCAAGGGCGCCGGCATAGACAAGGCGCAGCTCGAAAGCCGCATAGTGTGGCGAGGCGACTACACGCTGCGCGACTATATAATAAGGTATGTGCGCGAACATTCGCCCATCACTCCGCAAACGCACGGCAACTGGCAGTTCGTGCCTGCAGAGTGGACCGCTCCTGCTGCCAAGCGCGACTATCAGACTATGTGGGGCAACAGATGACACAAGCCGTAGCCACAGTCTGAAACAGCAAAAAACGCCGGTAACAGCATTGTAACACACTTGACACGCGGTGAAAAAATAGAATGTCGACCTTTGCAGCCGAAATCATAACACGACAAGCAATGAAGACATTCATCACAACAGTTCTCGTCAGCCTCGCTGCCGCTACGGCAATGGCGCAGGAGGCAAAGACAGAGACCGCTACAGAGCAGAAGACAGAGGCTAAACCCACAATGAACATTCACGGAACGATACGCTCCAAGTACGAACTGCAGACCGAGGAGGGCGAACACCGCTTCGAGGTGCGCAACGCTCGCGTGAGCATCGACGGTTCACTCTCACCTATTATATATTATAAGGCGGAGATCGACCTCTGCGACGAAGGCAAAATAAAGATGCTCGACGCCTACACCCGACTGAAGCCGTGGCAGACCATGCAGTTCACAATCGGACAGATGCGTGTGCCGTTCACTATCGACGCCCACCGCTCACCCCACCAGCAGTATTTCGCCAACCGCTCTTTCATAGCCAAGCAGGTGGGCAACGTGCGCGATGTGGGTGCGGCATTGGGCTACACGTTCAACGTGGGCTTCCCTATCGTGCTCGAAGCCGGACTCTTCAACGGGTCGGGACTGACCAACCAGAAGGACTTCTGGACAAAGAACGTTAACTTCTCGGCTAAGGCACAACTGCTCATGCCGCACGGATTCAACCTCACGCTGAGCACGCAGAAGATAAAGCCCGACAACACCGACGTGATGATGTACGACGCTGGCGCCTACTGGCATCAGAACGGATGGCACGTAGAGGCGGAGTATCTCTACAAGCACTATGCCGACAACGCGTTCAAGGCTGTGCATGCGTTCGACTCGTTCGTGAGCTACGACATAAAGGTGAAGAAGGGACTCGTGAAGTACGTCACTCCGCTTGTGCGCTACGACTACATGAGCGACCACAGCGACGGCACACGCTATCTCGACGGCAAGGCGAACCCCGAAGGCAAGCTCATCGTGAACGACTATCAGCGCTCGCGTCTGACGAGCGGCGTAACGCTGAGCCTCAAGAAACCGTTCGTAAGCGACATCCGACTCAACTACGAGAAGTATTTCTATCGCAACGGAGGCATCGCTCATCGCTCTGAACGCGACAAGATTGTGGTGGAATTTATGACACGTTTCTAATGCAAACGTTTACAAGCACGGATACCCACTAACACTATTGTTTCAAATAGTAACACTTATCGTTCAAACCCTTACTTCTTGCTCTAAATCAAGCAAAAAAGTAGAAAAAAGATTTGGAGCGAATTGTTTTTATTAGTAATTTTGCCAACGTAAAAAGAACGATAAAACATCGCTCGCAAAAACGATAAAGCATAACTTCGCATATAAGATATTTTGATTTGTTTTAGTAGATTAGTTTTTAAGTAGTTTGTTTTTGAAAATCGGATGTCGTGAGACACCCGATTTTTTTTGTGCTTTATTAATGCATGAAAAATCCCGTTGTGCAGATGCTTCTGCGCAACGGGATTTTTGTATTTATAAGTAGCTGTGCTTATCGTAGGAGCCTACGGCGCGTAGCGGAAAGCTAATGCCGTAGCCTCCTACTTATTTCTTCACGAACTTCAGCGACTTAGTGTTGCCGTCTGCAAACTTAGCCACGCCAACGTATACGCCGGGCTGCAAGCCTGCTACACTTGTCGAACTGCTCTCAGCACGAAGCACGGTGCGCCCGCTGAGATCTACCACAGCCACCGACTTAGCACCTACTGCGCCGAAGCTGTTGTCGTCGACGATGAACATACCGGCAGCCTCACCGTTCACGTCGGTGATGCCGTTAACGACGTCACCGTACACGCCGATGTTGTCGAGACAGAGCACCTCACCCTTCGGTGTTACGAGGTTGAAGGCGATGTATACGTCCTTGCCGTTGTACTTCGAGAGGCTAATGCCGCGTGTCTTCGGCGTAATGGTCTCGCCCTTCACCTCAAGGTCGGTAGTGTACCAGTAGTCGGCAGGATTGCCCGAACCGTCGGAAACCTTCACACGGTAAGTCTCGAGCAGCAGCTGGTTGAACGACATTGCGTCCCAAACGAAGCAAGCATTCTCGCTATTCACATGCACCTTCGGCAGGATGAGCCAGCGGTCGGGCGTAGCACCGTCAATCCAGCTTGTGCCAGCCAGTACGTGCTCGCCGAGCATGGCGTGCTTCTCGATGTTGAAGATTCCCCAACCCTCCTTGTTGAACTCTTCGCCGGCATTAGCGTTCACCGTGCCAGAGTCGCCTACATAGAAGCTGAGGTCAGACGAGATCTTGCCATCCTCGAAGTCGTAGTAGACTACCGGGGCGCCCAGCACATTCACCTCCTTCGACATCACGTTGTTGTCGGGCATGTTGTCGTCGTCGCTCTCGATGGTGAGCCAGTTCTCGTCCTTGTCGCTGTGCGAGTAGAAGCCGAGATAGATAGTCTGCGGCTTGTCGAACTTAATCACCTTGAACGCCTCCTGGTATTTGCCCTGCTTGATGATCTGCTCGTCGATGCAGACATCCATATCGTCGGGCGTGTTGCCGGTGCCCCAGTATACGCCCAGCTTCTCGGTGTGTCCGTCAGAACCCGAATACCAGTAGCGCAGCACGTAGTTGCCTGCCTCCACCTTTATCGGGTCGAGCATCGCCCAGTCGTCGGCGTCGTTCTCCTTATTATAATTGTACGCGAGACAGCCGTAGCCCGTGCGCGCCATATTCATATACGTAGCCTGATAGACCTTCCACTCGCCGTCGTCGCCGTTGAGGTTGTAGAACTTGAAGTCGGCTGTGTCGTCGCCCGGCTCAAAGCCCCACGAGTAAGGCGGCGTAACGGCTCCGCCGTGGCGCACCACGACAGCAGTAGTATCGTTGTCGGTATTGATGTCGTTCGGCTCAATGGTATATGCCTTCAGTGCATACTTGTGGCGCGGCGTAGAGAGGTCTGCCTTCTGGCTGAACGTGTACTCCATAGCCTCGCCCGGGGCAAGCGAACGATCTACCTTCTCCTTCACAACGGCACCACCATCGAGCTGATAAGCCACCTCGAACTTATCAGACGCATCGAGTCCGTTGTTCACAACATGAACCTTCACCGTCTCGGCGTTGCTGAGATTGTCGCCCGAAACGGGGCTAAGCACGTTGTCTACCTGCAAGTCTACCACCTTGTCAACCTGCTTCACGCTGAACTCACACATATAGAAGCGCCACTGGTCGGCAGGACTCGTCGTGTGGAAGCCAACATGGAAGGGCACGCCTGCTGTAGCGTCGTAGAAGAAATACTCCGTTGTGCGCACGCCGAGCACCTTGTCGTTCTGCGCCTGCAGTTTCGTCATTGCCTCAACCGTGGGCGCATTGCCTGTGTAGACTGCGAGTTTCTCGCCGTACGACGTGCCGTACGTGGTGTACTGCACCATCAGCTTGCCCGTTGTCGTAGGCGTTATAGCCGGCGAAATGAGCCAGTCGTCAGCCACATTGCTCGAAGAATAAGCTTAGAACACCTTCGACTGCGAGCCTTCTGCATCATATACCCATGTAACGCCGTCGTTATTGGCGTCGACAATCGTCCATTTCGCAAATTCGTCTGCTCCTTCAAAGTCGGTAGAATACACATTCTGTGCGCTTGCGCTGCCGAAACAGCGAGCGCAGCTAAGCTAAGTAAAAGCTTATTCATATCGATTCTTATTTTAAAATTGTAAACTACTTACGCAAAGTTAATACAAATCGAAACAAGACCAAATACTTCTACATACATTTTATAACTTTTGACTACCCGATGAAACATATCTACAAGTCGGTTTAACATTTGTAGCAGCGCTCCGTGCACCGAATTGTACCGAATTGCAAACGTTTGCATGAAAAAGGCGCAAAGAATGACGCCCGAATCTTAGCAGAACACATTTCTTATATATAATTTTGCAGCAGAAAAGAAACCTAAATACATAACAATCAACGATATGCACATAAAAAGTATTGCAGCCATGCTTGCGCTTCTGCCGGCTATAGCATCGGCACAGACCGTCGCTTCGCCCGACGGCAACGTGAGCCTTACGTTCTCGCTTACCGACAACGGACGTCCTACGTACGAAATGAGCTACAAGGGCAAGAAGGTGATTAACCCATCGCACCTCGGACTGCAGCTTGCACGCGACAAGCACGCGTCGAAGGGCATGGATGAGACCGACTTGATGGACGGATTCAAGGAAACGACGTCGAAGACATCTACCTTCGACGAGACTTGGACACCGGTTTGGGGCGAGACAAAGACAATTCGCAACAACTACAACGAACTTGAGGTAAGCCTCAACCAGCCGTCGAGCAACCGTAACATCAAGATTAGATTCCGCGTCTACGACTACGGCATGGGCCTGCGCTACGAGTTCCCGCAGCAGCAGGACCTCAACTACTTCGTGATAAAGGAGGAGCACACGCAGTTTGCAATGACTGACGACCACACCGCCTACTGGATTCCGGGCGACTACGACACGCAGGAGTACGAGTATCAGATTACGCCGCTCACGGGCATACGCGAGGTGATAAGCAAGAACCGCAAGGCGTACACCGCAAACTCGTCTACGACGGTGTTCTCAGACACGGGCGTGCAGACATCGCTGCAGCTGAAGACCAAGGACGGACTCTACATCAACATACACGAGGCGGCGTGTCTCGACTATCCGACAATGCACCTCAACCTCGACGAGAAGACACTCACCTTCGAGTCGTGGCTCACTCCCGACGCCGTAGGACGCAAGGGTTTTATACAGACTCCGTTCAACACGCCGTGGCGCACGGTGCTCGTGAGCGACGACGCACGCGACATGCTCTCGAAGAAGCTCACGCTGAACCTCAACGAGCCGTGCAAGATTGAGGACACATCGTGGATTCACCCGACGAAATACTGCGGCGTGTGGTGGAACATGATCGTTGGTACAAAGACATGGGCGTACACCAACGACCTGCCTTCGGTGCGTCTCGGCGAAACCGACTACTCGAAGTGCCGACCCAACGGCAAGCATGGCGCCACCACAGCCGAGGTGAAGCGCTACATCGACTTCGCAGCCAAGAACGGCTTGCAGGAGGTGCTCGTCGAGGGATGGAACGAGGGCTGGGAGGACTGGTTCGGTCATCAGAAACTCGACGTGTTCGACTTCGTGACACCCTACCCCGACTTCGACATCAAATATCTCAACGAGTATGCCCACTCGAAGGGCGTGCGCCTGATGATGCACCACGAGACATCTTCGTCGGCACTCAACTACGAGCGACACCTTGAGGATGCCTTCAACCTTATGAACAAGTATGGCTACGATGCTGTGAAGACAGGCTACGTAGGCGACATCATCCCGCGCGGCGAGTACCACTACTCGCAGCTGATGAACAACCACTATCAGCGTGTTATCGAGACCGCTGCCAAGCACCACATCATGGTGAACGCTCACGAGGCTACACGCCCCACCGGCATCTGCCGCACATGGCCTAACCTCGTAGGCAACGAGTCGGCACGCGGTACAGAGTACGAGGCATTCGGAGGTTCGGTGCCCTACCACACCGTCATGCTGCCCTTCACACGCCTGCAGGGCGGACCGATGGACTACACGCCGGGTATCTTCGAGACACGCCTGAAAGAATGGAGCGACAACCCGTCGTACGTGCACACCACGCTCTGCGGACAGCTCGCACTCTATCTCGTGATGTACTCGCCGCTGCAGATGGCAGCCGACCTGCCCGAACACTACGAGAAGTACGACGACGCCTTCCAGTTCATACGCGACGTGGCTTGCGACTGGGACGACTCGAAATATCTGGAGGCTGAACCGGCGGAGTATATCACCGTGGCTCGCAAGGCTAAGGGCACGGACAACTGGTTCGTGGGCGGAAAGACCAACAACGCCCGTCAGACTACCGTGAAGCTCGACTTCCTCGACGCAGGTGCCAAGTACGACTGCGCCATCTACCAGGACAGCAAGAACGCCGACTACGAGAAGAACCCGAAGGCTTACACCATCCTGCACCGCACCGTGAAGAAGGGCGACGTGCTGAAGATTAAGCAGGCACGCGGCGGCGGCTTCGCCGTATCGCTGATGAAGAAGTAAGCAGCAACAAAGTTTGGCACAGTTTTTGCCAAGACGATATTTGCACGATTTGCACGCTCATAACTCGCGAAAAACCGACAACGGATTTTGTTTTTCATTTTTCGCGAGTTTTGAGCGTGCAAGCGTAAACGAATGATTCAGAAGCTTTTGCAGTGTTTTTCGCAAAAGTGTGCAATTTTCAATTCGAGCTAACCAAACTTATCGTGAGACTTTACATGGTAAAAGCATAGGTTTTACTGGGTAAAGTCTCAAGAGTTACCATGTAAAGTCT
>OGGW01001866.1_pt1 | contig 14690 bp, 9 predicted proteins | sample 1571291 | NCBI WGS metagenome assembly OGGW01 (sample SAMEA2582028, study PRJEB24529) | metagenome | biome: Human gut stool | place: China | collected 2011 | reverse complement strand
TATCCTTCATGGGGATGTTGCGGTCCTCTATCTCGTGCATCAGTTTGCTATAGCTCTCCTCACGAACTGAGCCGCCGATGATCTCGCCTATCTGGGGGAAGAGAACATCGGTACCCTGTACGGTCTCTTCCTGCTCCACACCGTTGAGCACGGGCTTCTGGTCGTCTATCTTCATATAGAACGCCTTGATCTTCTTAGGGTAGTGGGTCATGATGACAGGGCACTTGAAGTGCTCCTCCACCAGGTAGCGCTCGTGCTCGCTGGCCAGATCGTCGCCCCACGCACAGGGAAACTCGAACTTATGGCCTGCCTCGATGGCCTCCTGGAGTATCTTGATACCCTCGGTATAGTCCAGTCGGACGAACTCCGTAGAGAGCACACTCTCAAGACGCGCGATAAGACCCTTGTCAACCATCTTGTTTAGGAACTCCAGGTCTTCGCGGCAATTGTCCAATGCCCACCTTACGCAGAACTTGATGAAGTCCTCTTCGAGGTCCATCAGTTCGGGCAGGTCAATGAAAGCCACCTCGGGCTCTACCATCCAGAACTCGGCCAGGTGACGGGGAGTATTGCTGTTCTCGGCACGGAAGGTGGGGCCGAAGGTGTAGATGGAGCCCAGTGCCGTGGCTGCCAGTTCGCCCTCAAGCTGTCCGCTCACAGTGAGAGAAGCCTGCTTGCCAAAGAAATCATCGCTGTAGATAATGCTTCCGTTCTCGTCCTTCTTAAGGTCGTAGAGGTTCTTGGTGGTCACCTGGAACATCTGTCCGGCACCCTCACAGTCGCTGGCTGTGATGAGAGGAGTGTGGAAGTAGTAGAATCCGTGCTGGTGGAAATAGCTGTGAATGGCCATGGCCATATTGTGTCGGATACGGAACACAGCGCCAAAGGTGTTGGTGCGGGGACGCAAGTGTGCCACCGTGCGGAGGTATTCCCAGCTGGCTCCTTTCTTCTGCAAGGGGTAAGTGTTGTCGCAGTCTCCCAGCACCTCAATGGCTGTGGCCTGTATCTCACTGGCCTGACCTGCTGCAGGGCTCTCTACTAACGTGCCTGTCACACTCAGGCAGGCGCCCGTGGTGATGCGGCGCAGGGTGTCCTCGGAAAACTTTGCATCGTCGCCCACAACCTGCACATTCTTGATGGTGCTGCCGTCGTTCATGGCCACAAAGAAGATTCCCTTGCTGCCGCGCTTGCTGCGCACCCATCCCTTCACGTTAATCTCGGCACCGAAGTCAGTGCGCTTCAGTGCGTCGGCTATCCTTGTCCTTTTCATCTTAGGATTGTTTGGTATTAAAGGTTCTGAGGTTTCAAGGACTGCGGCCAACGCTCTTGGGCATTCCCCGAAGAGCGAAGTGACCTCTATCCTTAAAACCTCAAACCCTAATGTTATTATTCAAATGCACCCATGCGAAGCATGTTCACCTCCTGCTCTGTGAGGAATCTCCAGTCTCCGCGACGCACATTCTTCTTGGTCAGACCGGCAAAGAACACGCGGTCAAGCTTGAGCACCTTGTAGCCGAGGCTCTCAAAGATGCGGCGCACGATGCGGTTGCGGCCAGAGTGGATCTCGATGCCCACCTGCTTGCGATCAGTCTCGCTGGCATACTCTATTGCATCGGCACGTATCTCGCCATCGTCCAGAGTCACGCCGTCAGCGATAAGGCGCATGTCGGCTGCCGTGACGTTCTTGTCAAGCCACACGTGATATACCTTCTTCTTGAGGTACTGGGGATGCGTAAGCTTGCTGGCCAGTTCGCCATCGTTGGTCAGCAGCAGCACACCCGTAGTGTTCCTGTCGAGGCGGCCCACAGGATAGATGCGCTCGCGGCATGCATCCTTGACCAGGTCCATGACGGTCTTGCGGTTCTGGGGATCATCGCTGGTGGTCACATAGTCCTTGGGTTTGTTGAGCAGCACATACACCTTCTTCTCGATGCTTATCTGCTGGTCATGGAAGTGCACCACGTCTGAGCGCTTCACCTTAGTGCCCAGCTCGGTCACTATCTCGCCATTGACCTTCACTACGCCTGCTGCTATGAACTCGTCAGCCTCGCGTCGGCTGCACACTCCTGCATTGGCAAGATACTTGTTGAGGCGGATTGGCTCATCGGGATCAACGTGTGTCTCCTTGTACTCTATCTGCTTCTTCATGCTGTACTTGGCATGAGGATTGTAGTCGGCAGTGCGCTGACGGCGGTTGCCGCCACCATTGAAGCGGTTCTGCTGATAGCCTCCCTGCTGACGGGGCTGGTAGCCGCCCTCACGGGGCTGGCGTGCTCGGGGCTGATAGCCACTCTCGCCCTGCTGGCGGGGCTGGAAGCCGCCCTCACGCTGGAAGCGGGCACGCTGCTGATAGCCACCCTCGCTGGCCTGGCCTGGCTGGTAGCCGCCCTCGCGCTGGAAGCGGGGACGCTGCTGGTAGCCACCCTCACCCTGCTGGCGGGGCTGATAGCCTCCCTCACGGGTTGCGCCAGGCTGATAACTCCTTGTCTGTGTATCGCGGGAAGCATTGCTGCTGTATGCAGGACGGGCAATACGCGGGCGCAGCACGCGTCCATTGGCACCCATCTTCTTCTCGTCTGTGTTGTTGTCACCATTTGAAGGGCGATAGCCCTCACGGGCTTTACCCTCTGTGCCTTCGGAGAACTTCTCCTTCCAGCTTTCGTCTTCAGTACTCATTGTGTTTTCAGTGCTTTAGCGTTTCTCTAAAAATACTATTATCTCTCTTGTCTATCTTATATTCCTGTGTAAGTGTGGGGCGTGATGGCACGGAGTTCATCCTTTACGGACTCGCTCACATTCAGCTCCTCGATGAAGTTCTGTATGGTCTCGTGGCTGATGCCCTTGCCTGTGCGGGTGAGTGCCTTGAGCGCCTCATAGGGATGGGGGTAGGCTTCGCGGCGCAAGATGGTCTGTATGGCCTCGGCCACAACAGCCCAGCAGTTGTCCAGGTCGCGGTTGATGGCATCGGCATTGAGCACCAGCTTGCGCAAGCCTTTGAGTGTGCTCTGTATGCTGATGAGCATGTGACCCATGGGTACACCTATATTGCGGAGCACCGTACTGTCTGTCAGGTCGCGCTGCAGGCGGCTCACGGGCAGCTTGCCTGCCAGATGTGTGAGCAGGGCATTGGCCACGCCCAGGTTGCCCTCGCTGTTTTCGAAGTCGATGGGGTTGACCTTGTGGGGCATCGCACTGGAGCCCACCTCACCGGCCTTCACCTTCTGCCGGAAATATTCCATGGATACGTACTGCCAGAAATCGCGGTCGAGGTCGATGATGATGGTGTTGATGCGCTTCAGAGCATCGAAGACAGCGGCCTGGCAGTCGTAATTGCTGATCTGTGTGGTATATTGCTCGCGCTCGAGACCCAACTTGTCGGCCACGAAGCTGTTGGCAAACTGGCGCCAGTCATACTGGGGGTAGGCCACGTGGTGGGCATTGAAATTGCCGGTGGCACCGCCGAACTTGGCAGTCAAAGGGCACTGGCGCAACATGTCAATCTGCCTGCGGAGACGGTATGCAAAGACCATCACCTCCTTGCCCAAGCGTGTAGGGCTGGCGGGCTGGCCGTGTGTCTTGGCCAACATGGGCACATTGTCCCACTCCTGGGCATACTGCTCCAGCTGGCCTACCAGTTCCTCCATCATGGGGAGATAGACTTCTGCCAGAGCCTCCTTGACGCTCATGGGCACGCTGGTGTTGTTGATATCCTGGGAGGTGAGACCGAAATGGATGAACTCCTTGAATGCATCGAGGCCACCGATGGCATCGAACTGCTCCTTGAGGAAGTACTCCACTGCCTTCACGTCGTGATTGGTCACCTGCTCGATAGACTTCACTCTGGCAGCATCCTCTTCACTGAATGCCTGATAGATGGCACGCAGCTTCGGGAAGAGCTCCTGAGGGAAGGATGCCAGCTGGGGAAGCGGCAACTCGCACAGGGCAATGAAGTACTCCACTTCAACCCGCACGCGATAACGTATCAAGGCATACTCTGAGAAATAGGCGGCCAGCGGCTCGGTCTTTCCGCGATAGCGGCCATCAACGGGCGATATCGCTGTCAACAAATCCAACTCCATATAAGACAGACTAACTTTTATGTTCTTACGTATTACGCCGCAAAGATACGGCTTTTTCGTTTCACAACACACATAAGAGTAAAGAAATAGAGCGGAAGAGGAGAGATTAACCTCTCTTAAGACCCACTTGGCACTATGGCGGAAAATGCCGGATGCCATCAGAAGGAATACCGATGCGAGAGTCGGACACCGAGAATCGGGGCAGTCGCCGCAGTCCTGAACTGTATGACAGACTGGGCAAAGGCCAGTACGAGAGGAAGAAAAACAGCAGGGGCACAAGGGCTTGGCCATGCGAAACCTGCACGGAGCCTTGGCTATGGGCAGGGAAAGGTATTCGTTGGTCTTCTTCAGGTGCCATAACAAGGCAACACGGGTCAGTTGCAGCACTGCCCCACCGCCTTCGGGTGTGCCGACCACGGCTCCCCAACCAAGGAGTCTGTTTTTTGCTTCGAGAAACGCAGTGCGCTGCGATGGCTGATGCAGTGCACTGCGATGGCCGATGCAGCGCGTTGCATAGGCACATGCACCGCGTTGCGTTTTTCAGGCCATTGTTTTCCGTCTGTTCGCAGAGCGGCTTCTGAGGTTACACACACCGCGAGACACCGTTTCCCCAATACCGTTCATGCATCCTGCGCATTCCGTTTCATTGTGGCAAAGAACACAACAGACGTTTCCGCGCATTCCTCTCCATTGTCCAAAGAAAGCTCTCCAAATCGCTGACAAAACCCAGTCCTTTGTCCAAAGAAGTTCTACAAACAGTCTGCGCGTTCCGCTTCATCGCCCCTAACAATTTTCTTGTCCGTCAAAGCGAAGCCATTGGAAGCAGGAAAAGCCGGTGGCCTGCCCTATCTTTAATGGGTTTGCCACCGGCTTATTGCTATCCTCTCCCACCCCGCCAGACGGAATCCATCTGCAAAAGCAACAGGCAGGGAGAGTAAAAGAATTTACTTGGTACCGAAGCGCTCTGACTGTGAACTGATGAGGGCGGCGTCCTCGAAGTAGTTGAGCTTCATGGCACGACGCACCTCGTCCATGGTCTCCACGGCAGCCTCACGGGCCTTCTCGCATCCCTGCTTGAGGATGTCATACACGGCGGGGATATCTCGCTCGAACTCAGCACGGCGCTGGCGGATGGGCTCCAGAGTGTCCTGCAGGATGTTCATCAGCAACTTCTTGCACTTCATGTCGCCCAGACCGCCATGTGTATAGTGGTCCTTCATCTCCTGCAGCGTTTCATAGTCCTTCATGCAGCAATGTACCATCTCATCGGTAGCGAACGCATCGAGGTAGGTGAACACGGCATTACCCTCGAGGTGACCGGGGTCGCTCACCTGCAGATGCGTGGGGTCGGTGTACATGCTCTTCACCTTGCGGCACACCTCATCGGCCGAGTCGCTCAGATAGATGCAGTTGCCCAGACTCTTGCTCATCTTGGCCTTGCCGTCCGTACCGGGCAGGCGCAGGCAGGCTGCATTGTTGGGCAGCAGAATCTCAGGCTCCACCAGGGTGGGACCATAGATATTGTTGAAGCGTCGCACTATCTCGCGGCACTGCTCCAACATGGGTTCCTGGTCTTCGCCAGCGGGTACTGTGGTGGCCTTGAAGAGGGCGATGTCGGCTGCCTGGCTGATAGGATAGGTAAAGAAACCCACGGGGATGCTGTCGCCGGAGAAGCCTCGCATCTTCACCTCAGTCTTCACCGTGGGGTTACGCTGCAGGCGGCTCACGCTCACCATGTCCATAAAGTAGAACGAGAGTTCGCACAGCTCAGGTATCTGACTCTGTATGAAAAGGGTGCTGCGATTGGGATCGAGACCGGCCGCCCGGGAGTCCAGTGCCACCTCGATTACGTTCTGGCGCACCTTCTCGGGGTTATCTATATTGTCGGTCAAAGCCTGAGCATCGGCCTCGAAGATGTAAATCTTGTCATACTCACCACTGTTCTGCAACTCCACACGCCGACGGAGCGAGCCCACATAATGGCCTATGTGCAACTTGCCGGTAGGGCGGTCGCCCGTCAGGATGATTTTCTGTTTTGTTTCCATATATGTTTATTGTATTCTTGTATCTGTCTGTTCAACCGAATAGTTTGTCTATCTGCGCCTGCTGCACTATGGAGACGATGGTCTTGCCGGTAGGCGTCATATTGGGGTTGGTGCACTGGAAGAGGTCATTGATCAGACTGTCCATCTCGTGCACCGACAGCAGCTGGCCTGTCACCACAGCAGTGCTGCGTGCCATCACCAGCGCCAGGCGGTGGCGCATCTCGTGCTCCATGCCCGTATCCTTTTCCTTGGCCGTCTCTATCATCAGCGTCAGCACAGGCACCGGATTCATCTCGCCCAGGTCGGCTGGCACAGCCTGGATGGAGTAGGAGCCGCCACCAAGGTCACTGATATCGAAGCCCATGAGCATGAGGTCATCGGTGATGTGCTGCAGGATGACGCTGTCGGATGGCGACACAGTGATCATCTCGGGGAAGAGGAGCCTCTGCCCCGTGGTGTCCTTGCTCTCCATCTGGCGCATATATTTGTCATAGAGCACCCTCACGTGTGCTCTGTGCTGATCTACAATCATCAGTCCCGACTGCACGGCAGTGAGGATATACTGGCCGCGGAACTGGAAGTGCTCCACGCTGCGGTCGGCCGTATCAAGTTCCTCGTCGCCGAAGAGGTTGTCCTGCGGCTGCTCGTCCGGCATCTCGGGGGCAGGTGCGGCATGGGCCTGGTCGAGCCCCTCGTAGAAAGCCTGCCAGTCAACAGGTGCCTGCTGGCGCGGCTGGCTGTGGAAGGGATTGTAGGTCACATCCACCTGCACCTGGGGTGCCTGCACCGAGGAGAGTCCTTCTGTGTCAAACACAGGAATGTCGGGCCTGCCCTCCACGTCGAAGTCGATGGTGGGGATAGCGTTGAAGCGGCCCAGCGTATCACTCACCGCAGCCACTATTATCTGCCAGATAGCCGACTCGTTCTCGAATTTGACCTCAGTCTTGGTGGGGTGTATGTTGACATCCACATTGGCGGGGTCGATGTCGAAGAACAGGAAGTATGGTATCTGCTCGCCTTCGGGAATGAGATGATTGAAGGCTTCCATGACCGCCTTATGGAAGTAGGGATGGCGCATGTAGCGGCCGTTGACAAAGAAGTACTGCGCTGCGTTCTTCTTTCTGGCGGCCTCAGGCTTGCCCACGAAGCCCTTTATGTTGGCCAACGAGGTCTCCACATGCACATCAAGCAGTTGGCTGTCGAGCCTCTTGCCAAAGACCGACACCACCCTGCTTCGCTGCGTTCCGCGCTCGAGTTTAGAGAGGAGCGTATCGCCATGAGTGAGGGAGAATGAGATGTCGGGGTTGACCAGAGCCACACGCTCATACTCCTGCACGATATTGTTCATCTCAGTCTGGTTGGACTTGAGGAACTTTCTTCGTGCCGGTACATTGTAGAAGAGGTTGCGCACCTCGAAGTTGCAGCCCACAGGGCAGGAGCACATCTCCTGCGACACCACCTCGGAACCGTCTATGCTGAGCGACACTCCCAGTTCGCTGTCAGCCACGCGCGTCTTGAGCCTCACCTGCGACACCGCGGCTATGGATGGCAGCGCCTCGCCACGGAAACCCATTGTGTGCAGGGTAAAGAGGTCCTCCACCCGGCGGATCTTGGAGGTTGCGTGACGCTCAAAAGCGAGCCGCGCATCGGTCTGCGTCATGCCCTTGCCGTCATCGATGACCTGTATGGAGGTGCGTCCGGCGTCTGTTATCACCACATCTATATGGGAAGCCCCAGCATCCACTGCGTTCTCCATCAGTTCCTTGATGACGGAGGACGGACGCTGTACTACCTCTCCGGCCGCTATCTGATTGGCCACCGAGTCGGGAAGAAGATGAATGATATCCATCGGCTACTCTTTTGTGTCTGTTTCTCTACTATTATATATTATGTATGTCCAAAGGGCTGCACCGCATCTCTCAACAGGTGGAGTTATTGCCTCCAAGGGACGGCCTCATGTCATTCAAAAGGCGAGGCTGTTGGTTCCAAGGGGCTGCCTCACATTTCGAGACAGGTGGGGCTATTGGTTCCAAGGGGCTGTCTCACATCATTTAATAGGTGGTACCGCTGAGCAGGAAGCGCCACACAAGCATCAGCGCCAGCAGGAGCACTATCACCACAGGCCATCCCATGCGGAAAGACGATTCCTTGTGACGCTGGACGCGAGGTGTATATTGCCCGAACTTACCCTTGAACTTGGCTGGGTCATAGGGTTTGGCATCCTCCTCGAGTATCCCTTGCTCACGCTTCACATCACGCACCAACTTCTCAAGCTTCTCGCGGCTCTCGTCGGTATAGATGTGTACGGAACGGAACTTACGCGGCTTTCTTGTATTGAACATTCCCATAACCTATTTCTTTTTGATGTTTGAAAGTTTCTGCTTAGGAGCCTCCCTGCGGGTTATCTTCTTCAATTCAGAGCCCGCCTTCTTGGGTCTCCATTCAAAGATATCGTGCTTGTCCACTGGTCGCACATAGTCAAACCATGCGAAGTTCTCCACATAGAGCATGTCGGCAGGGATGAGCGGGATTGGATAGAAACTGCCCGTAGCGGCCGGCATCCATATTCTGTCCACCTTGCGATCCTTGAGGAATATCTTGAGGAATGTGGTCTCTGTACGGTTCATGTCTGCCAGGATGCTGTCCTCACCCATGTGGAAATAGTTGACATACACATTGCCGATGGACGTAGAGAGATATGCCTCGCCATCCCTAAAATACGTATGCATCTCATTGCCCGTTATCTGATTGTAATGGATGCTGTCCAACCGCTCCACCGAAAGGGCCTGGCGGAGTACCTGCACGCTGTCGATGGTGCTGTCGTTGAAGAATGCCTTGATTTCCTCACCCAGCAGCTGTTGTCCTTCCTGCCACAAGATGGGGTCGTGGTACATGGTCATCACGGAGTCCTGACCGTTGAATACCAATGAATCACACACGGCCTGGATGTCACGGCGGTACGCTCTCATGTGCCTGTAAGCGTGCATCACGCGATAGACACTGTCGGTGCGGATGTTATAGGTGAACACCTTGAAGGTGTCGGCATGCGCATAGAGGGTATCTTTCTGCGAGAAGTCGATGGCAACGGCCCTGTCTGCGGCCTCGGAGTAACCCGTGCTGTCATTGTATAGACAATAGTTGCCCGTGAACATGTTCTTGTTTGCTGCATCGGTATAAACGATGTTGCCGAAGGCTTTTCCCACCTTGTGCTCGCCATCCCACACCACACTGTCGCCCACCAGACGCTTGCCCTCATTGGTGAGGATGCTCCTGTTGAGCAGATACGAAAGGTTTGCCTTCGAGTCGTAATAGCCGAGCTCGGAGTAGATGTGGCTGCTTCCATGCTCGATGTTGGAGGGTCCCACGATGTGGGCAATGCCTGTGCCGGTATTATAATGCAGGGTGTCAGAGACCAAGGTGGTCTGTGCGCTGCGTGGCGGAGCAGGGTTCACCAGCTTCACATTATAGTTGAACACTGCCTCGCGTGTGGCTGGAGTGTATTCTCCCCAGTCGCTCGTGAGCTCATTCTCCTGGTCGAGCAGGCGTCCGCCCTCGAAGAAGTAGCCCATGCCATAGAGCTTGTCATAGTCGAGACTATCGGTGTAGAGGGTGCTCTCGCGGTGTCGCAGCACCACATTACGGCGCACCCGGGCTATCTGGTCAAGGCCGTTATAATAGAGTATCTCGCCTGTGAGCGAAAGGGTATCGCCCTGCACCATCCTTACATGACCGTAGGCATCAAAGGAGTTGGTGGCTTTGAAGAACAACGCACTGTCGCAGTACATGAGCACATCATCGTGCCGGAACTGCACATTGCCCACCAGGAACTGCGCGTCAGGCCTTATATGGTCATCGAAATACAGTTTATCGGCATGCAGCAAGTACACCTGACTGCTGGAGTTCTCCTTGCTCCGGCTGTCGGTGGAAGCCCGTTTGACGGGAGGCATGGCTCCAAGCAGACATACGCCAAACAGTGCTATCAGACATACGAGACTTACTCTACGGTTCATCTCACTTCACCCATCCAGGATACTGAAACTCGCAGTCGCGCCAGTCAGGATTGATGCGTATGTAGGTGCTCTTCTGTTTCTCCTTGATCCAACTGAGGATGCGCTCCTGACTTCGCTGGTTCTCCACCACGTCCTTGAGCACTTGGAAGTCCTCGGCAATGTTGGCCCGATGCGACTTGATGCGGCTCTTCAGGCGGACAAGGGCGCATACAGTGCTTCCTTTAGAGTTGACCATGGTGAAGGGCTTGGAGATTTCGCCCGTCTGCATACCCTCTACCACACGCGCCAGATCACTGGAGACAGCCGACAGCTCGCTCATCTCAAAGCGGGTGGTGCGGTCTCCGTTCTCCTTGGTATTGGTCAGGATGCCATGGTTGTTGCGCGAGTCCTTGTCATCAGAGGCAAAGAGCACAGCATTCTCAAAGCTTATCTTCTGGGTGCGGATATCTTCGGCAATGGAGTCGAGATGCGCCATGGCAGTATCGATATCGGCCTGCGCCACCTCGGGACGCTTGAGGATATGGCGGCACTTGAGCTTATCGCCACGCTTCTCAATGAGCTGTATGATGTGATAGCCGAAGTCACTCTTCACTATCTTGCTCACTTTGGAGGGGTCGGTAAGGGAGAAAGCCACATTGGCAAATGCGGGATCCAGTTCGCCACGGCCCATAAAGGGGAGCTCGCCACCCTGCCTGGCGCTTCCGGGGTCCTCGCTATAGAGCCGTGCCAAGGTGCCAAAGGAGGTGGAGCCATTGCTCACCCTCTCGGCATAGCTACGCAAGATGTCCTTCACGCGGTCTATCTCCTCCTGCTTGATGCGAGGCTGGAGCACCAGCACCTGCACCTCCACCTGAGTGGGGATGAGGGGCAGGCTGTCCTCGGGAACGTCCTTGAAGAAGCGGCGCACCTCGGCAGGAGTGACCTTGATATCGGAGGTCAACTGGTCACGCATCTTGCGTGCCGTGAGCTCGCTCTTGTATTGGTCAAAGAGTTCCTCGCGTATCTGCTTCATGTTCATCTGCATGTACTCTTCGAGCTTCTCCTTTGACCCCGCCATGAGCACCTTCTCGTTGATGTCCTGCTCCACGTATGGGTTCACCTCGGCATCGGCCACCTCGACGCTGTCGATAGCGGCCTGATGGAGGAAGAGTTTCTGTACGGCCAGCTGCTCAGGGATGACGCAGTAGGGGTTGCCGCTTATTGAACTGCCATACTCATTGCGCCGCTTCTCCACGTCGGAGCGCAGTATGGGCTCGTCGCCCACCACCCAAACGATTTCATCCACCACATTCTTCTGTGCGAGCGATGTGACTGCAGAGAGGAACGCGGCAAGGAGCAGAATATACTTATTGCCTTTTCTCATAAAAGTCTAATCAATGTTTGTTCACTGTCTTGAGTGCCTCGGAGTCTATCTCCACAGTGTAGCGCTGGCGGAGCTCCTTGACGAAAGCCTCCTCGCGGTGGCGCTGGTAGTCGCCTACAAGCTGGTTGCTCACGTCGGTCCACTCCTTGGGGCCTTTCTTGAGCACCTTTCCCACAACGGCCACATAGGGGAATCCGGTCATCTCCTTCACTTCGGCCTTCTTGTCCTTGAATGCCAGACGATCGACCTGACCGTTCTCGCCCTTGACAAACATGCGGTGTTCCATACGCACCGTCACGCTGTCCTTGTTGAACTGATGGCGGATGCTGTCTGTCCAATGGCTCTCATCCACCTTCTTCAGAGCCTTCTTCACGGCCTTCACATCCCGGGCGTTCTGGCAATAATAGAGCATTCCGCGGAAATGCGGTTCGCTCCACGCGTACTTCTTCTTATTCTTCTTGAAGAACTTCTGCATGCCTGCGGTATCGGTCTTGGCTGGCTCCCACACTTCGCGTGAGCATTCTTCGAAGAGGAGCAAGCCCTCATAGTATTCCTGCACGAGGTACTTCAGGCTGGCATCCTGGGCACAGAGGCGCTCGGTCTCCTCGTCCAGAATCTGCTCCACAGTCTTCTGGGAACCCGACTGCTCCACCAAAGAGTCGAGCACGTTGGCCGACAACTGGTTCTCCAGACCCTGGCTCTCCAGGTAACGCTGTATGTTGGGCTTGAGCTGCTCGTAGGTTTCGAGAGGCTTCTTGCCCATGAGCTTGACCACATGATAGCCCACCGTGGAGAGGAACGGCTCGGAGTACTTGCCCACCTCAAGCGAATAGACCACGTCTTCAAACTCCTTCAGGGTCTGGTTGGGGCCGATCCAGGGGAGCATGCCGCCGTGTACGGCAGTCTGCGGATCCTGCGACACCTGCTTGGCCAACTCGCCGAAGTCGGCTCCCGACTGCAATGCGGCATAGACAGAATCGATGCGCACCTTGACAGCCTCCTGCTCCTGCTGGCTGGCGTTCTGCGGTACACGCAGGAATATGTGGGCCGGCTGAACCAGCTCTTTGCCGCCCAGACTGGCCAGAATATGGTCGTAATAGGCGCGGCACTCCACATCTACAGCCCCGGCAGGGATGAGCATGGGGCGTATCTGCTGGTCGCGATAGAGGCGGAACTCCTTCTGGAAACTGCTCAGAGTGTCCAGGCGGGCATCCTTGGCCGCCATCACCTTCAGCTTGTAGTCGGCATAGAGCTGCGCGTATTCCTCCACACTCTTCTTATCTACTACGCCTTCGGAGTTGTTCTTATTGTAATTGTACTCAAACTCACTGCGGAGCACGGGCTGCCCATTCACGCGCATCACCACGGGGTCATCCTGCGCATGAAGGCTTGCACCGCACACCAGTGAGAACAGGAGCAGCAGGGTCTTCTTCATTTGTCTGTATGAGTTGGTTACTGAGGACGGCTGTAATTGGGAGCCTCACTGGTGATGGTCACATCGTGGGGATGGCTCTCCAGCACGCCGGCATTGGTTATACGCACAAACTTGGCATCGTGCAGAGCCTCGATGGTGTTGGCTCCGCAATAGCCCATACCGCTGCGAAGTCCGCCGATGAGCTGGTAGATGACCTCCTGCACCGAGCCCTTGTAGGGTACACGACCGGCGATGCCTTCGGGCACCAACTTCTTGGCATCCTTCACGCCAGCCTGGAAGTAGCGGTCCTTACTGCCGCACTCCATGGCCTCCAGCGAACCCATGCCACGATAGCTCTTGAATTTGCGGCCGTTGTAAATGATGGTATCGCCGGGACTCTCCTCGGTGCCGGCCACCAGCGAGCCAATCATCACGCAGTAGCCACCTGCAGCCAGAGCCTTGACCACGTCACCGCTGTAGCGCAGACCACCGTCGGCAATGAGGGGCACACCGGTGCCCTGAAGGGCGCTTGCCACATCGTAGATGGCACTCAACTGGGGTACACCCACGCCTGCCACCACACGTGTGGTGCAGATGCTGCCCGGACCGATACCCACCTTGACACCGTCGGCACCGGCCTCTGCCAGCATGCGTGCAGCCTCGCCAGTGGCCACGTTGCCCACCACGATATCCACGTTGGGGAAGTTCTGCTTGGCTTCCTTGAGCTTCTCTATCACGTACTTGCTGTGTCCGTGGGCGGTGTCGATCACGATGGCATCCACTCCGGCATCCACCAGAGCCTGCATGCGCTCCAGGGTATCGGTGGTCACACCCACACCGGCAGCCACACGAAGGCGTCCCAGATTGTCCTTGCAGGCCATGGGCTTGTCCTTGGCCTTGGTAATGTCCTTGTATGTAATGAGGCCCACAAGCTTGTTGTCCTCATCCACCACAGGTAACTTCTCTATCTTGTTCTCCTGCAGAATCATGGCTGCAGCGGCCAGGTCAGTCTTGGCATGCGTGGTCACCAGGTTCTCGCTGGTCATCACCTCCACGATGGGACGCTTCATGTTCTGCTCGAAACGCAGGTCACGGTTGGTCACGATACCCACCAGATGACGCTCGCCATCCACTACAGGTATGCCACCGATATGGTACTCGGCCATGAGGGCAAGCGCATCCTCTACAGTCCCATCGCGACGGATGGTCACGGGGTCGTAGATCATACCATTCTCGGCACGCTTCACGATGGCCACCTGACGAGCCTGTTCCTCGATGCTCATATTCTTATGGATCACACCGATACCGCCTTCACGGGCGATGGCAATAGCCATGGTCGATTCGGTAACAGTGTCCATAGCGGCTGTCACAAACGGAATCTTGAGTTCGATGTTGCGCGAGAAGCGCGTGGTCAACTCCACTGTGCGGGGCAGCACTTCTGAATAAGCGGGAATCAGCAGGACGTCGTCATAGGTAAGACCGTCCATTACAATCTTGTCTGCAATAAATGATGCCATAACCTTTAGTTTATATTGCGTGCAAAGATATGAAAATTTATTGAGGGCGGGAATTGTTTGCGCCACTTGATTTTGCACGCTCCTCCTTTTTATGCTTTTTTTTGAAAAAGAAGGGGAAGAACGCTCCTGGATACCACCCAATCCAAAGGAGGGAGCGGGGCAAAAGCATGACCTCCCCACAAAGGTGGACTGGAGGAAGTTGGGGGGATGGTTTTGGACGGAACCATGCATAGCGGTGCATGTGGCAACGCAGAGCACTGCA
>OGGW01001865.1_pt1 | contig 14697 bp, 10 predicted proteins | sample 1571291 | NCBI WGS metagenome assembly OGGW01 (sample SAMEA2582028, study PRJEB24529) | metagenome | biome: Human gut stool | place: China | collected 2011 | reverse complement strand
CACCGAGATCTACACTCTTTCCCTACACGACGCTCTTCCGATCTGGTTTGGGAATCCGTCTCAGACTCGCAGCTGGGTCAGAAGCGAACGCTTCCTTTTGTACCCAAACTCCGTTCCGCTTTCCTTTGCATCTCTGTGTCCGAGTGGAAGCGAGAGGCTTCTTTTGCCAGTATAGCCGGCTCCCTTGGTCCTTTTGTTTCCGTGTCTGAAGGGTAGGAAAAGCTTCCTTTTGCTCATAAAGTCCTCTCCAGCTCCCCTTGTATCCCCTTGTTTGAGGCAGAACGTGTCCCTTCTCAGTACTATTCGGTGCTGCAAAATGGGTAAATAGGGCGCGATGCCTCCTTTTTGCCATTTCCTTGCCCTCTGTTGCGCTCAATCCTGTATATGCTTGTCTCTGTGCCTGTGTGGCGGAATTGTGGCTTCTGCGGGCTTGTTTTCATTCTTCAGGAGCGGCAAGGAGAGCCCTTTCCTGGTTCATTTCAAGCCTGTTTTTACCCTTCTTTGAGCCCCTGCTGCCCTTGTCGGCCCTCTGCCTCGCCATCGTGTTTGGCATGGAAGTATTCGTGCAGGAGGGCGGCTTTCTGCGGGCCGATGACGCCTGCAAAGTCCTGTTCGGTGGCTTCCCGCATGCGTTTCACGCTGTGGAAAGCCTTCAGCAGCAGTTCTTTGCTCTTGGGTCCGATGCCCTTGATAGTGTCTATCTCGCTGGCAACCTGACGCTTGCTGCGTTTCTCGCGGTGGAAGGTGATGGCGAAGCGGTGTACTTCGTCCTGTATCTGCGTGAGCAGGCGGAAGAGTGGCGAGTCGGGTTTGCAGCCGATGGTTTGGGGCGGGAAGCCGAAGAGGAGTTCGTGGGTACGGTGCTTGTCGTCCTTGGCCAGTCCGCCGATGGCTATGTCGAGGTGCAGTTCGTCCTCCACCACTTGCCTCACCACCTCCATCTGCCCACGGCCTCCATCGGTGATGATAAGGTCGGGCAGGGGCGTGTTTTCCTCTATCATGCGGCTGTAGCGGCGGCGTACCACCTCCTGCATGCTGGCATAGTCATCGGGCCCGGATACGGTCTTGATGGTATAGCGGCGGTAGTCCTGCTTGCTGGGCTTGCCCATGCGGAACACCACGCAGGCTGCCACGGCGTCCTGTCCGCTGATGTTGGAGTTGTCAAAGCACTCTATCTGCGCGGGCATCTTGGGCATCCCCAGCAGGTCCTGCAACTCCTTCAACAGGCGTGTCTGCTTCTGTTCGGGATTGAGCTTGTCGGCCTGCTTGATGCGGTCGGCCTTGTACTGGAGCACGTTCAGCTTGCTCAGTTCGATGAGCTTGCGCTTCTCGCCTTTCTGTGGAACGGTGACCGTGACACGGTCCAGTGGAAGTTCCACGGGGAACGGTACTATAACCTCCTTGCTCTCACTGCCGTAACGCTGTCTCATTTCCACTATTCCTGCAACCAGCAAGTCCTCCTCTGTCTCGTCGAGGCGCTTTGCGTATTCAAAGGTGAAGGCCTGGTTGATGCAGCCGTTAGTGACGTGCAGATAGTTGATATAGGCCACACGCTCATGGTTCTCTATGTTGAACACATCCACGTTGTGTATTGTGCGGCTCACCACTTCGCTCCGGCTTCGGTAATTGTCCAGCAACATATACTTGCGCTTCACCTGTTCGGCCTCCTCGAAGCGCATTTCGGCGGCCAACGCTTGCATCTCCTCCATCAGTTTTCGCTGCACGTCGGCGGTGTTCCCCCGCAGTATCTGCTCTGCCTCGGCTATGTCCTTCATGTAGTCCTGGTGGCTCTGCAGGCCCATGCAGGGTGCCTTGCAGTTCTTGATGTGGTATTCGAGGCAGGTCTTATGCTTCTTCTTCTCGATGCTGTCCTGTGTGATGATTTCGTGGCAGCGGCGCAGGGGGTAGAGCTTGCTGATGAGTTCGAGCAGGGCATACATGGTGGGTACGTGGCTGTAGGGGCCATAATAGGTGCCGTAACGCGGGTTTATGACGCGGGTCTGGAAGATGCGGGGGAAATATTCGTGCGTCACCACGATGCTGGGATAGGTTTTGCCGTCCTTGAGCAGGATGTTGTATCGCGGGTTCCACTGCTTGATGAGGTTGTTCTCCAGCAGCAAGGCATCCTCTTCGGTGTTCACCACGATATAGCGTATATCGCGTATTTTGCTCACCAGAATGGCGGTTTTACGGTTCTGGTGCTCCTTTGAGAAGTAGGAATATACGCGCCGCTTGAGGTTTTTCGCCTTGCCTACATATATAATTGTACCCGTATCATCGAGGTACTGGTAGCAGCCGGGGCATTCGGGCAGGTTCAGTACGATGCCTCTCAAATACTCCTGAAGGTCTCTTTTTTCTCCCATTCTTCCGTTGTTTTGGTGCGTGTTGATATTGTCTGTGCCTCTGTGGAGGGGTAGTTGCGGTTTGTTGTGCTTGATTCCCGTATGTGCTCTGGCGCTCGTTCGGGCATATCTTGCGTGCTCTTTCGTGCGGTACTCACGTCTGTCGGTGCTCTTTGCGTGTCTTGAAGGACTGTTTCGCCATCCTGATAGTGGTGTGTATGTCTTCCCTTGCCGCTGCTTTAATCGTCTTTTGCCACCGGTTTAATCATCCTTTGCCACGGCTTTGATTGTCCCTTGTTGTCATATGAGTCAATCCTTGGGAGTGCTTTCTTTCTTTGGCAGGAGGGTGCCGTGTGTTTGCTTTCAGTAAGCCGTGCGTGTATTTTCAGTAAAGAGAAAGGGCAATTCCACCGCGTGAAACTGCCCTTCGTGTGCTTCTGAAATCAAATCTTGATGAGCGTGGTCATCTCCATGGAATCGTCAAAAACAGCCCTTCCATTGAGCCCCTCGCCTGTCAGTTCGATGATGAAATTGATGTAGGTCTTGCGTGGGCAGAACTTCTGAACCAGGTTGTAGGCGGCCTTCATGCTGCCGCCTGTGGCCAGCAAATCGTCATGCAGGAGCACCACATCCTTGTCCGTGATGGCATCCTTGTGAATCTCTATGGTGTCCTTGCCGTATTCCTTCATGTACGTTTCCTTGAGCGTGTCGGCAGGCAGCTTGCCGGGCTTGCGACACATGACGAATCCGGCGTTCAACTTAACCGCAAGCGCGGCACCGAGGACGAAGCCGCGGCTCTCGATTCCTACCACTTTGGTGATGCCTTTATCCTTGTAAAGCTCGTAAAGCTCGTTCACCATAATGCGCATGCACTTGGCATTCTTGAACAGTGTACTGACGTCCTTGAACTGAATTCCCGGTATGGGAAAGTCGGGTACGTTGCGTAGGTTTTTGATTAGAGTCTCGTTGTTCATATTCAGGAACTTATTGTTAAAGTGTTTGCGTTTTGTTTCACGTGGAACTCAACGGCCCATCAGTATCATCAGCACGCTGATGTCGCTGGGGCTCACACCGGGTATCCGGCTTGCCTGAGCCAGCGTCTCGGGGTCGATGCGCGTGAGCTTCTGACGTGCCTCAGTGGAGAGCGAGTGTAGGGTGGAGTAGTCAAACTTGCCCCTGATGCGGATGTTCTCCAGGCGCTGAATCTTGTCGGCGTTCTGGCGCTCCCGCATGATGTAACCGGCATACTTTATTCTCACCTCTGCAGCTTCGGCTATCTCCTCGCGGCGGTCGGTGATGCTCTCCAACTTCTCCCTCAGTGCGGGAATCAGCGGAGAGAGGTTGTCAAGCGAAAGCGGGGGACGTGACAAGAGGTCGGAGAGCTTGCATCCGCGCTGAAGAGGTTCGCATCCCAAAGTTTCCAGTCCGCTGTTGATATACGCAGCTTTCACCGAGTAATCCTTGCAGAAGGCTATGAGGTTCTCTATCTGCTCCTTCTTCTTGAGCCAGTGATTGAGCCGCTCGGTGGTGGCCAGTCCTGTGCGATGGCTCCGTTCTGTCAGTCGTGCATCGGCGTCATCCTGCCGAAGTAGGATGCGATACTCGGCGCGACTGGTGAACATACGGTATGGCTCATCCACTCCCTTGGTCACCAAATCATCGATGAGCACGCCTATGTAGGATTCGTCGCGCTTCATAATGAAAGGTTCGGAGCCGCTGCACTTGAGCGCTGCGTTCATGCATGGGACCACTCCCTGCCCTGCGGCCTCCTCTTAACCGGTGGTTCCGTTCACTTGTCCCGCCATGAAGAGTCCGTCGATAATCTTTGACTCCAGCGAGTGAAGCAGTTGGGTTGGGTCGAAGTAATCATATTCTATTGCATATCCAGGGCGGTAGATTTCCAGGTCTCTGAAGGCGGGTATCATGCGCAAGGCTTCTATCTGGGCATCGATAGGCAGACTGCTGCTGAATCCGTTCAGGTAGTATTCGTTGGTGCTCTCGCCTTCGGGTTCCAGAAAGAGCATGTGCTCCGATTTGTCGGCAAAGGTGACCAACTTGGTCTCTATGCTTGGACAGTATCTCGGACCGATGCTCTGTATCTGTCCATTGAAGAGTGGAGAGTCGGGCAAGGCCGCTCTCAGGCGCTCGTGAACCTGCTCGTTGGTATAGGTGATCCAGCAGGGCAGTTGTCCCATGGGCCGTCTTTCGCCCATGAAAGAGAACTTGTGGAAGTCGTCTTCGCCGTTCTGGCGCTGCATCTCATCGAAGTGCACGCTCCTGCCATCTATCCTCACCGGTGTACCTGTCTTCATACGTCCGGCGGTGATGCCGTGTCTGGTGATGCTCTCGGTGAGGTGCAGGCTGGGTGGCTCGGCGCATCGTCCGCCCGCCCACTGTGTCTTGCCGATGTGCATAAGCCCGTTGAGGAAGGTTCCTGCTGTGATGATTACGCAACGCGCCTTGATTTCTAAGCCCAGGTAAGTGCTCACGCCCGTTACGTGTCCGTCGCTGACCAGCAGCTCGCGCACCTGGTCTTGCCAGATGTTGAGGTGGTCGGTGTTCTCCAGCACCTCTCTCCAGGCCCAGATGAACTTCCCTCGGTCGCATTGCGCACGCGGGCTCCACATGGCAGGCCCCTTGCTGCGGTTGAGCATGCGGAACTGAATGGCGGTCTTGTCAGTCACCTGGCCTGTGTGTCCGCCCAGCGCATCTACCTCGCGTACAATCTGCCCCTTGGCAATCCCGCCTATGGCAGGGTTGCAGCTCATCTGCGCTATCTTGTTCATGTCCATGGTGACCAGGCACGTCTTCGCGCCCATCCTGGCACTCGCACATGCCGCTTCGCAGCCCGCATGACCGCCGCCCACGACCACCACATCGTATCTCATTTCCATTTTCATCCGCACTTCTTTCTTTATGCCATCAGTCTGTTCAGGACGCAAAAATAAGCTTTTCTCCCAACATTTACGGGCAAATCTTTGCCAAATCACATTTTTGGTATAATTTTGTTGCGTTATAGATACCCAATTATAAGTATGTGTGTGAATCAAGCAAAGTAATTCAATAATCTAATTCAGTTAATTTATGTGGTTAATTAAATCATCCATCGGCAGGAAGGTAGTGATGTCTGTGACTGGCATTGCCCTCATCTTGTTCTTGACGTTTCATGCGTCGATGAATGTAGTGGCCCTCTTCAGTGCCAAGGGTTACAACATGATTTGTGAATTCCTCGGTGCCAACTGGTATGCTGTGGTGGCAACCATGGGTTTGGCTGCCTTGGTGGCTCTTCACTTCATCTACGCCATCTGGCTCACCGTGCAGAATCGCAAGGCACGTGGCAACAACCGTTATGCTGTGACCGACAAGCCTGCAAAGGTGGAGTGGGCCAGCCAGAACATGCTTGTGTTGGGCATCATTGTCATCCTGGGCATGGCTCTGCACCTGTACAACTTCTGGTACAACATGATGTATGCCGAGCTGATGGGCATCGAGGGTTCTGTTTCTCCGACCGACGGAGTGGAGTTCATCGTGCGCACATTCTCTACCCCCTGCTTCACCGTAGCTTATGTGGTGTGGCTCGTAGCACTGTGGTTCCACCTGAACCATGGCTTCTGGAGCGCTCTGCAGACTCTTGGCTGGAACGGCAAGGTGTGGTTCTGCCGCTGGAGAGTCATCGGTGGCGTGTACAGCACACTCGTTATCCTGATGTTTGCAGCCGTGGCCGTTGCTTTCGCTTGCGGTCTGCGTCCTTCTGACTACAAGGCTGCTTGTGCAGGTGCTGCACAGACCGAGGTGCCTTGCTGCATGCAGGGAACTTGCCCCAAGGCTGACTGCAATCCCGAGGAGTGCACAGGCAAGTGCCAGGGCAAGTGCGGTGTGTGCCCCGAGGGTGAGTGCTGCAAGAATGCCGAGAAGTGTGCTGATTGTCCCAACAAGTGTGCTGGCGAGACACCCTGTGGTGACTGCGCCCAGTAATCCGTAACCATGAACAATCCTAATCAATAAACAGAAAGAGTTATGGCAAAGACAATAGATTCAAAGATTCCCGAGGGTCCTATAGCTGAGAAATGGACCAACTATAAGGCTCATCAGCGCCTGGTGAACCCCAAGAACAAGCTGAAGCTTGACGTTATCGTGGTTGGTACAGGTCTGGCAGGCGCCAGCGCCGCTGCTTCCTTAGGCGAGATGGGATTCAACGTATATAATTTCTGCATCCAGGATTCGCCCCGCCGCGCTCACTCTATCGCAGCTCAGGGTGGTATCAATGCAGCCAAGAACTACCAGAATGACGGTGACTCTGTCTATCGTCTGTTCTACGACACTGTGAAGGGTGGCGACTATCGTGCTCGTGAGGCCAATGTGTATCGTCTGGCAGAGGTGAGCAATGCCATCATCGACCAGTGTGTGGCTCAGGGTGTTCCCTTTGCACGTGAGTATGGTGGCATGCTGGCCAACCGCTCGTTCGGTGGTGCCCAGGTGAGCCGTACCTTCTATGCCAAGGGTCAGACCGGCCAGCAGCTGCTGCTCGGTGCCTATAGTTCACTCTCACGTCAGGTTCATACAGGCAAGGTGAAGCTCTACACCCGCTATGAGATGGAGGACGTGGTAATCGTGGATGGCCGTGCACGCGGTATCATAGCTAAGAATCTGGTTACTGGCAAGTTGGAGCGCTTCTCTGCTAATGCCGTTGTGATTGCAACCGGAGGCTATGGCAACGCTTACTTCCTCAGCACAAACGCAATGGGTTGCAACTGTACAGCTGCCATCCAATGCTACCGCAAGGGTGCTTACATGGCCAATCCCTCATACGTACAGATACATCCCACCTGCATCCCCGTGCATGGTGACAAGCAGTCGAAGCTGACTCTGATGTCTGAGTCACTGCGCAACGACGGCCGTATCTGGGTGCCCAAGAAGCTGGAGGATGCCAAGGCACTGCAGGCAGGAACCAAGCAGGGTTACGAGATTCCCGAGGAGGATCGTGACTACTACCTCGAGCGCCGCTATCCCGCATTCGGCAACCTCGTGCCTCGTGACGTGGCATCTCGTGCTGCCAAGGAGCGTTGCGACAAGGGCTTCGGCGTGAACAACACCGGTCTGGCCGTGTTCCTCGACTTCAGCGAGAGCATTCAGCGCCTGGGTCTCGACGAGATTCGTCAGCGTTACGGCAACCTCTTCGACATGTACGAGGAGATTACCGATGTCAACCCCGGCGAGCTGGCCAAGACTGTCAACGGTGTTCAGTACTATTATCCCATGATGATCTTCCCTGCCATCCACTACACTATGGGCGGCATCTGGGTGGATTACGAGCTGCAGACATCTATCCCCGGCCTCTTCGCTATCGGTGAGTGCAACTTCTCTGACCACGGTGCAAACCGCCTGGGAGCAAGTGCGCTCATGCAGGGACTGGCTGACGGCTACTTCGTGCTTCCTTATACTATACAGAATTACCTGGCCGACCAGGCCATCTGGCCACGCCTCTCTACCGACATGCCCGAGTTTGAAAAGGCAGAGAAAGAGGTTGATGCCGAGATGGAGCGCCTGATGAACATCAAGGGCAAGCGTTCAGTGGATTCTATCCACAAGGAACTGGGCCACATCATGTGGGAGCACGTGGGCATGGGCCGCACCAAGGAAGGACTCGAGGAGGGTCTTAAGTTGCTCGCCAAGGTACGTGACGAGTTCAACACCAACCTGTTCATCCCCGGCACCAAGGAGGGTCTGAACGTTGAGCTCGACAAAGCCATCCACCTGCGAGACTTCATCATCATGGGTGAGCTCATCGCTTATGACGCCCTGCACCGCGAGGAGTCTTGCGGCGGTCACTTCCGCGAGGAGCACCAGACCGAGGAGGGTGAGGCAAAGCGTGACGATGAGAACTTCTTCTACGTGGGCTGCTGGGAGTACCAGGGCCAGGACGAGAAGGCACCCGAACTCATCAAGGAGCCTCTCCACTACGAGATTATCAAGGTTCAGCAGCGTAACTATAAGAATTAAACATCAGGTTATGAGGTTGAAAGGGTAGAGCTCTGCTGCCACACTGGAGCCACACATCCCCTTCACGCAGCTTGCCGGGTTCCCCCCGCGAGTGCGGCAGGAAGATGAAGCCTCTGGGCTGGCAGGCTCCCGTCGGGCAGATTGATGTCGTGAAGGAGCCAGGTACGAATGGCGATGGCAGGCGGAATGTCTTGTTCCACATCAGCAAGCGCCCATGCCGGCAGCTCTAAGCCCTACAGACCTCAACACCATAAAACCGTTACAGAAATGGCAAAGAATATATCATTTACCGTTAAGTATTGGAAGCAGAACGGCCCTAAGGACAAGGGTCACTTCGATACTCATCAGATGAAGGACATCCCTGATGACACCTCTTTCCTGGAGATGCTCGACATCCTCAACGAGGAGCTCATCAACGAGGGGAAGGAACCCTTTGTGTTCGATCACGACTGCCGCGAGGGTATCTGCGGTATGTGCTCACTCTACATCAACGGCACGCCCCATGGCAAGACCGAGCGTGGCGCCACCACATGCCAGCTCTACATGCGCCGCTTCAAGGATGGCGACGTCATCACAGTGGAGCCCTGGCGCAGTGCCGGCTTCCCTGTAATCAAGGATTGCATGGTTGACCGCGATGCATTCGACAAGATCATGCAGGCCGGCGGCTACACTTCTATCCGCACCGGACAGGCTCAGGATGCCAACGCCATCCTCATCTCCAAGGATGCTGCCGACGAGGCAATGGACTGTGCAAGCTGCATCGGCTGTGGCGCCTGCGTGGCTGCTTGTAAGAATGGCTCTGCTATGCTGTTTGTGTCAGCCAAGGTGAGCCAGTTTGCTCTCCTGCCCCAGGGCCAGGTGGAGGCTGCAAGACGTGCCAAGGCAATGGTGGCCAAGATGGACGAGCTGGGCTTTGGTAACTGCACCAACACCCGTGCCTGTGAGGCTGTATGCCCCAAGTGCGAGAGCATCTCCAATATTGCCCGCCTCAACCGCGAGTTCATCAAGGCAAAGCTGGCTGATTGACAATAGAGCCTCAGAAGCCTCGTTTTTCCTGTTTCCTGCCCTTCTGAGGGGTTTTTCTCCCTCTCGCGGGCAAGGTAAAGGCTGGAGAGATAAGGCCGCTGAGATTGCAAAAACATGAAGAGAGCCGTGTGGCGCCCTTTTGAGGGGCTGTCCACACGGCTCTCTTCTTGTATTCTGACCGATGGCATTGGGGGCTTCAAGGGTCCTCCTGTTGCGCTCGCGGAAACCTTTCTACCTGCTTTCGCTCATCACTTTTTGCGCTTCCATAGCCATAGGGGGGGCTTTCCTGCCGGGCATTTCCCGCGCTTCTGTTCATTCTCTATACTGCTCCCGCGCAGTGCAGACACCTTTCCCATGGTGGAAATGCACGTTTTGCACCCACTCTTTCATGCCGGTTGGCGGTTCATGTCAGCCCCGTCCCCTTTTGCTTGGAAAGCGGTAGATTGGATGGCCTGCTGCCATCCCTGTCGTCTTGCTCTGTAGTAGGACGAAAAACGCAGCGCACTGCGGTTGCCATCGCAGCGCGCTGCATCGGCCATCGGAGTGCGCTGCGTAGTCATATGCACCGCAGTGCGTTTTTGGGGGTATAGTCATGGGGAAGGTTCCGCAGCGTAAAGGGTGGAGCAAGGCTGTGTGTTGAAAACAGCGCGGGGGATGCAGTGCGATGCCCCCCCTTGCCCTTATCTGCGCTTCTTGTGCGGCTTGGGGCAATGGGCGTGCCCGGACTGGCAGCCTTGGCAACTGTCGCACGAACCGCAACAACCGTGCTTGCGGCCCTTCTTCAGGTGCACTCTGAGCACCCATGCAGCCAGTGCCAGCACGATGGCCAGCAGGATGATGCTCTGCAGGTTCATAGGATGAGTGTAATGATGAATGCCACTACCCAGGCCACCACACACTGGAAGCCCATCACGAAGAGCATCCAGCGCGTACCCAGTTCACGGCGTATGGTTGACATGGCAGCCATGCAGGGTGTGTAGAGCAGGCAGAAGACCAGCAGCGCATAGGCCGTTCCGGCCGAGAAGAGAGAGGTGAGCGCGGTGCCCGAGAGCAGTCCCTCGAGGCTCACCACCACCACCTCCTTGGCCAGCAGACCGCTCACCAGGGCGCTCACCACGCGCCAGTCGCCGAAGCCCAAGGGCGTGAAGATGGGGGCCACGATGCCCGACACCTGTGCCAGGATGCTGGTGTTCTGGGTATCGGCAGTGACCATGTTGAGGTGGAAGTCGAAGGTGCGCAGGAACCATATCACCAGTGCGGCCAGGAAGATGACGGTGAAGGCACGCTCGAGGAAGTCCTTGGCCTTCTCCCAGAGCAGCTGCCACACGTTGGCCGCAATGGGCAGACGGTAGTTGGGCAGTTCCATCACGAAGGGGACCGCCTCGCCTCTGAAGAGCAGGCGACGGAAGAGGAATGCCGAGAGGATGCCCGTGAGCACGCCCAGCAGGTACAGACTGGCTGTCACCGCACCCATGTGCTGGGGGAAGAAGGCCAGCGCGAAGAAGCCGTAGATGGGTATCTTGGCGGTGCACGACATGAAGGGCGTGAGCAGGATGGTGAGCCTGCGGTCTCGCTCGCTGGGCAGTGTGCGGCTGCTCATCACGCTGGGCACCGAGCAGCCGAAGCCTATGAGCAGGGGCACGATACTGCGGCCCGAGAGTCCCAGGCGCCGCATGGGGCGGTCCATCACAAAGGCTATGCGGGCCATGTAGCCCGTGTCCTCGAGCATGCTCAGGAAGAAGAAGAGCACGATGATGAGCGGCAGAAACGAGAGCACAGTGCCTACGCCGCTATATACACCGTCGATGATGAGACTGTGCACCACTGGTGCTATGTCCCATGCAGTGAGTGCCTTGTCGGTGAGGACGGTGATCCAGTCGATGGCACTCTCGAATGCGCCTTGCAGCCAAGCGCCCAGCGAGAAGAAAGTGAGCCAGAATACCAGCCCCATGATAACGAGGAAGGATGGTATGGCTGTCCAGCGTCCGGTGAGTATCCTGTCCAGCTTCATGCTGCGCAGGTGTTCCTTGCTCTCTGTGGGATATACCACTGTGCGGCTGCACAGACGCTGGATGTAGGAGTATCGCATGTCCGCTATGGCTGCACAGCGGTCCAGTCCGCGCTCCTCTTCCATCTGGCATAGGATGTGCTCCACAGTCTGCTGCTCGTTGTCGGTGAGCGCCAGTGCCTGTATCACCCTGGGGTCTCCCTCCATCAGTTTGCCTGCAGCAAAGCGCACCGGGATGCCCGCCCTCTGTGCGTGGTCCTCCGTCAGGTGCATGATGGCATGCAGGCAGCGGTGTACGGCTCCACCGTGCTCCGAGGGGCTGCAGAAGTCCTTGCGCAGCGGCTTCTCGCGGTATTTGGCCACGTGTATGGCATGCTGCACCAGCTCATCTACGCCCTCGTTCTTCATGGCGCTTATGGGTATGACGGGTATGCCAAGCATGCGCTCCATCTCATTGATGCGGAACGAACCGCCGTTGCCCTCCACTTCGTCCATCATGTTAAGGGCGAGCACCATGGGTATGTCCAGCTCCATGAGCTGCATGGTCAGGTATAGGCTGCGCTCTATACAGGAGCCGTCCACGATGTTGATGATGCCGTCGGGATGGTTGCGCAGTATGAACTCACGGCTCACAATCTCCTCGCTGGTATAGGGACTTAGGCTGTAGATGCCAGGGAGGTCGGTCACGGTGGCACGCGTATGCCCCTTGATGACGCCTTCCTTGCGGTCTATTGTTACGCCGGGGAAGTTTCCCACGTGCTGGTTGGCGCCTGTGAGCTGGTTGAAGAGTGTGGTCTTGCCGCAGTTCTGGTTGCCTGCCAGGGCAAATGACAGCGGCCTTTCCTGCTCGGTGGAGTCGGTAGTGGCGGGGTGGTCGGTATCCTAATCATGGTAACGTCCCTACTCGCCCAGTCCCGGGTGCTCGTTCTTGTGGCACACCTTACAGCCCTCCTCGGGCAGGGTGTGCTGGCTGGCCTCATGTTCCAGAGCGGCCTCCACTCCTTCCAGCGTGACCCCTATCTGTGCCGCGTCGGCCCGTGTGAGCACCAGCTCATAGTTGTGTATGCGCACCTCCATGGGGTCGCCCATGGGAGCGAACTTCTGTATGCGCAGTGCCGCGCCGGGTATCATGCCCATGTCCAGGAAGTGCTGGCGTGTGCCTCCCTGCCCTCCTACGGTGGTGATGACTGCCTGCTGTCCTGCTGCCAGTTCGTTTAGTGTCATAATCTTATGTGTTCTATTGCGGTTGCAAAGGTACAAATAACCTACTTTGAATGTGCTTCCCGAGTCCTTTCATTGCGCTAAAATACCCAAAAGTGGGGATTTCTCACGTGTATATAAGCGTCTGCATGCGCTCGGGCAAGAATATTTCCTGTGCTGTGTGATGCAGGTCCTCGGGCGTGATGGAGTCCATCCTCTCGAATATCTGCTTCAGTGTGCGGGTGGTGCCATAGTGCAGGAAGCGCTTGGCCATGCCTATGGCAGCATTCTCGAAGCTGTCTCCTGCCACGGCCAGTTGGCCCTTCATCTGCTGCTTGAGTGCATCCAGCGAGCGCTTGGAGAGCGGTGCGTCGGTCAGGCGAAGCAGTTCCTTGTTCACCAGCTTGAGGCAGCGCTTCACGTCGTGGGGGCTGCAACCGAAGTACAGACACCAGTGGCCCGAGTCGGAGTGGCACATTGTGGTGCTCTCCACAGCATACACCAGTCCGTACCTTTCGCGCAGTGCTATGTTCAGGCGGCTGCTCATGCAGGGGCCGCCCAGCAGGTTGTTCAGCATGAACAGGTGCATATATCGGGGGTCGGTGGCAGGGTAGGCGGGTGCGCCCATCAGCACGTGAGCCTGGTGGGTGCCCTTTTCCCTGTGTATTATGGGCTGGCTGGGCGGGAGGCAGAAGCTGGGTGCCAGGCGCGGGATGGGCTGTGCCGACGGCTCCTCGATGCCGTAGCGCAGCATCTCCCTCTCGGCCAGGCGCACCACCTCATGCGGGTCTATTTGTCCCATCACGAAGAGCACCATGCGCTCGGGGCGGTACATGCGGCTGTGGAAAGCGTGCATGTCGGCCGAGGTCAGCTGGCGCAGCCGATCGGCCCGGCCCAGTATGGAGCGTCCCAGAGGATGCTCCCCGAAAATGACCGACTCGAAGTCATCATAGATGAGCTCCGCTGGCTGGTCGTCGTAACACTGTATCTCCTCTATCACCACCTCGGCTTCCTTCACCATCTCGTCCTGTGGGAAGGTGCTGTGCAGCACCATGTCGGTGAGCAGGCGCACGGCTCTGTCGAGATGCTGACGCAGGAAGGTGGTGTAGAAGAACGTCTCCTCCTTGCCCGTGTAGGCGTTCAGGTCGCCTCCCACACTCTCCATCCTGGCCGACACCTGCCTGGCTGACAGGCGTGGGGTGCCCTTGAAACTCATGTGTTCGGTGAAGTGCGCCATCCCGCTCTCGCTGTTGCTCTCGTCCCGGGTGCCCGCATCCACGGCCAGTCCGGCATATACCACCTGGGTGGGGCTCTGCGCACAGATGATGCGCAAACCGCAGTCCAGCGTGTGGGTAAAGAAGTTTTGTTCCTCTGTTTCTTGCTTTTCCTGTCTCATTATACGGTAATTTTCATGCAAAACTATTGCCTTTCGTCCATCTGTGCAAGGAATCCCGAAAACTTTGCCTATATTTGTCACCATATAAATGATTACGCTGTGAAAAGAAACATCTTTACCTCCCTGCTGGCATGGAGCCTGCCTCTGGCGCTCATGGCCCAGCTTGCTACGGTCAGCGAGCACGTCCCCAATCCGCAGAACGAGCCGCGTCCTGTGCATCCCCTGCCCACTGCGGCGCAGTTGGCATGGAACCAGACAGAGTTTTACGCCTTCTTCCATTATGGCATGAACACCTACACCGGCCGCGAGTGGGGCTTGGGCGACGAGGACGAGAACCTCTTTGCCCCCACTGCCGTGCCCAATCCCGAGCAGTGGCTCAGGGTGGCGCGCGATGCCGGCATGCGCGGTGGCATAGCCGTGGTCAAGCATCATGACGGCTTCTGCCTGTGGCCTACGCAGACCACCACACACAACGTGGCCACGTGCACCAACCCCAATGCCAAGGCCACCAATATCCCCCGCGATTTCGCCAAGGCCGCGCAGCGACTGGGCATGAAATACGGTTTCTACATCAGTCCATGGGACCGCAACAGTGCCCTCTACGGCACTCCCCGGTATGTGACCGACGTGTTCCTGCGCCAGTGCCTCGAGTGTGCGTCCTATGGCAGTGACCAGTTTGAGATGTGGTTCGACGGTGCCAACGGCGGTGACGGCTACTATGGCGG
>OGGW01001852.1_pt1 | contig 14785 bp, 10 predicted proteins | sample 1571291 | NCBI WGS metagenome assembly OGGW01 (sample SAMEA2582028, study PRJEB24529) | metagenome | biome: Human gut stool | place: China | collected 2011 | reverse complement strand
GTAAAGTTATTCTCTGTTGCATATCTTAATTCCACATATATGTCCGGTATATATTTCTTAACAATTACATATTCGTCATCCTCTGGTTCTTTTTCAGTTGTAATCTCCTGTGTTATAATTTCCTGTGCTGTCACTTCCTGTGCTGCAGTCTCCTGTATGTTCACCATCTCTTTTTCTGATACATCATCTGTTGTGACATTTTTCTTTTGTCCACACGCTGTCATGCCTGCCGTTATAATCACTATTACTGCAAATATTTTGATAAATCTACTGTTCATAATCATTCACCTCTTCATAAACCTACCATTTCATCATATTTAACAATTTAGTAGGTTTTTTTCAAGCTATGCATTATCATTTAATGAATACATTTGTAATTAATATACCACATTTTAATCATAATCTCCCACTCCATACCATATATTTTGTAATAATGAATATGAAGGGCAGGTTTCTTTGTGATGAGTCAGACTAAAATTGTTGTTATTCCATTTAAAAAGCTCCTTATTGGAGTGGTTATCGCTGCTATTATAATAGCTTTTATTATATTCGCTGTTATCCGTCTTGGCAGCAATAGTTCTGATAATTCTAGGAATACTACTAAACCTAAGAGCAGCACTGTAAATGCTTCTGCTTCTTCTAATATTGAGACACCCCTTGATAATGCCGACGCTCCTAAATTCTGCCCCGGAGTATATACCGCCTCTATTCTGTTAGACGGCAACCCCGTTGATATCCAGGTCACAGTTGATTCCTCTAACATTAACAGCATTGAGCTTGTTAATCTTTCTGAATCAATCACAACTATGTACCCTAAGCTCACAACTTCATTTGATGAAGTTGCTGCTAAAGTCATGGAAGCCGGCACAACCAACATAACCTATGATTCAGCCAACAGATATACATATTCCGTCTTTATAGAAGCAATAAGCGCAGCCCTTAAAAAGGCTGCGCCATGATTAATATCTTAATATTTTCTGTCTTGTACCCCACATGCCTGCTAAATCCGTCTGCCACTACTTAGAATAAGTCACAGCCTCACTATTCTCATCATAATCAAACATGCCATCATTCTTTTCTTCAAGTGCCTTGATGATGTGATATGTATATTCATTATAAGGTGTAGCAATTCCAAGCTCTTTTCCCATACGCATCATTGCGCCAGAGAACATATCTATCTCTGTGTGTCTGCCTGCATCAATATCCTGAAGTGTAGAATATCTTGCTGTTGGCGGAACAATGCTTCCGCGCCCTGATGATGAATCACATCTGCTCATATCAATGCCTTTGGCTGTAGCTACAGCTTCAACCTCCTTACGCAGTCCTGCGCTGATTGCTTTCATATGCTCACTGTCTGTATAACAGCCAACACCTGCTCCAATAATAGCTTGTGGAAGATTGTTACAGATATTAAGTCTATACTTGCTCCATATCTCTTCTTTAATACAATCAGTCACCCTGTAATTAATTCCTGTTCCGTCAAATAAATCTCTTATTGCCACAACTCTCTCACTCTCAAATGGTGCAGCTTCCTCACCATATATAATGCCTATTGTAGTCTCAGGATTGAACACATATTCCTTTCCTTCGCGGTGTGACGCCACCTTTATAAGTGAATAAATGATATGTGATTTATCTATCTTGGTAGATATTATCTCTTCACTGTCAACACCATTCATAAGACTCATGACAATTGTATTCTCACCGACGGCTTCCCTAATATCATCTAATGCACCTGCAAGTGCGCCGTATTTTAATGATACAACAAGAAGGTCAACACCTTTTGCTTCCTCTGGTGTCAATACCTCCGGGTGGTATGTCTTTCCATTAATCAGACAGCCTTCTGCCTTAAGTCTTTCCGCTCTTTCGCCCTTTGCAATAACGCTTAAACTTATATCCTTCTTTTCTGAAAGTCCCCATATAACATAAGAGCCGACTGCTCCTGCTCCAAGTACTGCCACTGAATGTATCTTCATATACATTTTCCTCTCAATCTTTGTAATTTCTTCAAATATATATACACTTCAATTCTTTCCGCGTCAAATGCTTTTATCTTCCTACAATATCGCCCTCTTCAAAATCGTAAGTCAGCTTCTTTCCATATGCCATGACATATGCAGCACATTTCTGCTCATAGTCTGTGTGCTGCATTCTTAAACTTGCTGTTCTTTCATCAAGCTGTCTGTCCGGATATATTACTGGCAGGACATGTACCCTGAATGTGTGCAAACGTGTACTTTTAACCTGCTGTTCAACAAACAGCGAAATTACCGGCACATTAAACTTTACCGCATACAGATATGCACCTCTTTTGCATGGGCGGGGCTTCCGATAATTAAACCACATTTCCTGCTCAGGATATATAAGCACAAGTTTGTTTTCATCAAGTGCATTTTCAATCTGATTAGGAAACTCAGTCTCCATAAACCATTTCAGGCTGCTTACGGGCATTGTGTCGGCATATTTTTGCATATACCCGACAAAACCTTTCATTGCAAGGTTAGAATCTTGATTAACAATACTTATTCTTCTGAAGCCAGCTTTTCTCATTGCAAACCTGACAATTGCAGGGTCTAACGGGCTGAAATGATTGCATGTTACAATCGCAGGACCTCTGATTCCAGAAAGATTCTCAAGTCCGTCAACTTGTGTTATAAGCCCCACCGCAGAAGTCCCGGCATGAAATATAGCTTCTGCAATATATTTCTTCACACAAAAACCATATGCTGTGCGGTAATCAATATAATGTCTTAGTAATGCTTCTTTATCTTCGCGTAACAGCTTAGGGTCTCCCGGCTCAACCTTTGAATTCAACTGATTAAGGCTTACAGCCGTCCTAATATTTTCATAGACCTGCTCCCTATCACCAATCATATATCCTCCGACATAATTTATTTTGCAGCATCACTGCTATCCTTCATGAAACCACTATCCACAACAAATCTGCTTCCCACAACATCAGAAAACTTAACCCCATCACCGTCCGCAATATTCTCAGCCCTTGCAAGAAGCTTCTTTAAATTCTCACGGTCAGCTTTCCTTTCATTATCCCCATACTGCTTGCGCTGTTTAATCAGCAACGGATAAAATCCCGACTCCGCCGCATACTGCCAGAAATACTCCTCATACGGAATCTCGCTATAATGCCACGGCTTGTCAAACAGGTTATAATGTATCAGCTTCGGTCTTGCTATATACTCCCCGCCCTTGTTAGGCATAACATTCCATTCCTTATCAAGAAAATATATTTCTTTTGCACACATAGCATTAATATAATCCTGGTCAGGTGCAACACTGTCAAAGTGATATTCAGCCATAAGCTTTAAGAATCTGTCTGCCAGATGAGCCTGTCTTATCTTATCAAGGTTCATAAGAAGCACTCCTGAATTGACATATTCATTCCGCTCTATTCCCACTACATTTTCAATGTAATGAGCCAGTATTGTATTATTTCCTGCAAATGTATCTCTTACTGCACCAAACATTGCATCTCCCATATCAACTGAATAAAGCTTTGCAATGTCATCATTTATTACGGTATCAGAGTCAATATACACAGCTTTATTAAGCTCTGGAAAAAGCTCTGCAATAAATAACCTGAAATATATCGTCAGTGTAAACTCGCCTGAATAAAGCCTGTTTTCCTGCCTGTCAGTAACTGTCTGTCCAAAGCTTTCAGAATATTCGTACATTTTCTTTCTTATATCAACGAATTCAATATCTATGTTTTCATAATCCTTTATCACATTACGAAGCTGAATCATCGTAATATTCTTCACATTGTCGCACATAACAATAATGCGGTAACGCTCATCACAAGCCACATGTACAGCCAGCGATTTAAGGCACACTGCCAGATATGGTGCGTACTGTTCATTAATCGAGAAAAACACAGGAATACGTGAAACTGCCATGTACTCTTCATGCTCCCTGTTATAAGAATCCAGAAGCTCATCATATTCATGAAGCCCAAGTATATTATGCATTTTATCAATCTCCCACGGCTTGACTGAAACAGTCCTTATCACCGGAAACACCCGGAAGGTAGTTGTAAAATGCTGAAAAACAGTGTTGTCATGCAGCCTCCTCTGGTCATTAAACTTTCGTCCGCACAGATTAACTCTTGTTGCAAATGTATTAACAGCCGTCTGGTCAGGCATAAACATTTCCTTTCTTATGCACTGTTCACGACATTTTTCCAGAAGCCCGTTCTGTCTTATCATCCTCATATTCATAAGCATTACTCCGGAATTAATGTAGCCATCACCGAAAAGCCATCTGCCATAATAATCAGAAACTCCCGCAATCTCTATGCCATCCATATTCTGATAATAAAAATCCCTAAAATCTTTTCTGCACAACACATCAGTATCCAGATAAAGAACTCTATCCTTAATATCTGTCTTATCAGCAAAAAGGCGCAGCATACAGCACGCAGTAAATCTGCTCTGCATATTTGCCTCCGGCAGCTCCTCAACAAAATATCTTGTAACATCAACAAGAAAGATATTTACTTGAATGTCCGATTTATTCAATTTTTCTTTCAGATATTTTGCAAATGCTTTATCAACCGGCTTGTAATTAATACCTTTTTCCCTGTAATCAACCGTGAGAATATATATATTTAACGGTTCATCCACATTTTTAATAAGTGACATTGATGATAAAAGAATCCCCTTCTGCATTGGTTTATCACCACAATACAATATGTTCATAAATCCGTATCCTTTCTTAATTTATTAAATATGTCTGATTTATCCTCTCTGTATTGATTTTCCCCAGTTTCTTAAGTAAAATACATATAAGTTTTAAACGATAATTAAAGAATTGAGGAATGTTATGATATTTAAGATTTTCAAAAAAGATTTGAAAGGTCTTAGCAGGAATATTCTGGCTTTAGCCATTGCGCTTGGTCTGTGCCTTATTCCATCGCTTTACGCATGGTTTAACATATATTCCAACTGGGATCCTTACGCAAACACTGCGTCTGTCCAGATTGCTATTGTTTCTGAAGATGAAGGCTACTCTGAATCTGATGATTCCACTATCAATATGGGAGAACAGATTGTTGAACAGCTTCATTCGAATGATAAATTAGGCTGGCGTTTTCCGGAAACTAAAGATGAAGCCATGAATAAACTGAATGCCGGGAAGTACTATGCCGTTATCGTTGTTGGTGAGGACTTTTCACGAAGCCTGTATGACTTCCTTGACAATGGTCTTAATCCACCAACAGTTACATATTATGAGAATTCCAAGAAAAATGCTGTTGCTTCCAAGATTACAGATACAGGAAAAAGCACTCTTCAGAACACTATCAATTCCGAATTCATTGATGTGTGTGTTAAGACTATTATGCAGGGACTTAACGAAATAGCTGAAAATGATCCTTCAATTATTGAAAAGACAGTTAAGGATTTACAGAGTGTATCTGCCAATATTAATTCTTACGATACCATGATTGACATGTTTATTAAGAGTAATTCAGACCTGGCAGATAATCTTGCAAAACTTCAGGAGGTTCTTCCACAGATTAAAAATGTTCTTACCGGAACAACTGATGTTGCTGATATTGCCAATAAATCTCTTGATAATGTCACAGATGATATTGCAAACCAGATTGATGCGCAGCTTAAAGCTATGAATGAATTAACTGACAGTGCACTTGATTCTCTTGATAAAGCTGTACAGCTTTCAATAACTGATGTCAGACAGGCTGGCGTTGAGCTTAGTAAAGCCAACAAACAGTTAAAGGAACTTATAGACCAGAATAAGGCTCTTGAAGACGCTATTGATTCCCTCAGCAAAGTAGATGGCATTGATCCGGCAGTTATCACCGCCCTAAAGTCAGCTCTAGCTTCTGTTAACGCTATGGAGAATATCGCATACAACCTGATTCAGCAGTGTGCAGACATCCTTACTGATTCACCTGAAACACTTCAGGCAAAATACCAGTTAATCAAGTCTGTTGTTGAGCAGTGCCGCACAGAGCTCCAGAAGAGCCAGACAATTATGCAGACTGTAATAAGAACTAATGTTAACCTTCTTAAGGCTTCCATTAAGAATGCCGTAAGCAGCCTTGCAGCTAATATAAGCAGTGCCGGAGACAATATTAATGGAATCTCGCAGATGCTTCTTGGAGTAAGTGATATATCAGTAAATATTAATACAACTCTAGAAAGCACAAAAACATTACTTGATTCTCTCAACAAAAGACTTGATACCATATCTGGTTCAGTAGGAGATATAAGTTCATCTTCTACATATAAACTGATAATGGATTTCATCAACTCAGACGCACAGTCAATAGCGTCATTCCTGTCAGAACCTGTACAGGTAGAAGAAATCTACGTCTATATGCAGACTAACTATGGAACAAGTGTTACACCTTTCTATACAACACTTGCTCTCTGGGTTGGAGGAATTGTTTTAGTTGCCCTTATGAAAGTAAAGGTTGACTATGAGGATGATGAATTCAAGGATGCCACAGAACACCAGAAATATATAGGCCGTGCACTACTCTTCCTTGCAATGGGACAGCTTCAGGCTCTTGTAGTAGTTCTTGGTGATTTATACATTTTAAAAATCGACTGCACCCACCCGTTCATGCTGTGGCTTGCAGCCGCAATAGCAAGCTTTGTATTTACTTTATTCATATATACACTTGTTCTTACATTTGGTGATTTGGGGAAAGCTATTGCTGTAGTAATGATTGTGTTACAGATTGCCGGTTCAGGTGGAACTTATCCAATAGAACTTCTTCCTGAATTCTTCCAGAATGTATACCTTTACTTCCCATTCCCTTATGCAATCAATGCCATGAGGGAGGCAATAAGCGGATTATACCAGTGCGATTACGCTGTATACCTTGTGAAATTGTGCGTTTACGCTGTTATCTCCCTTATTCTGGGACTAGGAATCAGAAAGTCACTTCTTGAAATACGCGAGTTCTTCGAGCGTCGTATGAAAGAAACACATTTTATGTAAAGGAGGATTAGATTTATGCAGAATGATGATTTTAATATAGATGTTGTAATTGCGGAAATCACAGCATTTGCAGAAAATATGCATGCAAAGAACCAGCACAAGAAAAAGGTCTGCTTAAAATGTATGATGATAATTCCTCTCGTATTCATGGTGCTTATGTTCACTATGGATACCGCCAAGGTTGTTTATCTTCTTCTATGGGTAATCTCGCTTTTTATATTCTGTGCTTATCTTATAGTTATTGATTATATTGATGACAAGCTCGCAAGAAAACTCAATGAACTTAATATTGAGATTCAGGAAAAACAGGCTGATACTTCTCTTACAGACAGTATCAAAGCATTTTTAAGTGAGGTACAGTTATGAAAAATATATTTAAGATTATACGGGCTGACCTTCGCCACATAAAAACAAATGTAATTGCACTATGCGTAATTATCGGTCTTACCGTTATTCCTGCATTGTATTCGTGGTTTAATATCCTGTCAAACTGGGATCCATATGGACAGGCTTCCACAAGCAGGATTAAAGTTGCCGTTGTATCTGTTGACAAAGGTACTTCTCTTGAAGGAACGGAGCTTAATGTCGGTGACACCATAATTGATGCACTTAAAACTAATAACACTATCGGTTGGCAGTTTGTTGCTTCATCAGATGAAGCAATCGAAGGCGTATACAGCGGTGAGTATTATGCAGCCCTCGTTGTTCCAGAGAATTTTTCCAAGAATCTTATAAGCTTCTTAAGTGATTCCATGGAACATCCTCAGTTAAAATATTACTGTAACCAGAAAGCAAACGCTATTGCACCTAAGATAACAGACAAGGCTAAAACAGCAGTTCAGCAGCAGGTAAACCAGACATTTATAGATACAATCGTATCTACGATTGCCGGTACTGGCGACTCAGTTATCAAAGATGCAGATAAAGAAACCGGTTCTCTTATGGATGCAGTTATTAACAGACTTACATCCGCAAGGACTACACTTTCAACATACGATGTAATTCTTAACTCAATGCTTGCAATTACTGACCTTACATCATCAATAAGCAGCAGTTCAAACAGTGCTGCACCGCAAGTTTATACACAATTACAGTTACAGCAGCAGCAGTTAATAACCTTACAGGCACTTGTAAATGGTAATTCCGCTGAATCTTTAAATGAATTATCATCTGCTCTTTCAAACCAGATGTCCCAGATTCAAAGCATTATGAGTTCATTAACAGAGCTTTATTCTGACATGAATATGGATGTTGCAGACCTTTCTGCTGCAATTAAGCTTACATCAGGCTCACTCACTCAGACTAAAGAGCTTCTCAGTGACCTTGAGACAAAGCTTGATAACGCAATTGATACATTAAACACCATCACTGAACAGGATACATATGGTTTATTATCAGAGATGTTAAATGCAGATGCCAATACTTTGGGAGATTTTCTTTCTGCACCTGTAAATATAACAACAGAGCAGGTATATGCTGTTAAAAGCTATGGAACAAGTGCTTCACCATTCTACACAATACTTGCACTGTGGTTTGGTGGACTTATACTTGTTGCTATTATGCACACACCTGTGCATCCTGCTCCGGACATTCCAGCAGATGCAAAGAGATATGAAAAATTCTTCGGAAGGTATTTTATCTTCTTTGCAGTAGGACAGCTTCAGGCACTGCTCATAACACTTGGAAATCTTCTCTACATTGGAATCCAGTGTTACCACCCATTCCTTTACTGGGTTGCATGTGCATTCTCAAGCTTCGTATTCACCTTCTTTATGTACAGCCTTACTGTTGCATTTGGAAATATCGGTGAAGCACTTGGAATTGTCCTGCTCGTTATACAGGTTGCCGGCTCAGGCGGTACATTCCCTATAGAAGTACTTCCTAACGCATACCAGATAATATACCGATTCCTGCTCTTCCCATATTCAATGGATGCATTAAGAGAATGCATAGCAGGAATGTACCGATACGATTACATTAAGAACCTCGCATTTCTTTCAATATATATAGTTGTTTCGCTGATTATTGGATTGTTCTTACAGAAACCATTTGAGAAGCTGAATCATATGATTGAGAGAAGTAAGGAGAAGTCGGGGGTTATGCTGTAGGAAGTTGCTCCCCTAAAGCACGCCCAGCCGTGTATATTAGTAAAATCAAAACACGCTTCCGCTCGAATTCCGACGCAGCGGTACTAGGTTCGCTGGGATTTGCTACCACTTTGTGGCAGCTTTCCCAGCTTACCAAGTGCCGGCGTCTTCATACGGTTTTGATTTTACTAATATACACGGCTGGGCTTTTCTTTACCGGACAACTGCTCCGCCCCGCCTTTGGCAAGGTTGGGCTGGGAGAGATATTCTCATCTCCTATCAAACAATTTTTTTGGGGGGAATCAAATTGTTATAATTCAATTACGATATCTGCAAAATCTATGGTTGCTTGTTTATGTGCAATCGTAATAATAGTTTTTGTTTTTTTCAATTTTGTAATTGTATCTCGTATAAGAAATTCTGATTCGTTGTCCAGTGCAGAAGTTGCTTCATCTAAAATCATAATTGGTGAATTTTTTATTATGGCTCTAGCCATTGCTATTCTTTGTTTTTCTCCTCCAGACAAATTGTGTCCGTTGCCAATTATCATGGTTTGATATTTATCGGCTTGCTTCATAATAAAATCATGAGCATTAGCTAATTTTGCTGCATTTATAATTTCTGCATCTGTTGCATCCGGTTTACCATATCGTATATTCTCGATAATATTTGTTTCAAACAAATATGCTTCTTGAGGAACATATGCTATCAATGCTCTTACATTTTCTAATCCAAGCTCTTTAATAGATTTTCCAAAAAATTTAATATCACCAGAAGAAATTGGATAAAAACCTAATAGAAGTTTTGCTATTGTACTTTTACCACATCCCGATCTACCTATTAATGCCACATTCTTATTTTTAGGTATTGTTATTGTTACTTGATTTAAAACGGGTGTAGCTACATTATATTGAAAAGATAAATTATCAATATTAATTGCACTAGATTCATAAGTGCTATTAATTTGTATGTCATTTACCATTTCAGTACATTCTTCTTTCTCATCCAGAAAAGAAAATATTCTCTCTGCAAAAGATATACAATTCATCAATTCAGGATAATATTTACCTAATTGCAAAAATTGTAAACTAAGTGCAGCATATATAGTATATACTGCTGCAATATCTCCCAAAGAAACTAATTGATGTTGTAAAAAATAAATACCTATAACTAAAAAAAGTAATGCACACAACATATCAAAAGCAACATTAAGGGATTCTAAAATACTAACTAAGTACATTCTTTTCCTCTGTACATAACAATATTCTTTATTAGCTAGTTCATATTTTTTCCGGTTATGATGCATAAAATCGTACATTTTATTTACCTCTATACCGGTCAACATATTAGACAATTTTTCTGTCATTATTGCACTTTTTTCTGCGGACTCTTTTCCTACTTTTTTCATTGGTTTAGATATTAATGTATTAAGTAAAAAAAGTAAAATATTCAAAAGAACAAGAACTAATGTCATTGCCGGATTGATTATAAACATTATTATTATATATACCAAAACGGAAATTATAGGAGCCAACACTCTCCTTAGTCTGGATGAATATATTTCACTTGCTTTATCTGTATCATAAATTAAACGTGATAGCAATTCACCACTATGATGTGTATCATAGAATTCCATTGGAAAATTTAATGTTTTAGAAAATACCTTCTTCTTTATTTCTATAGAACTTTTTTTTGCTTCATTATTGTAAATATACATAAACATTGAAGCAATACATACTGCAACTATTCCTATCAATAAGTAGAATCCCATAGTTACACTTACATCTTCATAATTTCCTTTTTCTGCAATATCAAATATAGATTTTACAAAAAGCGAACCTGTAACTTCAAATACAGCATAAAAGGTTGTCATCATTATTATAGATACAATATATATCATTAATCTGTTTTCTAATAAACCTAAAAACTTACAAAAAATATTTTTCTGTGTCATTAGCACTACTCCTATATACTAATAATTTTATTCTATTCCTGTTTCACATTCGTTATTGTACAATTTTGAATATAAACCTTCTTTACCTAATAATTCAAAATGACATCCTCTTTCAGCGACTTTACCTTTATGTAAAACAATAATATCATCTGCATTACGTATAGTTGACAATCTATGAGCAATGATGATCACTGTTTGATTGTTCTTTCTTGTTTCTATTATTCTATTTATCGCTTCTTCCGTTTTTACATCTAAAGCGGATGTTGGTTCGTCTAATAATAAGATAGAAGATGATTTTAGAAATGCTCTAGCAATAGTTAATCTTTGCCTTTGTCCGCCCGACAAATTTACTCCATTCTCTCCAATAAAAGTTTGATATCCATCCGGTAAGGTAATAATATAATCGTGAATACACGCAGCTTTACATGCATCTATCACGACTTCTATAGACACATCATCCATACCATAAGTAATATTAGAAAAAATTGTATCTGCAAATAAAAATACATTCTGTGATACCAGAGCAATCTCTTTTCTTGCAGCTGTTAAATTCCAATTTCTAAAATTTTGTTCGTATAGGTAATAATCTCCTTCTCTTACTTTTTCTAAACCGCATATAATTTTAAATAATGTAGATTTTCCTACACCAGATGATCCTACAATTGCTGTTGTAGTCCCTTTTTTTATATCTATATTCAATTTATCAAAAACTCTCTTTTCACGATTAGAGTTATACCAAAACGAAACATCCTTAAAACATATTACACTTTCTGTTTTTGATAAATCAGAGGTATTTCCACAATATGTTCCTGAATGCTCTTTTGGAGCAGCCATTATCTCATTTATTCTTTTTATTGATATCAATAATTCTCTTCCATCATTTATTTTAAAAGGTAATTCACTCATGGGAGATGATATTTTATTAAACAAAATAATAAAAGCCATCATATCTCCTATGGATAACTGTCCTTTAAAAAATTCCATCAATGCAATTAGAGAACAGATAACACTAGGAATCCATTTGACTAAGCTCTGAATTACGTTTCCAATTGCTTGATACTTATTACGATAAATTTCATTTCCTAAAATATCGTTTGCAATTTTTTCTACTCGTTCATTTAATATTTTATTTAAACCATAGCTACGTGCTATTGCAATTCCTGCAATATCATCATTAGCTACTTGTGTCAATTCATCATACTTTGCTCTCCTAGACTTTGCTAATCTATTAATATTTTTAGCTAAATTGTTGCTTATACACATTACTAAAGGATAGCAAATCACGATACTCAGTAAGAGTATCCAATCCATTTTAAATATTGAATAACTCAATGCTATAATTGTAATAATTGATTGAAAAATCTCTGGGATTATTTCAGAATAAAGTTGGCCTATTTTTTCAATATCGGAAATTAATTTTGTAATTAGAGTTCCTGTATGTTCATTAATGTATGCATATTCAATCTCTTCAATTTTTTTTACAATATAATTCTTGCTTTCCTTCTGTATTACCAAACTAAATTGCTCTCCACAAAGTTTCTTAAAAAAAGAAATTAACGTAGATAGGATAACAAAAATCAATATTGTAAAAAAAATTGATTTAAGATTAACAAACTTACCCGCAATCATATCATTAATTGCTACAGATATTATTTGGGAACCTTCAACTAAGATATGGGATAAAAAATAAGAAAATACAATAAATAATAAAAAATAGTAAATATACTTCACAGATAGTTTTAAATAAATATTTTGTTTCTTCATATAACCTCCATGTTTAATCCTTTTAGTATGTATGAAATTATATGAGTTTTTATTAATGATTACATTAAATATAATATCAATTTTGTTGTATTTTCTCTAATTTGATGCTATTATGTGTACAATATAATGAATATAAGGAGATACAAATGCCAATCCCTCTGAGTTCAAATGAGATAATACATGTAGACCACAAGATAAAAGAAGCATCATATTCTATGCCACACATGCAAGCAGCCTCTGATCATTATATGTTAGGATATCTTGTCAGTGGAGATCGTAAATGGTTTTCCTATGAAAATATTAAAATTGCACATTCCGGAGATGTTGGGATAAGTAAACCGAATGTATATCATCGAAATTGTGCAATGTCTGATATTCCCTATGAACGATACATAATTAAATTTAGACTTGAAGCATTACAGCCAGCAATTAATTTAGTTGGACAATCAGAATTTGACATATTATGTACAGACTATTTGCATTTTTTACCTGAATCGCAAATAAAGATAAAATCCCAGTTTGAAGAAATGTATCAGGAATATAACAATAATACTCCTTATTCGCAACTAATTTTAACTGGTATGTTACATAAATTATTTTTTACAATATATCAGGAACATTTGCCTATAGAATCTTCACAATTGCTTTTTAATAAATTTGATTCGCGAATACATGACGTTCTTGTTTATATTGAAAATAATCTGGAGTATAATCCTACAATAGATGATGCTGCTAAATACATATCTTTATCAACATCACATTTTTCTCGATTATTCAAAGAAGTAACTGGCTGTTCTTATACTGATTATTTAACAGCAACCAAATTGCAACATGCTCAGTTATTACTTGGAAATACACAATTATCAATTAGTCAGATAGCTTATAAAACTGGCTTTTCTAATGCTAATTATTTAGCTACTGTATTTCAGAAAAAATTTAATTGTTCTCCTTCAAAATATAGAAAAACTTGCATAGATGGAATTTTCTAATTTGAGCTATGCAAGTTCATATCTAATTATAAAGCTTTATATAAATTTATCATAAAACTTGTATCAATTTGTTTCAAAGCGTCTAATTTATATAAAATTTTGTTTATAATTCCGGCTGCTTGTAAATGAGAAAAAATAGTGATTGAACCTAGAAATTTAAATCCTTTTTTAAGTCTTTACTAATAGCATCTGAGAGTTAATTATGATCTTCTCGTTGTCCTTCTAAGTGTTTTGAATATACGTACTTACAAACAATCCTACAGACCTGCAAATGGTTTTAACAACATCGACGGTTCCAACTACGACCTTGCTTTGTGGGTTACTTATTACAACTTCCTGTGACCACACAAAGAGTTTAAATATAAGCCGCCTGTACAGGATTCTGGTTTAGCCATGGCTGGTAATATGCCGGATAAATGGCAATACCTCATAGCAATAGGGCAACAGACAATACTGTGCATGCAGCAAAACTGTTCTTAGATTCTGAGCCAGAGGTAAACAAACCAGACACCGCCTTGCGGCTCTGCCCTTGATGGTACAAAAAAGAACTGCTAAACTGCTGTAACCGGCGAAAAACTGAACTGTTCTTTAGTTCCTCGCCGTCGGTGAATAACCTACAGCAGTTCTTTTTTTGTACCATCAAGGGTGGCGTCAGACTATCTCATCATAAAATATTTAAAGTTTTCAATGTACAAAAGTGTCTTTTTGTTTTTTCACGTATCATTTGACACTATGTAGAAAAACTCCCGGAAGTTCGGAGGCAGGTAGCTGGGTAGTGTATTTTCAAACCGTACGGAAACGCCGGCACTTGATTTTGCGAGGGAGTCGCCAAAGGCGACAAGCCTCGCAAAATCTTAGTACCGCTGCGTTTTCGTCCGAGCGAAAGCGCGTTTGAAAATACACTACCCAGCCACCTGCCTCCCACTCCCGGGAGTCACTTTTCTAGAATAACCCAGTTATTACCCCATCATCATTAACATCTATATTATATGCCGCTGGTGATT
>OGGW01001848.1_pt1 | contig 14805 bp, 9 predicted proteins | sample 1571291 | NCBI WGS metagenome assembly OGGW01 (sample SAMEA2582028, study PRJEB24529) | metagenome | biome: Human gut stool | place: China | collected 2011 | reverse complement strand
CCCAGGTTCTGATAGGGGTTGTAGGGGGTTTGGGCCTTGAGATGCTCGTGATAGATGCGGCGGAGCGTGAAGTCGCCCACGGCGAATTTCACCGTAGGGTCGGCCTGGAGCGGCATACCCAGCCTTAGACGGTTGATGTACATGGCGGCTATGTCGGGCTTCTCGGCCTTGTTGGCCGTCTCCTCGTCCACTATGCTTGCCAGCGTGCACACCTCCACGGGGGTCAGTCCGCATGCCTTGGCCTGCTGCTCCCGCTCGCCCTGCCAGAAGTGGTTGTGCTCGGTGAGCATCCTGTGCATGAAGTGGTCGATGCTGGTATCCCAATACACTTCATAAGTATTTGGCACAAAGAGGGCTGGCAACTGCTGACTGGAGTAACCCAAGAGGGCACACCGGCTGCTGTCGGCCATGAATCGGACTACCTCTGTGCTGTCCATCATCAGGTGGCTGGCCAGATATTGCGCCATGCGGTCCATGGTGCGTACGGATGGGATGATGAGCTGTACAGGCTCCTGCTGGCCGTTTCGGAGGCGACGGAAGAGCGACAGGGCATTCTGGTCGCGCGTCTCGTAGCGTCCCGTGCGCACATGATAATTAAGGAGACTGGCGCACAGCCCCATCCTCCAGCCCAAGCGGCTCTTTGTCTTTACCGAATCCACCGTGTCGTCGCGGTCGATATAGAGGCAGCTGTCCTCGCCTGCCGTCCATTGGCTGCGGGGCAACAGCAGTCCCGCCAGCACCACACACAGGGCCACCGCCAGCACCAGCAGCACACCCGCAAAGGCCAGCAGAATTCCTTTTTTGCCCATTCCATCGGGGTTTTTCGGCTTTTCAGCCAGCCCGTTCTTCTCCATTTCTTCCATTTTGTCTTGATTCTTGATGCACAAAGTTACGTTTTTCTGTCCAGTCTGATGGGCAGAATGGCACTTTTATGTGCAGAAACCAAAGCAGAAGAGCCATTCCCAAGGCGTTCTGCCCGGTATGGCTCTTCACTTTCTGCTATTGTGTGTAGGGCAGAAGCCTCACTTCTTCTCCATCACTTCCACCTTCAGCTCGCCGCATTCCTGTATGATGCCCACATACTCGGCAAACTCGGGTGTGGTCATGTGTGCATCGAGCACAGCCTGGTTTTCCCAGGTCTCCACGATGGCAAACACATCGGCACGTGTGGCGCTCTCGAATGCGTCATAAGATACACATCCCTGGTGGCTGCGGCTCTTGGCCACAAGTGCGATGGCAGCCTCCAACGCACGCTGGTACTCTCCTTCCTTGGCCTGGAAGAAACAATTTACTCTGATCATATCTTTCTCCTTTCTTATTATATAGGGTTTTATGTCTTTTCTCATAGCAAAGTTAGCGATTTTATGCAAAAGTGCATTATCTTTGCCACAAGAATTACTCTTTAACCCCAAAATAATACATTATTATTATGAAATCAATCAAAATGGCTCTGATGCTGCTTGCCCTTCTGGCCCCATGGACCACGGGTGCGGCTCAGGAATTCTCGCCCACACAGGGCTACCGTCTGGAGATAAGTGACGGACTGGCCCTGGAATGTACGGGAAGCTCCATGACCTTCAACCCGGTGAACAAGAAGTCGGGCAACCAGGTGTGGTACATCCAGAAGTCGGACCGCGCGGGATACTTCACGCTGGTCAATCCGCAGACCCAGATGGCCCTCGACAACGGCAACAACGACACTCAGCCGGGCAAGGTGTGCCCTTGGGACGTGAACCCCGGAAACGCCAACCAGCAATGGAAGTTGACCCCTGTGGAGGGCGACACCTACACCTTCACAAGCGCGGCTGGCGGACTCAAGCTGGGCTACAACGACAACTGCCAGCCCGGCGGACCCGTGTGGCAGGTGAAGGCCCAGGACTCTGACGAGGCCGTGCAGTGGCGTCTGGTCAAGACCAATCTGAAGATAACCGTGGAGTCCAGTGTGGATCAGAGCAAGAACGACTGGGAGAACGAGACCATCTTTGGGATAAACAAGGAGCCCGGACGTGCCACCATGCTGCTCTATGCCAACGAGAGCGAGATGCGGGGCGACGAGGCTTATGAGAAGCCTTGGCTCAGCCCCAACAGCAGCCTGCGCCTCTCACTCAACGGCATGTGGCAGTTCCACTGGTCGGCAAAACCCGAGGACAGACCCATGGACTTCTACAAGCCCGGTTTCAACGACAAGGAGTGGAAGCAGATACCCGTGCCTTCGTGCTGGGAGATGCAGGGCTACGGCACACCCATCTATACCAATGTGACCTATCCCTTCCGCAACCTGCCTCCCTTCATCAAGGGGCAGGACGGCTACACGATCCTGAACGAGCCTAATGCCGTGGGCAGCTACCGCCGTATGGTGAAAGTGCCTGCCGCATGGGATGGACGGGAGATATATCTGCACTTCAATGGCGTGTATAGCGCCGCCTACGTGTGGGTGAACGGCAAGAAGGTGGGCTACACACAAGGCCCCAACAACGACTGCGAGTTCAACGTGACACGCTTCCTGAAGCCCGGCAACGACAACCTTGTGTGCGTGGAGGTCTATCGCTGGTCAGACGGTTCGTACCTCGAGGACCAGGATATGTTCCGCATGAGCGGCATCCATCGCGAGGTGTATCTGGAGGCCAGACAGAAGCTCCACACCCAGGACGTGTATCTCACCACCCAGCTGAGCAACGACCTCAAGCAGGCCAAGCTGAACGTGCAGTTGCAGGTGCTCAATATGGGCAAGAAGGTGCGCGACATCAAGGCCGATGTGGCTCTCATCGGTCCCGACGGCAAGACGGTGGCTAAGGGAATCGTGGGACACTCCGAGCCTGTGGCCAAGGGCGGCACAGCTACCCTGAACATGACCATGGACGTGAAGAACCCGCTCCTGTGGACTGCCGAAACGCCTAACCTCTATACGGTAAACGTGACCGTCAACGGCGATATCAGCACCCAGAAGTACGGTTTCCGCAAGATAGAGAACCGGGGCGGACGGGTGTACATCAACAACAGCCGCGTGTTCTTCAAGGGTGCCAACCGCCACGATACCGACCCCACATACGGCAAGGCCGTGCCTCTGGAGAGCATGATGAGAGACGTGCTGCTGATGAAGCAGTACAACCTCAATACGGTTCGCACGAGCCATTATCCAAACGACCCACGCTTCTACGCCCTTTGTGACTACTACGGACTCTACATGATGGACGAGGCCGACTTGGAGTGCCACGGCAACCATCGCCTGAGCCGCACGCCCTCATGGATGCCCCAGTATGTAGATCGCCAGGTACGTATGGTGCTGCGCGACCGCAACCATCCTGCCGTCATCTTCTGGAGCATGGGTAACGAGTGCGGAGGCGGCGACAACTTCGTGGCATGCAAGAAGGCCATCCAGGAGCTGGACGGCCGACTGATACATTATGAAGGAATGAATGAGGTGGCCGATATGGACAGCCGTATGTATCCCAGCATGTCCGCGGTGCACCGCGAGGATACTGACGCCAGCAAGCAGGGCCGCCCCTATTTCCTGTGCGAATATGCCCACGCTATGGGCAACGCCATCGGCAACCTGCAGGAGTATTGGGACTATATCGAGTTTGAGAGCAAGCGCATGATAGGCGGCTGCATCTGGGACTGGGTAGATCAGGGTCTGCGCAAGTGGGGTGAACCAGCCCACCACCTCTATTATGGCGGCGGATTCGGCGACTTCCCCAACGACCAGGACTTCTGCTGCAACGGCATCATCACCTCGGAGCGTGAGGTGACACCCAAGCTGGTGCAGGTGAAGAAGGTGTATCAGTATGTGGATTTCAAGCAGATGCCCGACGGCAAGCTGCGCATCCGCAACCGCTACGCATTCATTCCGCTTGATGGCTTCCAGCTCAGTTACTCGCTCCTGCGTGACGGACAGACCATCCAGAGCGGTATCGTCACTCTGCCCGCCATAGCAGCCGGTGACAGCGCCTTCATCGACATGCCAGCCACAGCTCCCGAGGCTGCGGGCATGTATCACCTCAACCTCTCGCTGCGCCTACGCCAGCATCCCCCCTGGGCAAAAGCCGGTCATGAGGTGGCTGCTGAACAGATAGCCTTGGGCGGCACGCCCGTGGTAGAGCCTATGGGCCTGGCAGGTACACAGCCTCTGACTGCCGAAGAGAAGGACGGCAAGCTGCTCATCCAGGGCAAGGATTTTGCCGTGAGCTTCGACAAGAAGAGCGGCGCCCTCGCTCAAATTACGTATTCGGGCAAGAACATGCTGGCTCCTCAGGAGCGCGCTCTGGGCGGCAACTTCCTGTTCAACGGCTACCGAAGCATCAGCAATGACCGCAGAGGCAACCTGGGAACAGCCATCCAGACCAAGGACGTGCAGCTCAACAAGACCCAGAAGGGCGACACCGTCGTGGTGTGCGTGATACAGAACGTATCAGCCGGACATAACGCACGCACCCAGGTGCCCGTGCAGACATCCTATCGCATCACGCCCAACGGCCACATCGAAGTGGAGTGCAGCATGGGCAACACGCAGAACCAGGACTTCGCGCGACTGGGCCTGCAGGCTGTTCTCGACGGCAGGCTGGAGCAGGTGGAGTGGCTCGGACACGGTCCCATAGAGAACTCTCCCGACCGCCAGGATGCCGCCTTCGTGGGCCGCTATCACAATACCGTGACCGGCATGGCCGAGAAGTACATCAAGCCCACGAGCATGGGCGAGCGCTGGGGAGTGAACTGGCTCACCCTGACCGACAAGCAGGGACATGGCCTGAGGGTACGTCTGCTGGCAGGCAACCTGGGCTTCAGCGCCCTCCACTATTCCGACGAGGAGATGTGGCAGGTGAAGTACCATCATCAGCTGAAGAGCATCTACCGTCCCGAGGTGGTGCTGCATCTGGATGCCGCCATGCGCGGACTGGGCAACGCCAGCTGTGGCCCCGGCCCTCTGCAAAAGTATGAGCTGACCGAGAAATCCTACAGCTATACCTTCGTGATAGAGCCTGTCAAGTAAGGGCAATACATTATATATATAGTAAAGGCCGTGCTTGAAGCATCAAACTTCGGCACAGCCTTTATTATTTTTTTTAGTTGAAGAAGACGAGTCTGTCGGCTCCTTCGGATTGTCCTTCTTGTTGGCTCTTGAAAAGCAGCCTGGTTGCCAGGCCGTGGGGCATCAGTTTTCCAGCCCTTGGCACCCGCTTGGCTTCTGTCAGGCGTCTATCTGCACGGGCTGGCCCAGCACGCCTGTATCCACCTGCTGGCCGTCCCACACGAGCTGGCCGTTGACCCAGGTGCGCTCCACCTGCCAGTTGAGCGTATCGCCCAGGCGCGGACTCCACCCGCATTTGCTCAGAATGCATTCCTCGGTCACCTGCCATGGGGCATTGGGACGAACCAGTACCAGGTCGGCATGATAGCCCTTGCGCAGGTAGCCGCGGCGGTTGATGCGCAGGAGTGAAGCCGGATTGTGGCACATGAGTTCCACCATGCGCTCGAGGCTGATGACGCCCTCGTCCACCAGTCCCAGCATGGAGGGCAGACTGAACTGCACCATAGGCATACCGCTCATGGCACGCTTGCAGCCCCCCTGCTTCTCACTCAGCTGATGAGGAGCATGGTCGGTGCCTATGACACGTATGCGTCCGTCGTTCAGGGCGTGGCGAAGGGCATCGCGGTCGGAAGCCTCCTTGATGGCAGGATTACACTTGATGAGTGCGCCCAGACGGCTGTAGTCCTCGCGGCTCCAGAGCAGATGCGCCACACAAGCCTCGGCTGTTATCTTTGGGTCATTGGGGCTGAAGAGTTCCAGCTCGTCACTTGTGGTCAGATGAGCCACATGCAGCCGGGCACCAGTCTCGCGCGCCAACCTGACCGCCAGAGAAGTGCTTTGCATGCAGGCCACGCGGTCGCGGATGTCGGGATGATGCACCACCTGAGGGTCATCGCCATATTGGGCCTGTGCCTCCTTCATGCGCCGGTTGATGCGGTCGGTATCCTCGCAATGCGTCATGAGCAAGGTAGGGCAGGAGGCGAAGATGTCGCGTAGCGCCTTCTCGTCATCCACCAGCATGTTGCCCGTGCTGCTGCCCATGAAGAGCTTCACGCCAGGCACACGCGTGACATCCACCTGCTTGATGTCCTCCAGATTGTCGCTTGTGGCTCCCAGATAGAACCCGAAATTGACATGACACTTCTGCGCCCCCAGGCGGTATCGCTCCTCCAGGAGTTCGAGCGAAGTGGTCTGCGGCTTCACATTGGGCATGTCCATCACGCAGGTCACACCTCCCGCCGCAGCTGCACGTGTTTCTGTGTCCATATCGGCCTTCTGGGTGAGTCCCGGCTCGCGCATGTGCACATGATCATCTATTACTCCTGGCAGCAGGTAAAGCCCCGTGGCATCTATCACTTCATCATCCGTGGGCAGTTTTGTATCGCGCAGGATGTCGGCTATCAGACCGTCCTTAACAACGAGGGAGCCCGTAAAACGTTCTCCCTCATTCACTATCGTTGCGTTGCGTATAATCATTTTCTTCCCTTGATTTTACCCATTCTCAGTCTCATCACTCCAAAGAGAGCCTCGCTGAAGATGCCTCCGCTCATCTTGCTGGTACCCAGCTCGCGGTTGACAAACACCACAGGCACCTCCTTGATCTTGAATCCCAGGCGCAGGGCGCTATATTTCATCTCTATCTGGAAGGCCTAGACCTTGAAGCGGATGTGCTCCAGGTCGATGGTTTCGAGTACCTTGCGGCGGTAGCACACAAAGCCTGCTGTGGTGTCGCGCAGCCCTATGCCCAGTACCGTACGCACGTAGGCCGAGGCGTAATAGCTCATCAGCACGCGCCCGATGGGCCAGTTGACCACATTCACACCTGTGATATAACGGCTGCCCACAGCCACGTCATAACCCTCGTCGTGGCATGCTGCATAGAGTCGTGGCAGGTCGTTGGGGTTGTGGCTGACGTCGGCATCCATCTCGAAGATGTAGTCGTAGCCCTGCTCGATGGCCCATTCGAAGCCGCGGATATAGGCTGTGCCCAGTCCCAGCTTGCCTTTGCGCTCTATCAGATGCAGCCGTCCCGACAGCTCTCCCCTCATCATATCCTTCACCACCGAGGCTGTGCCGTCGGGGCTTCCGTCATCGATGATGAGCACGTCGAGCGCCTTTTCAAGCCCCGTGACCGCTGTGATGATGGCCTTTATGTTCTCGATTTCGTTATATGTAGGTATGATTACAATACCATCGCTACGCATGTTTGTTGCCATAATAGAGTGTTGTTGTTCATAGCAAAGGTAAAGCAATCCGCCGTTACAGCCAAAAAAGGCAGGCTCTTTTTAGTAATAATGCCAAAAAAGTCCGTACTTTTGTTGCTTGAAACATGTTTTAAGCTTATATACACTTATTATATGCAGCAACAGAAAGTCATTATCTTGGATTTCGGGTCGCAGACGACCCAGCTCATCGCACGCCGTTTGCGCGAGTTGGATACCTTCTGCGAGATACTGCCCTACAACAAGTTTCCCGCCCAGGACCCTGATGTCATAGGCGTGATACTGGCTGGTAGTCCCTATAGTGTTTATGATCCCCAGGCCTTCAAGGTGGATTTGTCGCAGTTCCGCGGCCGCATGCCCATCCTGGGTATCTGCTATGGAGCGCAGTTCATGAGCCACACGCTGGGCGGCAAGGTGGAGCCTGCTGGCAGCCGCGAGTATGGTCGCGCCAACCTGACCACCATCGACCTCGACAACCCTCTCTTCCATGGGTTTGAGCAGGGCAGCCAGGTGTGGATGAGCCACGGAGACACCATCACGGCTCTGCCCGAGGGCTTCCACGCCATAGCCAGCACCGACCAGGTGAAATATGCAGCCTATGCCGCCGACAACGAGCCTATATGGGGCGTGCAGTTCCACCCCGAAGTGTTCCACTCCCTGCAGGGCATCCAGTTGTTGCGCAACTTTGTGGTGGATATCTGCGGAAGCCGTCAGGACTGGTCTCCTGCCAATTTTGTGGATACTACCGTGGAGGAGCTCCGCAAGCAGATAGGCACCGACCGCGTCATCCTTGGCCTCTCGGGAGGCGTGGATAGCAGCGTGGCGGCCGTTCTGCTCAACCGTGCCATCGGCAACCAGCTCACCTGTATCTTCGTAGATCACGGCATGCTCCGCAAGGACGAGTTCACCAATGTGATGCACGACTACGAGTGCCTGGGCCTGAACGTTATAGGTGTGGATGCCAGCGAACGCTTCTTCCGCGACCTGGAAGGCGTGACAGAACCCGAGCAGAAGCGCAAGATCATTGGCCGCGACTTCGTGGAGGTGTTCAACGAGGAGGCGCACAAGATAACCGATGCCAGGTGGCTTGCCCAGGGAACCATCTATCCCGACCGCATCGAGAGCCTCAATATCACAGGCAAGGTCATCAAGAGCCATCATAATGTGGGTGGTCTGCCCGAGGAGATGCACCTCTCTCTGTGCGAACCTCTGAAGTGGCTCTTCAAGGACGAGGTGCGCCGTGTGGGCCGCCAGCTGGGCATCCCCGAACACCTCATAGGCCGTCATCCCTTCCCCGGACCCGGTTTGGCCGTGCGCATCCTGGGTGCCATCACACCCGAGAAGGTGCATGTGCTGCAGGAGGCCGACCACATCTTCATCCAGGGCCTGCGCGACTGGAAGCTCTATGACCAGGTGTGGCAGGCAGGTGCCATCTTGCTCTCCGACGTTCGTAGCGTGGGCGTGATGGGTGATGAGCGCACCTATGAGAACCCCGTGGCTCTGCGTGCTGTGACCAGTACCGATGCCATGACAGCCGACTGGGCACACCTCCCCTATGAATTCCTGGCGCAGGTGAGCAACGAGATTATAAATAAGGTAAAGGGAGTCAACCGCGTTTGCTACGACATCTCTTCGAAGCCACCTTCGACCATCGAGTGGGAGTAACCCCCACCGGCCAAGGGCTCTGAGGACGGTTGCGATGGAATGGATTCCGACAGGCAGAACATCAAGAGGGTTCCCCTTATGGAATGAGTTCCCTCACGCCCCACATTTAGAGGGACTTGCCATGAGGTGAGACCTTCTCACGCAGGCTCTTGGACAATTACATTACGGTAAACCGCATCGGGCACAGCAGACACGTGCCGGGTGCGGTTTGCATGTTTTCTGCAGACTTATCAATTCTCTCCGTCAGCCACCTCCATTCATTCCAACAATTATTGCAATGCGCTCCGTGGGTCCTTACAGCACGCTCCATCAGCCTTTGCAGCGCCCTGCATCTGCCATCGCAGCATAATGCATCAGCAGGGGGAGTGCCATCCGGCATGCCCAGGGACAACGCTTCCTATGGCGGAACAGTCCTGCCCGCCTTGCCCCAAGGAATGCTATCAAGCCGTTTTCCATACATTTATCATGTGGCAGGCAGCCTGCCCGAGAGGGTTCCTGATGCCGCTTCTTGCCCTCTGAGAGGCTCTTTGCCTGATAATCAGAAGGGGCAAGGGGCATTCTGTGAGCATTTTCCTTCCCCGTCTTAAAGAAAAATCGTAATTTTGCACTTCGAAGTACGTTAAGACAAATATAATATATAAGGTAATATGAATATATCGTACAAATGGCTGCGCGAGTATGTTGACACCACCCTCAATGCCTATGAGGTGGCCTGGAAGTGGATGGTGTGGAGGAAGTGCAGTCTATCAAGGGCGGACTGGAAGGCCTGTGGACAGCACACGTGCTCACATGTGAGCCGCACCCCAACAGCGACCACATGCACATCTGCAGCGTGGATACAGGCAAGGGCGAGCCCATCCAGATAGTGTGCGGAGCACCTAATGTGGCTGCCGGACAGAAGGTGATAGTGGCCGTGGTGGGCACCAAGCTCTACGACGGCGACGAGTGCTTCACCATCAAGAAGAGCAAGTTGCGCGGTGTGGAGAGCAACGGCATGATTTGTGCAGAGGACGAGATAGGCGTGGGCAACGACCACAACGGCATCATCGTGCTGCCCGAAGACACTCCCGTGGGCATCCCCGCAGCCGAGTACTACCATATCGAGAGCGATTTCGTAATCGAAGTGGATATCACCCCCAACCGTGCAGATGCGTGCAGCCATTATGGCGTGGCACGTGACCTGTATGCATGGCTGGTGCAGAACGGCTATCAGACCAGCCTGCACCGCCCCTCGGTGGAAGACTTCAAGGTAGATAACGAGGACCTCACCATCAGCATCAGCGTGGAGAACGAGGAGGCTTGCCCCCGCTACACAGCCGTGAGCCTGAAGGACTGCGAGGTGAAGGAGAGCCCCGAATGGCTGCAGGATCGCCTGCGCGTGATAGGCATCCGTCCCATCAACAATATCGTGGATATCACCAACTACGTGATGATGGCCTACGGCACTCCGCTCCATTGTTTCGATGCCGACATGATCAAGGGCCAGAAGGTAATCGTTCGCACGATGCCCGAGGGCACATCTTTTGTGACCCTGGACGGTGTTGAGCACAAGCTCTCTGACCGCGACCTGGCCATCTGCAACGCCGAGGAGCCCATGTGTATAGCCGGTGTGCTGGGCGGCAAGGGCAGCGGCACCTACGACACCACCAAGGATGTCCTGCTCGAGAGTGCCTATTTCAACCCCACCTGGATTCGCAAGAGTGCACGCCGTCATGGCCTCAGTACCGATGCAAGTTTCCGCTTCGAGCGTGGCGTGGATCCCAATGCCCAGCTCTACGCACTCAAGTGTGCAGCCCTGATGGCCAAGGAACTGGCGGGTGGCAAGGGGAGCATGCAGATAGCCGACACCTGCCCAGAGCCCACTCCGGGATTCCCTGTGGAGCTGAAGTATGCCTATGTGGATGGCCTGGTGGGCCAGCATATTCCTGCCGAGACGGTACGTAGCATCGTCACCAGTCTGGAGATGGAAATCCGCGAGGAGAACGCCGAGGGGTTGAGCCTGGTGGTTCCCCCTTACCGTGTGGATGTGCAGCGCCCCTGCGACGTGGTGGAGGACATCCTGCGCATATACGGCTACAACCAGGTGGAGATTCCCACCACTCTGCACAGCAGTCTGGCTGTAAAGGGCGAGCCCGACAAGAGCCACAAACTGCAGAACCTGGTGGGCGAGCAGCTGGTGGGTGCAGGCTTCCGCGAGATATTGAACAACAGCTTGCAGCGAGGCGCATATTATGATGGTCTTGAGTCATATAAGAGCGAGAATCTGGTGAAGTTGCTCAATCCCCTGAGCCAGGACCTGAACTCGCTGAGGCAGACTCTGCTCTTCGGCGGACTGGAGAGCATCTCACGCAACGTGAGCCACAAGAACCCCAACCTGCGCTTCTTTGAGTTCGGCAACTGCTACAAGTTCGAGGCCGAGAAGCGTTGTCCCGAAATCATCCCAGGCGTGAGCAGCAGCCGCGACCCCGAAGTCATCAAGCATGTGCTCGACGCCTATAGCGAGGACTATCACCTGGGCTTGTGGTGCACAGGCAAGCGCGTGAGCGGCAGTTGGGCACATCCCGACGAGGAGACTTCTTTTGCCGAACTGAAGGCACATGTCATCAATATCCTTTGCCGCACAGGTGTTCCCTTCGGCATGCTCGTGTTTGCCGACGGCCAGAGCGACATCTTCGACAAGAGTCTGCTCATCCAGACACGCAACGGAAAGGTGCTCTGCGAGATGGGCATCGTGAGCCGCAGACTGCTGGAGAAGTTTGAACTGGATGCTCCTGTCTATTTCGCCGACCTCCGCTGGAAGGTGCTCATGCAGAGCATAAAGAACCAGAAGGTGAGCTACAGGGAGATAAGCAAGTTCCCCGCTGTGAGCCGCGACCTGGCGCTGCTCGTTGACGAGAGCGTGGAATTCGGCCAGATAGAGAAGATTGCCTACCAGACCGAGAAGAAACTGCTGCGTGCGGTCAACCTCTTTGACGTATATGAGGGCAAGAACCTGCCTCTGGGCAAGAAGTCCTATGCGGTCAACTTCATCCTGCAGGACGACAGCAAGACGCTCAACGACAAGCAGATTACCGCCATCATGCAGAAGCTCGTGCAGCAGCTCACCAAGCAGCTTGGTGCCGAACTGCGCTAAGGCTCTGCAAGAGAAATCAAGTAAAAAGGAAAGTTTAATATAATACATACAAACCAATGGGAAGAGCATTTGAATACCGCAAGGCTACCAAACTGAAGAGATGGGGTCACATGGCCAAGACTTTCACACGTCTGGGCAAGCAGATTGCTATAGCTGTGAAGGCAGGAGGACCAGAACCCGAGAACAACCCCGCGCTGCGTTCTGTAATAGCTGTGTGCAAGCGTGAGAACATGCCGAAGGACAACATCGAGCGTGCCATCAAGAATGCTATGGGCAAGGACCAGAGCGAGTACAAGGGAGTGACATACGAGGGCTACGGTCCTCACGGAGTGGCTGTCTTTGTGGATACCCTCACCGACAACACCACACGTACTGTGGCCGACGTGCGCAGCGTGTTCAACAAGTTCAGCGGCAACATGGGCACCACAGGTTCACTCTCATTCCTCTTCGACCACAAGTGCGTGTTCACCTTCAAGAAGAAAGATGACATGGACATGGACGACTTCATCCTGGAGATGATTGACTACGGAGTGGATGAGGAGTTTGACCAGGACGAAGAGGAAGGCACAATCACCATCTATGGCGAGCCCACCAGCTACAACAGCATCCAGAAGAAGCTGGAGGCCGACGGATTTGAGGATGTCGGCGGTGAGTTCACCTACATCCCCAACGACCTCAAGGAGGTGACTCCCGAGCAGCGCGAGACCATCAACAAGATGGTAGATAAGCTGGAGGAGTTTGATGACGTGCAGACTGTATATACCAACATGAAGCCCGAGGAGACAGAGGAATAATGGAACTGCAGGAGAACAAGGTAGTCAAGGAGAACGGAGAGAGCCTGCTCCTATACAAGACTCACGGCACATGCAGCCAGTATATAGAAGTGGGAGTCAAGGAAGGGCGCGTCACACGCTGCCGCTTCTATGGTGGATGCGATGGCAATACCAAAGGACTGGCCCAGCTGGTGGTAGGCATGAAGACTGAGGATGTGATAGCCAGGCTCGAGGGAGTGAGGTGCGGCATGAAGCGCACCTCCTGTCCCGACCAGCTCTGTTGCGCCTTGCGACAGGCCACAGAGGAGTCGCAGGACTGATTCTTCCTCCTGACATCCAATACTGAACCCGGGAGGGGGAAGTTCCATAGCGCTCTATGGCGCAGGGAATTTCCCCCTCTCTCTTTCCCCGTATGCCAGAACGACATTTCCGGCCAATAGCCCAACAAGTCACACATGCCCCTCTCACATCCCGAGCATACGTCTCTCTCTACGCCACCAGCACACACTTCTCATAGCCCGCACAAATGAACAGCAACGGCCGCACCTATATTGCCATCGACCTGAAGAGCTTCTTCGCATCGGTGGAATGCGTGGAGAGAGGGCTCAACCCGCTCACCGCCAATCTTGTTGTTGCCGACCTCTCACGTACTGAGAAGACCATCTGTCTGGCCGTTTCGCCCTCTCTCAAGGCCCACGGGATATCTGGCCGTGCACGCCTCTTCGAAGTGGTCCAGCGGGTGAAACAGGTCAATATGGATCGGGCAAGAGCCTGCGGGCATCCGTTAACCGGCAAGACATGGGACGACACACAGCTGCGCAAGCATCCCGACTGGCAGGTGGATTATATAGTGGCACCACCCCGCATGGCCTATTATATAAGGTATAGCACGCGCGTGTATGATACCTATCTCAAGTATGTGGCGCCTGAGGATATTCATGTGTATAGTATAGATGAGGTGCTGATGGACGTTACCGCTTATCTGGACACCTATAAGCTCACGGCCCGCCAGTTGGCCATGACCATGATCAGGGACGTGCTGCATTCCACGGGCATCACGGCCACGGCCGGTATCGGAAGTAACCTTTTTCTGGCCAAGGTGGCGATGGATATCGTGGCAAAGCATATTCCAGCAGACAAGGATGGGGTGAGGATAGCTGAACTCGATGAGACTTCCTTTCGCCAGAAGCTATGGAGCCATACGCCCATCACGGATTTCTGGCGCGTGGGCAGAGGCATAGCCCGCCGACTGGAGATGTACGGCATGCGCACCATGGGCGATGTGGCCAGGCAATCGGTAAGGAATGACGAACTGCTCTATCAGCTCTTCGGTGTGAATGCCGAACTGCTCATCGACCACGCCTGGGGGTGGGAGCCATGCACGATGCAGGCCATCAAGGCCTATCGCCCCGAAACCAATTCGCTCAGCAGCGGACAGGTGCTCCAGCATCCATACACTTGGGCAAAGACCAGAGTGGTGGTGCATGAAATGGCCGAGGCTGCTGCGCTCGACCTTCTGGACAAGCGACTGGTAACCAACCAACTGGTTCTCTATATCGGATATGACAGTTCGTCGCTGACCGACAGCAGCATACGTGCGCATTATCATGGCGAGGTGGTGTATGACCATTATGGCAAGGCCGTTCCCCGACCTGCCCATGGGAGTTGCCGCCTGCAGGTTCACACCTCATCGGCAAGCATCATCTCCGAAGCAGTACTGGCGCTCTTCGATCGCATCTCCGACCCTCATCTGCTGGTGCGCAGGCTCAATCTCACCTCCAATAATGTGATTGACGAAAATAGCGAAGTGCTTCTGGAGCAAAAGAGAAGACCTGTACAGTTGGACCTCTTTACCGATTACGAGCAGGAGGAAAGGGAGCGCAAGGCCAGGGAAAGAGCGCTGAAGCGCGAGAGGAAGTTGCAGCAGACCATGCTCGACATCAAGAAGCGATTCGGCAAGAATGCCATCCTGAAGGGGCTGAACTT
>OGGW01001838.1_pt1 | contig 14839 bp, 9 predicted proteins | sample 1571291 | NCBI WGS metagenome assembly OGGW01 (sample SAMEA2582028, study PRJEB24529) | metagenome | biome: Human gut stool | place: China | collected 2011 | reverse complement strand
TATTTGGCTTGGATCGTATCCTTTGGATTACCAGCGGTTATTTAGCCGGGGACGATACGGATAGCCACGTGGATACGCTCGCCCGTTTTTGTAGCGAGGATACGATCGCTTATGTCCGCTGCGAGGATGAGGAAGACGAGCATTATGAGGAACTGAAGGCGATGGAGGAGGAGATCAAGGAGTTTACTAGGGCGAATGGTGAGCCTTATCGTCTGATTCCACTTCCGATGGCCGATAAGGCGGAATGGGAAGGGGAGCGCTTGCCCGCTACCTACGCTAATTTCTTGATCATGAATGGGGCCGTATTGGTTCCGTTCTATGACTCACCGAAAGATGAGATCGCTAAAGCTGCTTTGCGGGAAGCGTTCCCGGACCGTGAGATCGTGGGTATCAATTGCCTTCCGCTTATCAAGCAACACGGTTCCCTGCATTGCGTAACGATGCAGTATCCGGAAGGTTTTATCGAATAACAACTACAACCAATTAAATATGAAAGTAGGATTAATACAACAAAAGAATACCGCTGATAGAGCGGCGAATATAGAGAAGCTAAAGGTAAATATCCGTAAAGCTGCCCGGGAGGGAGCGGAATTGGTCGTCTTGCAAGAACTGCATAACGGCCTGTATTTCTGCCAGACGGAAGATACGAGCATGTTTGACTTGGCAGAGATGATCCCCGGCCCATCGACGGAAACCTTCGGTGCCTTGGCGAAAGAATTGGGTATCGTCTTGGTGCTTTCCCTTTTCGAGAAGCGTGCCCCGGGCCTGTACCATAACACGGCCGTCGTCTTGGAAAAAGACGGTACGATCGCCGGAAAATACCGCAAGATGCATATCCCGGATGACCCCGCTTATTATGAGAAGTTCTATTTTACCCCCGGTGATTTAGGCTTTGAGCCTATCGATACCTCTGTGGGGCGTCTTGGTGTGTTGGTTTGCTGGGATCAATGGTATCCGGAAGCAGCCCGTTTGATGGCTATGCGTGGTGCCGAGATGTTGATCTATCCGACCGCTATCGGCTGGGAAAGTAGCGATACGCAGGAAGAGAAGGACCGTCAGCTGGGTGCGTGGGTGACCATACAGCGGGGACATGCCGTGGCGAACGGACTCCCGGTCATTTCCGTAAATCGTACCGGGCATGAGCCGGACCCTTCGGGACAAACGGGCGGTATCCGGTTTTGGGGAAACAGTTTTGTGGCCGGTCCCCAAGGTGAGCTATTAACCGTATTCCCGAATGACGAGGAGGAGGTACGTGTGATAGAGATCGACAAGACTCGCGGTGAGAACGTGCGTCGTTGGTGGCCTTTCTTCCGGGATCGCCGTATCGATGCGTTTGGTGGTTTGACAGAACGATTTTTAGTATAATGACCGAATACACGCAAGAAGAGGCCGTCTTCCGCATGAACGAAATGGGGAAAGCGGGACGGCCTTTCCTTTTTATCATTGATTATAAACGAGAGCGGATCTACGTGGAGAGGCCGGAAGAGATCGCTCCCTCCGAGTTATTGTACGATTTGAACGGCTTTACGAATACAAATCATGAATGTAACTTGCGGGATTCCTCTCATCTTATATCCGGAGAACCTGTTGAATGGCAACCCTCGTATGTTTCTTTCGAGGAGTATGCCCATTCATTCGAGACCGTTTCCCGGCATATCCATGCGGGTAATTCTTATTTGGTAAACTTGACATGCGCTACTCCGGTATATACGAACCTCTCCTTGAAAGATATCTTTTACCATTCCAAGGCGATGTATAAGCTTTGGATGCGGGATCGTTTCGTGGTATTCTCGCCGGAGATATTCGTGCGGACGCGGGATGGTCTCATCTATTCGTATCCCATGAAAGGTACGATCGACGCTACGCTGCCCGATGCCCGGAGACGTATCCTTGATGATCCCAAGGAAGCGGCGGAGCATGCCACGATCGTGGATTTGATCCGGAATGACTTGAGTATCGTAGCCTCCGAGGTTTGTGTTCCCCGGTATCGTTATATCGATGAATTGCGTACGCATAACGGAAGTTTGTTGCAGGTCAGCTCTGAGATAAGAGGCCGGTTGCCGGAGGGATGGAACGGCCATGTCGGGGAGATTTTGTTCAGCCTCTTGCCTGCCGGCTCCATCACGGGCGCTCCCAAGAAAAAGACCTTGGAGATCATCGCCGAGGCGGAAACCTATGAGCGAGGCTTCTATACGGGGGTGATGGGGTATTTTGACGGCCAAGATTTAGACAGCGCCGTGATGATCCGTTTTATGGAACAAGTCTCTCCCCGTTCGTTTATTTTCAAGAGCGGTGGGGGAATCACCTCTAAAAGTGAGGTGAGATCGGAGTATAACGAGATGAAACAAAAAGTATATGTGCCCATCTATTGAGACCTTATCTGGGAGTCCGTTTGTGGAGACGATCCGTATCGAGAAGGGACGGATACATAACCTTCCGTACCATAATGCCCGGGTGAACCGTACCCGCAGGGAGCTATTCGGAGCGAGGGAAGAAATTGATCTCGCGGGTTATATTCATCCGGGGCCTCATCAAGAACGTACCAAATGCCGGGTGGAATATACCCGCGAGGTCTTAAAGGTAGAATACGTTCCTTACCGTATGCGTCCGGTTCATTCCTTGCGATTGGTTACATGCGATGAGATCGATTATTCCTATAAGAGTACGGATCGTCAATGCCTAAATGATTTATTCGCCCAACGAGCGGGACATGACGATATCTTGATAATCCGTGACGGTTTGCTGACCGATACTTCCATTTGTAATGTCGCCCTTTGGAATGGCACCTCTTGGATCACTCCCGCACGCCCTTTGTTATGTGGTACGATGCGTGCTTACTTATTGGATAAAGGCTTGGTACAGGCCGGGGATATCCCGGTAGAGGATCTGCCTAAGTATACCCGGATCCGTCTGTTTAACGCCTTGATCGGGTTCGGTGAAATCGATGAGATCATGCGTATATACGTATGACCCTACGCGAGTATCGGCGATATAGATAAGGGGTTACACCGATATCCGTGTGGCCTCTTACCTATATAGGCATGAATCAAGGTGTTTCCTAGAACAATATATCCACCTCCATATTGCTGATCCATTCTACGGGACGGCCGGCCACCTTATTGCAAGTGACGGCGAATTTCAAGGGGAGGATAATTCCCAACGGGATGCGTAACCATCCCGGCATATTGAAATTATGGACACCGATCAGGGAACCTAGCTGGATACCGACCGAGGGAGCTACCAAGAAACGGGTCTCGTCATTACGGCGGTCTATACCCATCTCGAAATAACTATACAGGCCGAGGAAACGTTTCGGGGAAACGAATATATCCATGTTATAATTGGCGCCCGCCTTCACGTTCCAGTTCTTGATCGTGTAGGAGGAGGAAGGGGCGTGCATATAATAACCGGAGATTGTAGGGGATACCCAATGAGCGATGTCGCCCGGCTCCATGATCATGCCTTTCCCTTTCCCGAACTTATGCCAATTGATCATGCTGACGTTCAAGCGACCGCCATACGTCATGACACCGTCCCGGTTGCTATGGATCGGCGTACCGATCAGGAACATGAAAGAGTTGGCTACCCTCGACCGGATAAAGTTGCGGGTAAAAGGCTCTTGTACGATCAGCTGTAGCTCATCCTTGCGGTCGGCGACAGAAGCTTCCAAGGGGACGTCATCCAGATCCGTCCCGAAGGGGATCGGGAAATCCTTGATTACCGGGAAACGATCGTAGACGAACTGGGGCAGGTCGTCTCGTTCGGAAGGGATCTCGTTCAAGATATTCTCGTCTGATCCTTCCAAGGCATTCTGGTAAGCTTTCCAGACTTCTACGATAGACTCGCAGGTGGCGGTCACGACTTGGTAGAATACTTTCGTCTCCCGCTCGTAGCTATCGCCTTTCTCCAAGGAATAAGGGTGCTTCTCCGTGACCCGGATATGCCGGTAATCATCGGCCTCGTTGTACTCCATCATGTTTTGGTTCAAACGTTTATCGCCGTAAGCGCTCCAAGTCTCACCCTTTAGGTTGGCAGTCTGTACGGGGATGGTATTGTAGAAATCGTGCAGGCTCTTATTGTTGGATACGGCGGAGGCGGAGAAGCCCCTACGTACCATTTGGTGTCCGGAGGCGAAGGAGTCTTGTAGGAAATGCTCGGCGAAAGCCTCGTACATCGTGGCGTAGAACATAAGGTTGCTCGCCATTTGCGTATCTCCTTTACGCATCTCCTTGCCTGCCTCTTGCGCTAGGTAGATAGCGAAGATGTGGATGCAGAAATACTTGCTCATGGAGGGCAACTGATTCAATTTATTGAAGACCTTGTTTACTTCCGAGGGGCGTTGAAGGCGGCGGATCAGCTCGGGGTCGATCATCTTCAGATGCTCGTTCAATCCCTTGCCATAGGCGTAGAAGTGGGAGAGATCCTTGATCGCTAGGATACCGTAAGCCAGATTGATGTCGAGCAGCTCCTTGCTGTTGGCTCCGGTGAGGAACTCGTTCATGGCTTGTGTCTCCAAAGCCAGCGTACGGTTCGTCTTGGAGAAATGGGTCTGCAAGCCTGTCTCCAAGAGCATGGGATTTTCCACATGGTCACCGGCCAATCCACAAAGCGTACCGTAGGTCACGATATTCGGCAACTGTGTCAGCTCATTCATGGCGTAGGCGTTCGAGCCGGGCATATGCGACATGTTGAGGATCTGCAGCAAGGCGCTATCGGCGACGGCCTCGTTGGGGAAGATCCCGTTTTCCACCAGATAACGCGGGAGAAGGCTCATGGCACGGTCGCCGATCTTACGATGCTCGGCGAAATCCCATGCGAAGGCCGAACTTGTTATTGCGCTGATACCCATAAGTAGGCATCCGCGGTGAAGAAGTTGTTTAATAGTGTTTCTCTTGTTCATATCTATACTTGTTTATAATTATCTGAATAACTCAAGCGCGAACTTCAACCCGACGCTTTGATACTTGAACTCCTCGAAGCCTAGGAAAAGCGCTATATGAAAAAGGTCGCTACCGATACCATACCCGAGCTCGCTGTAATTCGGCAATACAGGAGTCCATAGCTGGCTGAGGTAGAAACGTTCGGACACGAGGTATTTATGCGCCTTGGGATTGGGCTTGAGGAATCGCAATAGAATGAATGGGCTCTCGTACATGAGGTGCCCTTGAATATATTTGTCGGAGGCATTGCACCAATCCCCACCCAGATTATGAAAGATCCCGCCAAACCGATCGCCCCAAGGCTCGGGGAAATAACGTTTGGCGAAATAGCTGAAATCGGCGAAGTACATGTTATGCTGGTTAAAAAAGAGTCCACCGCTTAGATTGTAACTCAGTCGTTCGGATAAGCCCAGCCGTACGGTCTGGTTCATGCCGGCCTCCATCCGCCAATAATTTCCCGTACAGCCGAGCAGGTCCGGTATACTTCGTGCCAGCTCGATCCGGAAGGTCGGGTAATGGGAATGTAGGTACTCTTTCCGGTAACCGTCCATCCAGTAATATTGCCGGGGCGTGTAGGTAAGGCCGATAACCGGGGTGAACTCATTATGATCCTTTAGATCCAATCCGGTATCCTTATTCTTTTTCACGGGCGTACGATAGTGGTATGCGAGTCCGGCCGAGAGCCGGAAGCCGTTCATCAGTTCTATCTGGTTCATCAGCTTGGCATAGTAGTGCTGGAAATACTTCAAGTTGAGATCTTCGAAACGGATTGGGGTATCTTTTAGGATCTCGTTGATCTGGTGGATCACTTCGGAGGAATAGCTTTGGTTGTCATTGGCTATCGTGAGGTTGAGGATGCCTTGACGCTCGGGGTGATACTCCCAGTCGGTTGTTAGCCGTAGGCGTAGCTCTTTCTCCTTGAATAGGAAACCGATCTCGGGGTGGAAGCGTAGCTGACGGTCATGCTCGAATGTCTTACTGATACGTGCTTCTTGCTTATAGGTGATCCCGTTGCTTCCGAAAGATAGCTGGAACGGGTTGAGAAGGCCGGAATACTTCACACGAGTACTCTTGTAATCCCTGTTGACCGTGCTGGTGAGCCGCTCGCCGAGTTGGAGGTAGCGAGTGAGAGCGCTGCTGTCCGCTTCCGTCCTCACCACGTTCGTTCCGGTGGTGTACAAGGCTTTCTCGTCGGTAGTGAGCGGCTTGTCCCTCCGGCTGTTCCAATAAGTGCTGTCTTGGGTAAAGGAGAGTGTGTCGGAGGTGATCGTATAGTATTGGGTTTGATCGAGCGAGTGTAGTTTCCTGCTCTTATGGTCTTCCTCTACCCAAGAGATCGATCTATAGCGGAAAGCGGCGTGGATGTCGCTCTCTATCCGGTTGCCTAGGGCATGGTAGCAGACTTGCAGGTCAGCCTCTTCCGGGAGGATGAAATGCTTCTCGTCACGGTTGAAACGTATGCTTAGGTTGAACTCGGAGAAAGAGGAGTGCCCTTGTATCTCGATACGATCGATGGTCCAGAGTTCGTCGGTTACGTACAGGTTTCCGGATAGTAATTTCTGGCTCCATTGGCGAGGGGTGAAACGGATGTTATACACAGGGGTGCCGGAGATCGTGTCCGTGCCTTCCTGCCGAAACGTGTAATATTTGAAAGCATCGGGCGAGAGTGGCATGATCATTCCCTTATTGTAGATCGTGGGGGAGTAGACGTTCAAGTTGACGAACGAGGCTATCTCCTTGTAATGCCTTCCGGCGGCGAGATGGCTGCTGTTGATGGCTACAATCTCGTTGCGATAATGGTTGGGAGCGTCGTAGCGGGTGAGGCCACTCATCTCGAAGAAGGCATCGCGGGGATGACGCTCTATCGGGAAGACCAGATAGGCGTATCGTAGCAGCTTGTTCTTCCGGGGAACGTGCGTACGGCCTTTCACGTAGGTCTCCGCTTCATAGCTCTCGAGGACGTGCTCGTAGATGGGGGCTTGATGGATTACCTGCCGCATGATGGAGTCGGCTCGTGTGACGGGTGTCTTCTCTTGTGCCCGCAGGTCTGAATGGACTAGCGGGCACAGAAGAAGTATGGATAGTAGAATAAGGTGTCCCGTCTCGATCCTCATCCTGTCAATGTATGGCGAAGGTTGGGCATACTAATGCGCAAAGATGGCAGCCGACACATTTTTGCTCGTCTATCACCGGTTTGCGCATAGAGGTGAAACGGATAGCTTGATGTCCACCGTCGTTACAGGAAACGAAACAGCGTCCGCAGCCGAGGCATAGGCTGTTATCTACTGTCGGGCGGTGTATCTGCGTACGTTCCAGTTTCTCGGGGGGTACGATGTTCGGTAAAGCGATACCTATGAGGTCGGATAGGGTTTTATATCCGTTCTCTTGCATGAACAGTCGTAACCCTTCGCATAGATCGTCGATGATCCGGAAGCCGTATTGCATCACGGCGGTACATATCTGTAGGTTCGTGCAGCCTAGTAGCAGGAAATCGAGGGCATCCCGCCAAGTCTCTATACCGCCTATCCCGCTGATAGGCATCTTGCCGGCAGAAGGATCGCTCGCCAGCTCATGTATGAACCGGAGAGCGATAGGGCGCACGGCTTTCCCCGAATAGCCGGACACGCTGCTCAGTCCGCAGACAACGGGCCGGGCCGTAAGTGCTTTCTCATCGATACGGGTGATACATTTGATGGTGTTGATGGCGGCTATCCCGGTGGCTCCTCCTTCGTGGGCGGCGAGCGCCACGGGTGTCATCTGCCCGATATTCGGTGTCATCTTCGCTAGTATCGGCAGATGGGTACCCCGGCGTGTGGCGGCGGTGAACCGGCGTACCAGTTCCGGGCTTTGTCCTACGTCGCTGCCCATCCCTTCTTGCGTCATTTGTGGGCAAGAGAAGTTGCACTCAATGATATCGGCCCCAGCCTGCGTGGAATATTGGGCAAGCCGTGTCCACTCATCGTCTGTCCGTCCCATAATGGAGGAGATGATTAATTTGTCAGGATAGCGTTGCTTGAGGCGATAGAGAGTATCGAAATTCTCTTCGACAGAGGCTTCCGACAATTGTTCCATGTTCTTGAATCCGATGAAAGGCACGCCATCCACCTCCATTTGGTCGAAGCGGGGGGATACCTCATGGCTCGGATAGAATGATATCGTCTTGAAGCAGATACCGGCCCAACCGGCTTCGAGGGCCCGGACGCACATCTCGTAATTATGGGCTACGGGCGAGGAGGCCAGTATAAAGGGGTTGGCGCAGCGGACACCACAAAAGTCGATCGCCAAGTCCGGAGACGAAGTGAGGGGAGAACTATCCGTCGGGTTTGGCATATCTTGCAATTGCCGTACGATCTGGGTGATGGATATCGCCCGGTCGGTTCGTCCGCGGAGGCAGGCCTTCTCGCAAGGATGCCCGTCGCAATCCTTGCAGGCTTCCATCCGGTAGGCCCGGAGGATAGCTCCCGCTAGGTTGTCCATTTTACAGGCCTGCAGCAAGCGGCCCGGATCTAGTCCGGGCTTGCATGCCTTCGTGCAGACAGGGTCATCGCACAGATAACAGCGATTCGATTCTTCCGTTAGGGGGCGTTTTCTCTGGAGGAGGTTTGTCTTCATGGCTTCTAACTGTATTATCTCACTACTTTCTGTACTTTCCGGTAACGTTCGGTCACTACCTCCACGGTGTACAGGTGTCCGGGCAGGCTGAAGATTGCTTTTCCGGATACCGCTTGCTGGTGACCGGTTAACGTGCCGTTCATGCTGTAGACGTTGACGGTGGCCCCCGGCAGGCAGTCTACCGTAAGCATGCCGTCGAGGAAGCGGATAGACAGGGGCTCGTCGGTCGTTACCTCCTCATTGCCAGTGGCGCTCACGTCACCTCGTACATAGGTGATGTTGTTGATGTCCCACGCCAATACGAAGGGTTTGTCGCTGTTTACCATGAAGGGAAAGGTGTCGGTGCCGAAGCTGATCTTCCGTTCGAGTAGCTTGGGGTAGTACTGGTCACGGAGCGTGTTCGACTTCTCGGCAGTGAGCAGATAGAGGGTGGATGAGAAGGACTCGGCTGTCTCTTCCGGCCTGACGTGCTTGTCCGTGCGTCGTATCTTCGAATAGGATGCGCTGATACCCTGCGAGGTTGTCGCCGTGGTCTGGTCTGTCCATTCCCAAGAACTTTGGTTCTCTAGTTGGAAGAAGGGGAATTTCAAATCCATAAGGCTGATGGCACCTTTGGTCTGACTGTCGGAGATTGTGCCGCTGGTTTCCAGCGTCATGTCGATCCGTTCGGAGTTGAGGCTGAAGTTGACGGACTTGCTGACATTTGGCTCGCTGGCGGTCATGGTGAGGATCTCACGGGCCTCCCAGTCTCCAAGTTTGCTTGGATTGTCTATGCGGAAAGGCTCTAGGTCGAGAGGCACTTCTACTTGTTTGATACTCTGCCGTGTCATGTAAGTATAGCTGAATATGGGCATTCGTACACTCTGTCTCCGGGTGGGGGAGAGGTATTCTAGGTCGCAACGGGTCAGAATGGGTACAGAGTAGAGGGCGATGGCCCGGTAGTCTGCTGTGTCGTTTGCTTCGAAGGTAACGGTGATGGACTCGGACTGGCTTGTTACTTCCTCGTGTTGTTTCTGGAAGGAGTATCCGCCGCCGAATGCTGCCGTGAGTTTATCCGTATGCGGTCCGAAGGAGCATTTGAGGTCGCTTTTATAGAGTCGGCTCACGGAGTTGCTGGTGCCCGATCCCATGGTGAAGGCAAGGCTTGAGGCTACGCCGAGGTCGCCGAACCACTCGTTATTATCCACTACCGTTGGAGGTGGTCCTTCGATGATGCCGATGAGACGCACGAGGTTACGTAGCTCGATGTTGCCGAACAGGGCCTTCTCGTCGTTGAAGGAACTGCGTCTCTCTACGATCTCGTTGGAGCGGATGGAGGCGATGTAGGCGTGCTTGTACCAATGGTATGGAGTCTGGTTACCTCGCAGCAGGTAGATATATTGCTTGTAGTAGAGCCCTCCGCCGGGAGCTGTCTCGGTGGTAGGATCTGCCGCGGTGGCTACGACCGTGTAGCCGTAGGGCAGGTCGGTGTAGATGGGTGCGTCGGTGGCGAAGCTGTTGCTGCCGGGGTAGAATTTCTTTAGGAAGTGTTCGCCCGTTCCCTTGCCATCATAGGTACAGTAGCTGAAGATCAGGGGATTTGAGGAAGCTTTGTAGCCGCTGGTATTGTCGGCTGCGTAGCCTTCTATATCGGCTTGGATGAGCTTGAGCGAGAAGGTCTTCGAGCGTCCTATGTCGTGATGCGCGTATTCTTCCCAGTTGGAGGGCCATGTGTTATCCTTGCCATACTCGCCGCTATAGCTGAATGCCTCGAAGGTACCGCCCTTGAGCCGGCCTATGATGAGTTTCTCCACGTTCTTTTTCTCGGTGTCGTCGTAGCCGTACCACGAGGTGGCGTCCCAGTGGTCGTCGGGATCGTATTCCATTGATATGCCTGTTGAGCCTTTTAGCTCGATATTATCGTGTCCGGCGTTGCGCACGGTGCCGCACCAGTCCCAGCCGCTGTTCAGCTCGGGGTCGCCGTATTGGTAGACTTGCAGTTTCTTGTTGGTGCGGCGGTGTAGGATGACGCAGATCTTGTCACGGTAGATGGTGGCGGCGAAGTTGGCGTAAGTTTTCCCGTCATCGAGCATTCGAGTTTTCTTGTATTCTCCCTTTTTCATATCCACCTCGCCGATCCATATCTGGCCATTGGTATTATTCTTCCAGAGCACGTAGAAGCGATTGCGGTATACGATGATCTCGGCATCTTGGTATACGCCGAAATCATTGAGAAAGATCATTTTCTTACCGGTGTCGCCAACGGTGGATTGTTCCATTGTCCGGGTCTCGCCGTTCACCTCGAAAGCGATGAGGCGTATGGATGAGGGGCCGTTATTATCTATGTAGACCCCGTAGAGCTTCCCTTGGTAGTATTGTGCGTCGGTGAAGCAGTAATAGGCACCTCCGTCTTTATCCATATTGTGGAATTCTTTCACCTTATACAGTTCGGGATGTTGGCTGATCTGTGCCTTGACGGTGGTGGTAGAGGCACAGATAAGCAAAAATATGGCGATCAGCCGTATCGCTTGTGCTTTGAGTGTCGTTCTCATGTATATATCTGTTTAAGAGGTTTAGAAACTGATATTGAATTGTAACTGTACGGACTGCCTCTTGCCGAAGCTTCCGTTTACTCCGAGCGAGATGTTGTCAGCGAGGAAATAGTTCACCCCGGCCAAAGCGTACAGCTTGTGACGGGCGTGGAAGGTCTCGTCGATACGAACGGTATAGTCCTCGCCGGCATATGTCTTGGTGAACTCGTACCGGTCTTTCATCGTGTAGTCCTTGTAGAGGATCCCGGCATAGGGCACGAAATTGCCCAGTGCGTATCCGGCCACCACGGGCACGGCCCACTCTAGGTAACGGCGGTTGAGGCTGAGGTCTCGCAAGGGGATGGTCTTGCCTTGGTAATACACCTCGGTGGTCATGTTATCGCTGTTGGCATAGCGCACGCCGGGTTGGGTAGACATGAAAAAGCGGTCGGTGAAGGCATGGCCGTAACCTAGCCCTCCGCTGTAGATGGGTATCATGTTCTTGCTGAAGATGGTACTGCTTAGGTCGTCATCATCTCGGAAAGTCTCCTCGTGGGTGAAGTTGGTGGTACCGATGCCTGCCCACAGGCTGAGATTGTCCCATACACGATAGGAGAGGCGCAGGGAAATACTGTTCATGATGAGTCGGTGACTTACCGAGTGATTGTCCTCGTCGATTTGTTCGGATGTCCAATTCTCCGGGTTTCCCATCTGCCCATCTTCATCCACGCCAAATGACGTGGTGGAGAGCCAAGGGGTACTGGTATCGTGACTTCCGTTGATCTGTAAGTTGAAACGTTTTTCCCCCGTAGGATATTTGTCTAAGGGGATCAATATATCCGCCTTGGCTTGATAGACAGTAAAAACGGATAAGAGTAGGAGTGTAAAATGTCTCATATCGCTATTTATTTAGTTGAATCATTTACGTTGTTATAATATAGGTTGGCGAAGTACTCGATGGGAGTGTTGCCCGTCACCTCCTTGAATTGGCGGTAGAAAGAGGTACGGGAGGTAAACCCAGCCGTCTTGTATAACTCCTGCGGCTCTTGTGTGAGGCACTTGGAAAATTCCCGTATGAGGTACTCTACCCGATAGATAGCCAGCCAGCGACTGAAGTTCATACCCGTCTGATTGTTCAAGGTAGAGGATAGCCGGGTACGGTTCGTGCAAGCGAGGTTGGCCAACTGGCACAAATTGAACTGTGGATCGAGATAAGGCTTCTTATCCTCCATGATTTGTAAGATGCGGGCATATAGCCTGCGTTCGATTAGGGATGGCTTTTGCTTTTCTTCCATATTGGTACTGTCTTAAGTAACCCGCATAAGAGGGACTTGCGAGGTCAAATATAGACAGTCCCATTTGGTAAATCAAGGGATGAGAAAAGATGCGAACGTATTGAAACTTGATCCGAACGATCTGGTACACCAAAGGCCGTAAAGCCCCTGCATCAAAGGCTAGACACGTACTTTAACAGATTATTTGCCGGTCTCTTTTCGTACGTTTCTGTATTGGTTGGGCGTAAGTCCGGTGACTTGCCGGAACTGCCGGAAGAAGGAGGTTCGGGAGGTGAAGCCTGATTCGGAGGCTAGTGCGGTGATGTCGCTGTCGGGACGTAGGGCGACGAGCGAAAGGAGGTGGTGTACCCTGTATTCAGCCAGCCAACGACTGAAGTTCATTCCCGTCTGCCTATTGAGGGTGGTGGATAGTTGTGTTCGGTTAGTACCCACTAGACGGGAGAGGGTCACAAGGTCGAGATTAGGATTTAAGAAAGGCTTTTGCTCTTTCATAACTGATAGAATTCGTTGATATAGGAGATTATCAGCTTTTGTTGTGACCTCGGTGTTTGCCTCTGAATGATCTGGTAACTTTATTTGTGGCCGGGAGATTAGCGGAAGCGGATCGTGTATTAGCAACCAAGCCGCATGATGGCTTATCAATAAATCGAATAACTGGCGTAGGCGACGGCGATGATTTCTCCACCAAAGGTATCCTCCGGTTAGGATAGCCATGAGCAAAATAATGACTCCGGTAAGGATATACTGGATGAGCCGTGCCTGTTCCGCTTCCGCCTTCTGACTTTTTAAGCGGGTGGATAATAGTTCGTTTTGCAGGCTTTCGCTGATCATCTTTCTGCGTATGTTCATTTGCTCTTGGGCATAATGGGATTGTAGGGAGTCTGCCCGGTTTGCCTGTTGGATGGCTTCCGATTGATTTCCGGTCGCATAATGGCATTCGGACAACATACGTGCCACACGCACCTTATATTCCTCGATATTGTCTTTGTTCCTCAAGAGAGGCGTGGCGACATTATTGAATGAGACTCTGTCTAATTCCTCCAATACGGATAGTGCCTCTTTGTTTTTTCCATGTTTCCGGAGAGAGACGGCGTATTCCATGAAGAGTTGATATTGCAGATAGCTGATCGTGTGTATTTGGTGTTTCGCCTGAAAGTGGCGGATATCGGTAATGCATCGTTGGGTCCATTCCTCCGCTTCGGCGGTCTTTCCCGTACGGCTTAATGCTATAGCTTTTACTAAGTGAGGAGAGCTTATCACTTTATATTTCAAGTTCACCAATGCTGAATCCGCATAGATGAGTGCTTGGGGATATAATCCACATTCAAGACAAGCGCTAGCCGCCGTGATATACCAGTTTTGAGGATTTATATATGCATATTTTCGTGCCTCGTTTATCCATCGCTCGCATTCTGCGGGTTGGCGTGTCTGTGCGTGAAGAAATGCCATACGCAGGTGATTCATGAGAAGGTGCTTGTCTTTTATGCGGATGGCATAAGGTTTCATGCGGTCGAGTAGCATTCTCGCATGGGCCGTGTCCTGTAATCTGCAATAGCGGGTGTATATGATTTGGCGGGTTGCCAGCAAAAGCGAGTCATTCCCTATTTCTTGGGCATGGGTTTCTATCTCTTCGCATAGCTGGTCGTTCAAGGGACCACTCAACAAAGAATAATCATTCAGTTGCGCTATTTGCTGATCCAATTGCTGCTTGGGTGGAAGAAGAGAGTGGGAGTCGCAGGCGTAAAGGACTGACAGTAGGAATATGTAAAGTATGCTTGTTTTCATGATGTCATAGTTTTATTTGTAATTCCAGACCGAAAAAAGGCTGGGTATTTTGTTGAAGGTAAGATCTCGTGCTGGCCGAATAGCGAGTGGGGCGTAAATCGGCGAGGTTGTTGGCAAAGAATGCCAGCGTGATGTGCTCTCCGAAAGCTTTGTTTACCCGGATATTCAGCATACCATATGGTTTATAAGAGTTTGGCAGGAATCGTTCCGGCGCGGTGGTGGAGAGTAAAGGCGCGAAGGCTGGATCCTCTTTCTGTGTCTCGGTGAACGGATGTATGATTCCGTCTGTTCCACACCAATATAGGGGCCATACATTCTCGCCAGTGCTACCGTTGTAGAGCGTACGATATTTATAGAGCCATATCATTTGCCACGTAAGGGTAGTGACCAGTCCGATTCTGGGGATGCGCGTGATGAAACGGAAGTTCGTGGAGATGATCTCCGAACGACTTTCATTTCCCGGTCCGCCTTACTTGTCGTAAAAACCTACGTAGGGGTATTCTGTTTTATCTGTGTACTGGATCGGCCAGATCCCGTTAAGGGCCGTATTCTTTTCTCGTACATATAACCAGATCCCGTCTACGATTAGGGAGGTACGCAAGGGTGAGAAAGTCCCGAGGTCCGCTACCATCTCGATCCCATGTTTCTTCCTATGGAGTGTATTGACTGGTACAGATACCGGCGTGGAAATATATTT
>OGGW01001832.1_pt1 | contig 14877 bp, 9 predicted proteins | sample 1571291 | NCBI WGS metagenome assembly OGGW01 (sample SAMEA2582028, study PRJEB24529) | metagenome | biome: Human gut stool | place: China | collected 2011 | reverse complement strand
AAGGGCTATAAAAGGAGGAACCAGATGGAACAGAATGAGAGTGTCCGTTTCCGGATTCAGATCACTGCGAAGGATCTGTGGATGTTTTCCATGTACCACAGCAACAAGGGATATCTGGGGGTATTTAATCTGTTCTTTACCCTGGCGTCTTTGTGGCGTTTGGTTACCAGATGGTCAGATGTGACCGTGGCGTACCGGATTCTTCTTCTGATCTGCGTGCTGATGTTTACAGTGTGGCAGCCAGCTCCTCTTACCACAAACATCCACAATCTCATTGTTTTCATGTTTATCTTCTTTTTAAGGTAAATGATTCTTCTGTCTTCCCGTTAAAAGCCTCCTACAGCCTTGAGATAAGGACGCACCCTTCTCCGCCCTTTCTGTATCTGTGCCTCCACCGTACGGCGGCTGATATGAAGTTCCTTCGATATTTCTTCTGCCGTCAGTTCTTCGAAACGGTTCATGCAATATACTTTCCGGCACGCTTCGGGAAGCGTCTTCGTCCAAGCATATTCCGCTTGCAGCAGACTGTTCGCGTGAATGGCCGACTCTGTCTCTTCGGTAAATTCCGGTTGGATGTCGTATATATAAGAATGGACTTCCGACACCACCACCCGGCGGCGCAGGCGATCTATCAAAAGGTTCTGTACGGTTGTAAAAGCCAGATTCCGGATGGTAGCCGCATACACCATGTCTCCCATATTGATGATTTTAATGAAAGCTTCCTGCACCACGTCTTCGGCATCCGCCAGATTCCGGGTCCTTTTATTGGCATAGGCCACCAACAACGTACGGTATCGGGTATATGCCTCAGCTACCAATGTCATCTCTCGCGTATTCTTCAAGTCTTCCATGATACTATATGTTTTTTTAAGTTTTCGATTCTTTTGGACAAGACAAAATTATCGTTTGAAAAACCAAAAAACAACAGAAGAAATTCTCAAAAGCGTTCACCGCAATGTATTTAGACACCCAACCGTCTATTCCACTAAAAATCAACATTCTAAATCGACCATTTCAACAGTCCGCTGAATTTGGACGGACTTATCGGACTATATTCCTCCTTATTAAGATAATACTTTCCGCGTCATTTTACGCATTTAAAAGCACTAAAATTTGCAATCATTCGCTTAAAAATATAATTTTGTATGCGTTAACAGTTTAAGATGACTCATGAAAAAATCCCCGATACGATTCCTTTCTTTTTTAATTTTTGTAGGATTCCTCTTCGTCGGCCTGCCTCTTCACCCAATAAAAGCCGCACTCACGGTAAACTATCTTACCGACCAAGACGGGCTGCCGAACTATACCGTCTATAAAATCTTTAAAGACAGCCGCAACATGATGTGGATAGGTACGTTCAACGGTATCTGCCGTTTCGACGGACATTCTTTCACCAAGTTTCACATCGACCTCCCCAAGCCTCTCAATGCCGTAACGGATATCGTGGAAACCCATGAAGGGCACATCATGTTCGGTACCCGAAAGGGACTTTACCTTGTAGAACCGGAACGACAGACTTGTGTACAGGTATGCCCCCAAATCTCCTTTGTCAACTGTATCGGAAAAATAGGACAAACTCTCCTCATAGGGAGTGCGAACGGGCTTTGGGTATATAAAAACCCGGAAGAGGCAGAACCCATCAAGTTTGAAAACAGCGTCATCTCCAAAGGTAATATCGTCAACGACATCACGGACGACGGAAAAGGGGGAGCATGGCTGTGCAGCGACGAGTTTCTGATTCATTTAAACCTGAAAGACAGAAGCCTGAAAAAGTATAAAATCAGCAAAGACCTGCTGACGGGAAACCTACGCAACATCTGCCGGGGAGGTGACCGTATATATATAGGTACACGTAACAGCGGACTGCTCGTCTTCGATCCCTCTACGGCATCTACCGAACCTTACATCGCCTTGGACTGTCCCGTCATAGCCGATCTGAACTCCGACGGAAAAGACTTGTTGTACGTAGCCACCGACGGGAACGGAGCCTATATTATCGACACCCGCAAAAGACAAATCGTCAATACCTATCGTACCAATACGGCCGACTTTCCCCTGCCGAGCAATGCCGTCTATACTTTTTGGCACGACAAGACGCTCGGCATCAGTTGGTTCGGATTTGCCACCGACGGCATCTGTTACAACTACCACCGTCATCCGCTTTTCAAAATCTATCGTTACAAAGACCTCAACACCGACGGGCTGCCCGTACGCAGTTTCTGTATCCACGACGGCGACAAAGCCATAGGAACCCAAGACGGTCTTTGGTTTGTCTCGGAGAAGCGCGACATTATCCGCTATTTTACCTCGGAAGAAATCGGAGGACGCATCGTTACGAACATACAATACTTCGGCGGGCACTTCGTCATCGCCACTTATGAGAAAGGCTTGAGCATTCTTGACCCTAAGACTTTGGAATTAAGGCATCTCGACTACAACGACAACCTGAAAAACGGTAACTTCAGCCGTATAGAGCCTCTGCAAGACCAACGGTTGTTTGCATGCAGCAATACGGGTATTTTCGTGTTCGATACCGACTTCAACATCGTCAAGCATTTCCACAGCCGCAACTCGGAACTCCCCAACGCTTACATCTGCGACATCCTTTTCGACCTGACCGGCAAGGGGTGGATCGGCACCATGTATTCCTTGGCCATTTATGACCCGCTTACTCAAACCATACAATCCCGGGATTTTCCCGAAGGCTTCTTCGACAAAGAATCCAATCTTACATTCAACTTATGCCGGAACGGAGATATGCTGGCCGTATCCGAAACATCAGTGTTCCGTTCCAAATCGGATTTAAGCGAATACACGACCTTGGATCTTTACCAACGGCTGAACATCGGGAACATCTTTTTCATCACCGAAAACCGGCAGGGCAAATATTGGATGGGGACGGACAAAGGATTGTTCCTTTTTGAAAAGGACCTGAAAAACTATTGCCAATTCAACGAAAACGACAACCTCCCGTCACTGCGGTTCAACCGAAATGAATTTCAGGAAACACCGGACGGTGTGTTTTGGCTCGGTAATACGAAAGGATTGATGTACCTTACCCCACAAATGCAAACCGACCTTAACCGAAAAATCTATGGAAAAGTAGCTTTAAACCACATGACCATAGCCAACCGGGAGGTCCAGCCGCAAGATTTCCAACGACAATTAGAACAACAGGAAATCAGCCTTTCCTGGAACTTCGGCTGCCAGGCGTTGTCCGTCGTCCCCATTCTGCTGAACTATGCCAAGCCGCAAGGACGATATTACGAATGGAGTCTGGACGGAGCGGAATACCGGTCCTCAAGGGACGGGGAAACGATCTCTCCGGACAAGCTTTCCTTAGGGAGCCATACCCTGAAAATCAGACTGGCCGGACACGAAGAGACCGCCACAACCTGGCGGATTTCGGTAAGCCCTTCCCTCATTTTCTATATAGAAACCCTACTGGCCGTCCTGCTCGTATTTTTCGCATGGTATGCCAAGGCTCTCAAAGACAAACGCATACGCTTCAGGAATCTTCTGGTACGTAAACATATCATGGACCTGGAAATCGCCGCCCGACGAGCCATAAGAAAACAAAAGGAAGAAGAGGAAAAGAAAAGGTTAGAAGCACAGGAAGCCAAAGTGCAGGCCATGTATGAAAAATCGAGAATGAACCAGAATGAATATAAGGCTTTGCACAAAAAAGTCAAAGACTGCATGGAAAACGACAAACCCTATACCAACCCGAACCTGCGTATTACGGACCTTGCCGCCATGGTAGACTGTACGCCGACCAAACTGTCGCAAATGTTCAACCAACATCTGCGGCAGAATTTCTTCGACTACGTCAATCTCTACCGCGTGGAGGAGTTCAAACGCCGTGTGGCGAGCGAGAAATACAGTCAATATACGGTCGAAGCCATTTCTGAAACCTGCGGTTTCAAACGCTCCACCTTCTTCGCCACGTTCAAGAAGTTCGAGCACTGCACCCCGACTGAGTATTTACAGCAGCACGGAACAGGACATCCGTCTAAAAGCAAGGCAGACACGCCCTCGGCAAATGAGACCGCGCCGGATTGACAAAATGTCAAAAAGGAAGTCGCCACGGGAGAAATTCCTTCTACTCCCGGACGATATAAAAACTCCGCTCCACGGGTTCAGCCGTCTGTACCCGTCCGGCCAACCCGTATTGCCAGGCCACAACCGTCACTTTCACAGGAAACTTGGTACGGGGCGGAATCCGCGTCAGGCGCAAATTTGTCCCTTCCACCTCGGCCGGACCTTCTTTCACGTAATAACGCACCGGCAAACCGCAATCCGACGTGGCGTGAAGCGGAACAGTCTCCGTCCCCTCCGTCACATCCGCGATGCCGGGAAAAAGCAAATATTGCCTGCGCCCCTCCGTGAGAGGATAAGGAAGGCGGACGTTCAGTTCCTGCACCACGCTCTTGTAACGGTCGTCACCGTCGTAACTGGCCAACAGGCACATATCCGACACACGCCGCGAATTACCCAGTCCCATACGGTAGAAATCGACCACGAATGTCGTGTCGTCCAACTTCTTCACCGGACCGCAGATGCGGGTGATGACGGGACGGCCTTCCACACGGGGCGACGCTACCGACGCACGAAGGCTGTCCGTGAAGACGGCTTTCAAGCGGAACGTCACGCCATCGGCTTCCGGACGGAAGGGCACATTGACCTTAACATGCGACCGGGGATTGTAAGGTGCCAACCGCCCCTCCTGTTTCACCCCCAGATACAGCATTTCTTTCCCTCTCTCCCGGGCATAACGCTCTTCCGTTGTCTCAGCCATCTCACGGTCGAAGTACCAGAAAGCATCGTGCACGTCACCTTTATACTTCGCGTAAGGTGCGGGCTTCGCCCTGCGGGGTTGCACGGGATGCCAGCGTTCTGCCAACCATCCGTCCTGTGGGCGTACTTTCCGCAAAGCCACGGGACGGTCTTGCGCCACCGTATCGGGCAGACGTGCCTGCAAGGCCTTCTTCACAAACAAGGCGATATATTCCGCCGTACGGTCCGACACGTCAAAATGGCCTCGCCCCGCATCGCAGAGAAAAGAAATGCAACTCTCGGGGTACATCATACGGAATGCCAATGCAGGATTCACCCGAGCCTCCCACCATTCATATTCCCCTTCTACCATCAGGCCGGGAATACCGTCGATGTTACGCGTCCGTCCCCACTCCAGATTCTCTCGTCCGTAACCGGTCAGGTTCGTACGCGGCGCATCCCCATGGTAAGATACCACGGCCAAGGTGCGCTCCGGATGCCAGGCCGCAAAATTCCACGGGTAGGTCGCCATGGCGGAATGCCCTATCGGGATGATGGGAGTAAATTTCAACTCACCATATCCGCTGGTCTCCGCCAAATCGTCCAACATCTGCCAATAAGCTTCCGGGCTTCCCGAATCCGCTTTCCACTGCTGGTCCCATCCGGGGGTAATCCATATCAATGCCACACCGGCCTCTTTCATCTCGCGGCGGAACAGCTCGTTCTCAAACAAAGTCTCCTCACACATGTTGTGCGTGCCTATCATCACGGCCCTGACCTGCATGCAGTCCTCCGGAATCCACAAGAAGGCTTGCGGATGCCATCCAGTCTCGGGCGCGATGACTTTGGACACCGGAACGGACCATTGCCACTCAGCGGCCCACCCCTTTATGAAAAATAATCCCAAACTGAATAACAATATACCGAGTCTTTTCATTACCTATTGTTTTATACTCCTGAACAACAGTCTTTTTACCTTAAACAAAACCGACACCTAAATCCTCACATTAACCTAATTTTCTAAACTTAATACATGAAAAACAACCTATTCTTTATTTCTATATACGTTTCAATCCGCCAAAATACTCACCCGATTCTGTTAAAAAGAACAAAAGAGCGGTAAAACCTGCCTTAGAAAGTATTCTGAGTATCTCAGTCCTCCACCACACCGGTGATTTCTATCTCGGCCACTGCCGCAGGAAGCCCGGCTGTGTTTTCCTTGAAACTCACTCGCACGAAACGCGCTTTGACAGTCGGCATCTCTGCGGGAAACTCCACCACCCGAACGTTCTCTATCTTCGGAGACGGGCTGTTTTCCGCCACCTTCTGCCAATGTTCCTTATCGGAAGACACTTCTATCCGGTAACGATAGACTGCCGTGCGGGGGAAAGTCACTTTAATACGGCGCAAGAGCAACCCCTTTTCCGTATCGGACATCCACCAAGGCGACGGGTCGTCGGCAGCAGCCTGCCAATAAGTAGAGGGATTGCCGTCGGCACCCTGTCCGGAAGCCCGCCCCTCCGCCTGACTGCTGGCAAAAGTCGGATTGTTCCTACCGAAAGCAAGTATCTCTTTTTCCGCCTCGCGGACATACCGCACATAGGGACGCTCTTTCACCACGGGGGTAACTCCTTCGCGATAGGGGCGTTCTCCCACGAAACCGATTTCAATATGCGTCGGCGGCAATCCTTCGGCGCGGGCCTCGACCACAGCCGTACCGGCTTCGTATGCCCGGAACTCTATCGCGGCCTTACCGTCGGCCATACGGATATCGCTGTCTACACTGAAAGTAATGCTGCGCCCCGTGGGAAACTCACCGGGACCGGACACTACGGTCAGCGTCACCGTGGGATTGCCGGACACATCACGCCCCGCAGCGTCTTGCACTCCCACCTGCAACATGACATCATCCGTCCCATCCGTACGCACACCCTCGTGTTTGTCCGATGTCAGCACCAGACGCTCCGCTTTTCCTTCCACCGGCCACGTGGGAGGCTCTACGCCCCGGTACGCTTTGCGGTACCAATACCATGCACGTTTGGGAATACGGAAATAATCCACGATACCCATCTTGCCCATGACACTTCCGGCAATACTGCCGTGGTCGAAACCACACCATACAGCTTGCCCGCTCCTCCACGGCAATCCCTTATAAGCCTCGTTTTTCTGCAAATCGCCCCACCCCGGTGCATACTTTCCCGGACGGTCGGCCGTCACGCTGCCGTATTCGGACACCATGGAGGGAATACCCGGCTGCTGAAAATCGGGAATGATGCCACCGTCTCCATTGTATCCGGCAATATCGCCCAACAGGTCTATCCGGTCCTTGCCCAAGGGACGCTGTGCGCCGCCGATGGCTGCCGGACGCGTAGGGTCGAGCTGCCGGGACAGAGCCACGCATTCCTTCAGTAACGCGCGAACACCGTCCATCGCGGCGGGCGCAGAGAAGAACGCTTCGTTACACATGCTCCACGCAATAATAGAAGGATGGTTGCGATGGATTCGTATCATCTCGGCCAACTGCGTTTTCACACTGCGGTCGAATCCGGCACGACCTTCTGCTTCCACCGGATAAGCACTGGCATTCCAGTACCCGTCCGCCCGGAAACCGCCGATACCCCAAAAGGCATTTTCCGACCAGAAGAGCATGCCCTCGCGGTCGCAAGCCTCGACAAAAGCCGGGGAATGCGGATAATGGGAGCCACGAATGAAGTTGAATCCGGCTTCTTTCATCATACGCACGTCACGCCACATGCCGGCTTCGGTCACGGCATCGCCCCATCCGGCATGATCCTGATGTACATTAGCCCCTCGCAAATAGAGGTGCTTGCCATTCAGGAAGAAGCCTTTGTCTGCCGTCCACTCCATCCATCGGAATCCCCAAACCGTCTCTGTACGGTCGAGCACCCGGCCTTTCCGCGACAGCGTGCTGACCACCTTATATAAATAAGGCTGTTCGGGCGACCAACATATAGGCTGCTCCACAGTGGGTGTCGTCTGGTCGGCCTGCACGGATGCACCCGACGCTATTTTATAATCATCAGTCACTGAGGCTACCGTGCGCCCTTCGGCATCTACCACGTCGGTCTGCAACCGGAACGTGGCCTCACTTCCGGTCGCGTTGCAAAGGTCGGTCACGACGCGCACGGTAGAACTCCGCCCGTCGTTCTGCGCCAAATCCGGTGTGGTGACACTGGTTCCGTACCAATCGATATAAGCCGGTGATTTCAATACCAACCGGACGTTCCGGTAGATACCGCCGCTGAACACATGCTCACCGGCTCGCGGAGCACGGTCGGGATGCCACAGGTTGTTCACCCTTACGGCTATCACATTCCGGCCTTTCCGGGCTTGGAGGGTGATATCAATGGAGAAGCCCGTATAACCGCCTACGTGGCTTCCGGCACGGACACCGTTGACAAAGACTTCCGCCTCCTGGAATACCCCGTCGAACTCCAAGAAGATTTTCTTTTTCAACTGCTTCGCGGTCAAATCCACCTCCCTGCGATACCAACCATAGCCTACATAAAAATCCTTACTCATAAAATAAGGAATGCTGAAGGAATGGGGCAACCCGACACGCTCCCAAGCGGAATCATCGTATGCAGGCCGCGCTGCCCCGGCATCATCCCCCCTCGAATATTTCCAAGACGGATTGAGGTTCAATACTTCCCGTGGGGTATTCCCGGCATACAAAGCCGGAACCATCGCCCACAGCCACACGACATTAAGCCATTTCAACCATGTCCTCATGGTACTCTATTCCTCCTAATAATTCAATTTGTTCCGCCCGGTCTCTTTCCCGTCGGTATAGAAAGTGACCGTCAAGTCTGACAATTCTTTTTCCGTCGGCACGAAATCCGAATCCAGACGCAGGGCCGCCGTGGCGTAAGGGGCGAGAGGCGCGATTTGCCCCGCGGCCAACTTTCTCCCCCCGGCCTCAACCACAATTTGCGACGGAGCGGACGACGACAAACCGTAATTCTTCACTTCCAATGTCAGCGCCTTCCCTTCTTTGTCATACATCGGATAAGCAGCCGAAAGCATGGCCGGATGGTAATCCACGTAAGGCAAGGAAGCATAGCCGTACAGTAACCGCCCCTTTTTGTCGCGTCCCAACAACTTGGGCGCAAACTCGTCCGGCTGCATACCGTTCCCGGCCCCGTCGAACTCTACAATCAAATCCTTCCCGACCTTATGCGACCGGATGGCCTTGCATCCCCGTCCGAAATTCACCTCCGAAAACGCGCCGAAACGCAAAGATTTTACGTCAACGTCCTTTTGCGGGTCGAAGTCCTTTTCCGCCCTGATTCTCACTTCTATGGTTTTCGTGTCCGCCGTAATTGTATCGCGGTTCAACACTTCCAACAACAATCCTTTATTCAGAGGAATACAAATATTCTTGGAACTATGGTTGTCGTTCGGCAGATCTTCCCACTTGATGGTGTCGATCACGGCAAAATTCATCTGGACCGCACGCCCCAGGCTGTCCTGAAACACTTTGGGACGCTCGTACTTGAACCAATGCTCCACCTGTCCGTCCGGATGGACAGACACGCCGGGCACGTAGGCCTCTCCCTGTTCCGTCACCCAATGCAAACCGTCCTTCGAACGCTGGTAGTAGGCAATGCGCCCCAACCAATCGTTGACAATCAGATGGTATTGCAGATGGTCGCGCCACACGACCGGGTCTTCAAACCGGCCTTCTACCGGAGGATATACGCTACGGTCGGTCAACTGCTCGTACGGAGAAAGCCCGTCGCGACTGACCCAAACGCCTCCGCCACGACACACCATCAGATAGGAACCGTCCTCCCTACGGGCGAACGTCAGGTTGGACAGACCTTCGACAATTCTCCGGCTACGTGCGTCGAAATTAAAACGTCCGTAACGCCAAGGACCGTTCTCCGAGGGAGCAATATAATATCCGTCGATGACATATACCACCACACGTCCGTCCTGCAAACGGAAAGCCTCGGGATTATGCCCCTTTCCTATCGTATCGTTGATGGCGTACGGGCCTTCCAGTTTATCACCGACTGCATGGAACACCGTAGAATTACGCCAAAACATGTGACCTTTGGGCGAATCTTCCGGCCAACCGCAAACATACAGATGATACTTGCCGTCTGAAGTTTGCAGGATATTCCCTCCCCAAAAAGAAGTCTCCGGCAACTCAATGCCGTTATCTACCAGACGCGGACGCACGCTGTCCGCTCCCCACACGTCGGAAGACAGCATTTCGCCTTTCATCGGTTGGAGGCGGTCCATAAAACGTGCCCCTTCCACCAAGTTTTTCCACTCTGACGGTCGTTCGCGTTCCGTCACCTGAGCTTGAAGTCCCCAGCCGAATCCGACGGCCAAAGAGAATATTAAAAATCTTTTCATTCGCATATCATGTTTTATTTTCGGCAAAGATACGGTCTTTATTCCTTACAATGATAGGACAATCCTTAACGGATATAGGACAAAAAAGCTTTCTCCACCGTCGTCAGACCGTACGTTCAACATTTATATATACGGTCATACGGCACAAATTACCTGTCTGGAGTTCTGTTTTTTAATATAATTAACGCAGATTCCACGGCATTTCCTTGGGAACACGGCCTCAAACTCACCGCCACACGGTTCGGACGGTCTTGATGCAACCAGCATTCCGGTATGTAGTATTCACGTTGCGGCCCCTCCTGATAGCAGCGTCCGATACAATGGCCGTTAACATAGACGAATCCGTTTCCGGCATGTTCCAGACGCAGGAAGTAAAGCACGTCATCCCGGTCGCCCACGGTCTCGAAAGAGTAGAAGTGCCATTTCAACAAAGGATTCTCCGATTGCGAAACGGAAGTCAGGTGGGGCCAATCGCCTCCGGCCGACCACCGTTCTCCACAGGCCTTTTCCGTATAAGCATATCGCAAAGGCAAATCTTCGCCTCGGCTGCGAACAAAAGCCGGACCTATCTTCCAATGCGCTTCGACGGCAGCATTCGTATGATGATGCAAGCCTCTATTCTCAAACAACAACAAGACATCTGTTTTTTGTCGGCTGGCCGAATCTCCGGGAATACGATAATATGCCTTTTCCGGTGTCTCCCTATCAATGGGTACCAATTTGCCATCGACCGCCACCAAAACGGTATCGGCCGCCGAACGGTTCATGACACTCTTCCCAATCCGTCCGACTTCGAGCATACAGCCCCGGTAGGCTGACGTACGGTAGTAAATGAAATGCCGTCCGTAAATACCGTCGTTGTCTACGGTTTCACCGTCCCGCAACCGTGTCCATTCCACCGGTAAAGGGTCTTCCATCACCCCTTCCTGTTTCAGTTCCATCGAAGGCAAAGGCCGCATGTCACGTACCTGCGGCTCGGGCAGACGGGGATACCACGTCCCCTTCCCTGCACCCGACGGCAAATAATATACCATCGCTCCGAAAGGTTCCAACGCAAAATCTAACGCAAGTCCCTGAGTATATATCGTACCGAAGTGCTGACGTGAACGCTCCTCGGTACGTATGAAGAAATAACGGTCACCGTCCGGAGTAGTTCTCACGGCCAATTTCACATCGGTATCGGTAGAAGTATAAGGCACGTAATCCAAATCCGCACGGGCTATGCGCGTGCCGTGTTCACGGATAAAAGCCGACAGCCCCCGGAAACGGCGGTAACGCTCGTTCGTCATGCCTCCCTCACCGATAGCGGCAGCATAGTCGTAGGAAGTGATTTGCTGCCGGGCCGCCCAGTCGTCGAAGTTCGTCCCTCCCACGACCATATAAAAGTTCAATGCGCCGAAACCGCGTTCCAAGGCATAAAGCGTGAGGTTTTGGGTCTGCACCGGTGGCAAACCGTCCTGGTCCCAACTCAACGGCCACCCTAACTCGCAGCACCATCCGCCTTGCAACTCCCCGGAGACCAGAGGTTTTCCGGGCTGTGTCTTCATCTGCAAATTAACCAAACGTCCGAAATTCTTCTCCACTTGCCAACGGGGATAACTGTTCACCATATCGACCACTCCGTTCAGCACTCCTTCGCCCACATTCCGCGATTCATCCGTCCAACAAGTGATAACGGGTACTTCAATGCCATACTTGCGGGCGATTCCCGCTAATTGTTCCAAATAACCGCGCTTGGCTTCTTTCGGAAACCAGTTCACACGGTTAAACTCGTTCTCCACCTGAAACAGGATAATCCCCTTCCCGCCTACCGGCTTTTCGGTCAACTGATACGGGGCTGCCACACGGCACACGGCCCGATACCAGTGTTCGTTCCATCGCATAAATTCAGGATCATCGCTTTGCAGCCAGACCTTATAAGCCGTCTCTTCCGGTTTCTTGCGCATCAACCACTGGGGGAAACCGCCCCCGCTCCATTCCGCACAGATATAAGGGCCGGGACGCAGAATCACATAAAGCCCGAAATCCTCGGCCATCTGCAAGAATGCCTCCAAATCCCCCAAGTCGATTTGCGAATCGTCCCGGACGGAACGGGGCATATTCCGCTCGTGCCAGTTCCAAGGGACGTAGGTTTCCACACAATTGAAACCCGCAGCCTTCAGTTTTCGGAAGCGATCGGCCCACAGCGGACGGGGCACCCGGAAATAATGGAAAGAACCGCTGAAAATGAAAACGTCCTTTCCTTCTATCAGGAAGCAACGATGGTCGTAACGTATACGGTCGGGATGCAGGAAGACTGTATCCGCAACAGGCGGATTCGTCCCGATATTCAACACCTGACGGTCGGCCGATTTGTCATTCATTACAGCCAAGTCGGTCATATTTTGAGCGGAAGCTACAACGGTCCACCCACAGAAAGCAAGAGAAAGCCACGTGATTTTTGCCATATCCATGAGAATCTTTAAGATGAAAAACGAATATCCTGAAAACAACCTTCCGCCTTAGACAAACCTAATACCCAGAAACCACATTAACCTAATTTCAATGTTAACTAACTGCTTTCATTATCTTATACGTTTGAGAACGGCAAATTACTTAACCGCATTCCCACTTTTTTTAGAAATTGCGGCAGAAACTTTATCGGCAATCACCGGACTACCGTAAAAAGAGGAAAAACCGTCGGGTTTGCTACTGCTGCCCGTCACATGGGCAATGAAGAAACCATAGACACCCTCGCGCAAGTTAATCCAAGGGTAGGCTCCGGCCCATCCCGGCGAACTGATACGATAGGCCTCTCCGGTCTTCTCGTCCACCATTTCACGCCATTCGCCCAGTCCGTAAACGCCTTGATGATGCCGCCCGAGCGCACGCTCCACATATTCTCCTTCGGCTACTTTGGCACGTCCCACCTGGTCTGCCTGCATTTCTTTCACAGTAGCCTCCCGAAGAATCCGTTGCCCCTCGAAAACGCCACCATGTATAATCATGTCTAAAAAGTTCATATAATCATTCAGCGTCGTACACAGCCCGCCGCCCAACATGGGCGCGTGGCCTCCGTCCGTATTGACAGGAGTGAAATGAGAACGGGTCATGCGTAAAGGCCCGGCCAAAAGTTCCTGAAACAAAGTTTCAAATTCCTTCCCCGCAGCCAACTCGGCCATGCGTCCGGCCACCTGCATGGCCAGACCGCCATACTCGAACCGTGTTCCGGGCGTGAATACGGTATCCAAAGGTAAGATTTCCGCTACGGCCGAATCCAAATGGTTGTAATTGTCCACCCGGGGGTCGGGCAAATAAGGCCGGATGCCCGACGTGTGAGACAACAACCGGCGTAAAGGAATCACGCCTTTCGGGTCGCCCTTGAACTCCGGCAGCCATTTCTCCACCGGGTCGTCCCACGACAGTTCCGTCCGGTCCACCACGGCGGCCACCACCGCAGCGGCTACCCACTTTCCGGCAGAAGCCACATAAACCGGAGTATCCGGCGACACGGCACCGTATGACTTGCGGAACAAAACCGCCGTATCTTGTTTCACACAAATGGCCGCACCGGGATAATATCCCTTATCCACCCAACCTTGAATCAACGAGTTAAGCCCCGTAAAGTCCGGCTCCTCCCCGTGCGTTCCGTTTCTGCCGCCGCAAGCGGCCACCATGCCCCCTAACAGGCATCCCCATATCCAAACTCCGATTTTCTTCATACCTTTCATGTTTATTTATTCCACCTTACTGATAAACTCCCTTAAAGCCTTGTTGAACTCCTCCGGACGCTCCATGTTCATCATGTGTCCGCAATCCTCCAGCACCAACATCCTGCCATTGGGCAAGTAATCCAAGATTTCCGGATGTTCCGGAAACTTATTCCCCGGAGATTTCCCCTCCACAATCAAGACCGGCACATCGGGCTTACGGGTTTTCAACTGCCGAAAAGCATCCTTCCCCGCCACGACACGGACTTCCTTGTGTAAAGGTTGCCAGGCATCCCAATCCTGAATCATCTGCCAAAGCGGCTTGCGCATCCGTTCACGCCGACTTCCTCCGGATTTCATCAGCCCCTCGAACCATTCCCGTTTCATCACGTCCACGCCTTTCCGCTTCAATTCCGCAATTTCACGATCGCGCCGGGCTGCCTCCTCCGCGTCCATCGGTTCGCTAGGCCCCGGAGACATGCGCACATTTCCGCTGGCTAAGAAAGCCGATAACATCCGTTCCGGAAACCACCCCAACATGTCGGCACCGATATAGCCTCCTAACGACAAGCCCACGACGTGCGCCTTTTCGATATGCAACGAATCCATCAACGCCACTAAATCTTCTACATGGGTGAACTGGAAATCCTCCGTTTGCGGAGATGAAAGTCCGTACCCTCGCAAATCATAACGGATAACACGGTAATCCCGTGCCAAATCTACAAATTGTCCGTCCCACATGCGATGGTCTAACGAATGACCGTGTACCAGAATGACCGGTTGCCCTTCACCGCATTCTTCATAGTACAACGTACCGTGATCCACTCCGACATAAGCCGACCGGATCTCACCGGGCCGCCGGGCTTGCATGCACCCGACGATCAAGCAAAAGCAGCCCCAAAGCCATACCTTTCTACTATTCATGCCTTTTATTTCAAACGAATCAGATAACTGTAACTGTATTTCTTGTCCCACAAACGGTACGGATTGTAGGGAAACATCCCCCAACTGTTATCGCCTCCAA
>OGGW01001829.1_pt1 | contig 14889 bp, 14 predicted proteins | sample 1571291 | NCBI WGS metagenome assembly OGGW01 (sample SAMEA2582028, study PRJEB24529) | metagenome | biome: Human gut stool | place: China | collected 2011 | reverse complement strand
CCCGCCGCTACCAGCGGCGTAACAATGGCTTTTTCGCTCGCTTTTTTATGACCAATACCGCGCCGATGCTGTTGATCGACCCTCATAAAGATGGCCGGATTGTCGATGCCAATATTGCCGCGCTACGTTTTTATCATTATTCCGATGAGGAAATGCGCACCAAACATACCTGGCAAATAAATACCCTGGGCCGGGACGTCATCCCCATTATGAATAATATTGCCAATCTGCCTGGCGGTCATAAACCGCTTAATTTTACGCATATTCTGGCTGACGGCTCGCTACGCCATGTCCAAACTTATGCCGGGACGGTGGTGCTGTATAATATTCGACTGATGCTATGCATCATTCACGATATCACCGAAGAAGTGCATCTGAAAAAAGAGCTGGAATTTTCCGCCGCCCACGATCCGTTAACCGGCTTGCTTAATCGCCGGGAGTTTCACCGTCTGGTTGAGGCGCCAACTTTTATCCCCCGGGGTTATTGTCTGCTGTTAATCGATATCGATCATTTCAAGAGCATTAATGATATTCACGGCCATCAAAAAGGCGATGAGGTCCTGCTGGTGCTCTCTCGTATTCTGGAAACGTCGGTCGACCGCGAAGATAAAATTTATCGCTGGGGTGGAGAAGAGTTTCTGCTTTTTTTGCCCCATTCGCCGATCGGCCGCGCGCTGATACTGGCGGAGGGGATCCGCCAGGCGGTTAGCGAATACCAGACGCTGTCGGTGACCGTCAGCATCGGCGTGGCTGAACATCATGACGGCGAAACGGTTGATCAACTGTTTTCCCGCGTCGATAAAGCGCTGTATGCGGCAAAAAATGACGGGCGTAATCGGGTGACGCGCATGCCTTTTGACAGCTCTGAGCGACGGCGCAGTAGAGATGGCGCCGCCTGAATAAGCCCCCGCCTGTAGTGGGTTAGCCAGCGTTAAGGTGGCAAACAAGGTATGGTGCGTTTTCTCGTTCTTTTCAGGAAGTGGGACTGGCTGAGGGGTCAGTCCTGACACCACACCCGCTCGCCATTCACCCACGTCTCGCTGATATTGCGTTCATCACCCAGGGTCATCAGCACGAACAGCTGCTCATAAATGTCATGGCAGCGGCCTATGCGCAGGCGCTGCAGCGGGGTGACCGCCGGGTCAATCACCACAAAATCCGCCTCTTTGCCCGGCTGGAAATTGCCAATTTTCTCCTCCAGCCGCAGGGCGCGCGCCCCGCCAAGGGTGGCGTGATAGAAGGCCTCGCTGGCGCGCAGGCGATAGCTCTGCAGTTGTCCTACCTTGTAGGCCTCGCCCAGCGTCCGCAGCATGCTGAAGGTGGTGCCAGCGCCAACGTCGCTGCCGATGCCCATCCGCACCTGGTGCTGCCAGCAGGCGGGCAGGCGGAACAGCCCGCTGCCGAGAAACAGATTCGACGTCGGGCAGAAGGCGACGGCGGACCCGGTGTCATGCAGGCACTGCCACTCGGCATCATCGAGATGGATCCCGTGAGCGAAGACGCTGCGTTCGCCAGTGAGCTGATAGTGATGATAGACATCCAGATAGCGCGCATGCTCAGGCCACAGCTGTTTAACCCAGGCGATCTCCTCCCGGTTTTCACTGAGATGCGTCTGCAGCCAGGTGTCGGGAAACTCGGCCCGCAGGCGCTGCACCGCCTCCAGCAACCCCGGGGTCGAGGTGGGGGCAAAGCGCGGGGTGATGGCATAGCCCAGCCTGCCGCGCTGATGCCAGCGGCGGATCAACGCCCGGGTCTGCTCGTAGCTCTCCCCGGCGGTTTCGCACAGGTAGTCGGGCACATGGCGATCCATCATCACTTTCCCGGCGATAAGGCGCATATTGAGGCGCAGCGCTTCGCTGAATAACGCCTCCACCGAGGCCGGATGCAGGGTACAAAACACCAGCGCGGTGGTGGTGCCATGGCTTATCAGCTGATTTACAAAAAACTGCGCTATCTCCTGCGCGTAATCCGCATCGGCAAACTGGCTCTCCACCGGGAAGGTGTAGGTGGTAAGCCACTCCAGCAGCTGTTCGCCAAAGGCGCCGATCATCTCGGTCTGCGGATAGTGAATGTGGGTATCGACAAAACCCGGCAGCAGCAGCTTATCCCTCAGATCGACATAGCCCTTCAGGGGATGCAGAAAGGCTTCCCCCTCCTGCCATGGCAGCAGGGCGATAATTTTCCCCTCCTGCAGGAACAACAGACCATCATCGAGATAGCGGGCCTGGGCGGCCACCTCATCCGGGGTCTCCGCCACGCCGGCGATATCAAAAAATGCACCGCGCACCGCGGTCTGGTAATCCATCATCGAACCTGCCTTCTCTTAACGCTCTGGGAATAGTGATAAACAGCAAAATTGGTGCCAGTTTGCAGCCTGCCGCGGCCAGACGCCGCGGCAGAAGGGGAAGGTTACTCTTTTTGCGCCACCGCGCCGGAGCGGAAGGCGGCTTTCGACTGCACTTCACGCTCGTCGCGAGCCAGCCAGCGGTAGGCGGTGGCGCCGAGAAAGACGCCGATAAACCAGCTGAAGTTCGCCACTTCATGCAGGGCCGGAATAAAGCTGATAATCAGCCCCAGGCCCACCGACGGCAGCAGGGCGGCAATCGCTTTCGGGTTAAAGCCGTTGCGGTACCAGTATTTACCCTGCGGCGTATCGTCAAACAGATCGTCCACTGACACCCGGCCGCGTTTGATCAGGTAGAAGTCGGCGATCAGGATGCCAAACAACGGGCCAATAAAGGCGCCCAGTACGTCGAGGGTATAGTGGATCAGCTCCGGCGAGTTAAACAGGTTCCACGGCGTCAGGAGTATCGAGCCCACCGCGGCAATCATCCCGCCGGTACGGAAGCTGATTTTCTGCGGGGCGCAGTTGGAAAAATCGAATGCCGGCGAGACGAAGTTAGCCACGATATTAATGCCGATGGTGGCGGTGATCATGGTCAGCAGGCCGATGGCCACCGCCAGATCGTTACCCACGCGGCTGACGGTTTCGATCGGGTCGGTGATCATTTTGCCAAACAGCGACTGGGTGCCGGAGACAATCACCACGGTAACCACCGAGAATAGCAGGAAGTTAAACGGCAGTCCCCAGCGGTTACCGCGGCGGATCTCGCCCATGCTACTGCCGTAGCGGGAAAAGTCACCGAAGTTAAGCAGCGGCCCGGAGAAGTAGGAGACCACCAGCGCCGTGGCGGTGATCATCTGCCTGGTCTGCTCGCCGGCGCTCAGGGATTTGCTGGCGAGGGTAAAGGAGATACCGTCCAGACCAGTCTTGTATACAATCCAGCCGGCCAGCGCCAGCATCACCACATAAACCGCCGGACCGGCGATATCGATAAAGCGTTTGATGGCGTTCATGCCATGCCAGAACACCATCGCCTGCAGCAGCCACATAGTGGCGAAGCACAGCCAGCCGAGGGGCGACAGCCCGAGAAAGCTGCTGCTGGTCAGCGAGGCTAGGGAGGGCCAGAACTTGAGCAGGACCAGCATCAGGGCATTTGCCGCCAGATAGGTCTGAATGCCGTACCAGGCAAAGGCGATCAGCCCGCGGATCACCGCCGGGATATTGGCGCCGAAAACGCCAAACGCCTGACGACAAATCACCGCGTAAGGCACCCCGGCCATCTGGCTCGGCTTCGCCACCAGGTTGGCGCACAGCTGCACAATACAGATGCCCACCAGCAGGCAGAGCAGAACCTGCCAGCTGCCCAGCCCAAGCGTAAAGAAGCTCGCCGCCACTACGTAGCCGCCCATGCTGTGCACGTCCGACATCCAGAATGAAAAGATATTGTACCAGCTCCAGTTCTGGTCGCGGGTCGGCGCCAGATCGTCATTACATAGCCGCGGACTGTAGCCGGCGGCCGCCTCGTGAGTCTTCGTCTGCTGCGTGTGGGATGAATGTGGCATGAAACCTGCTCCTCTGAATGAAAACCCTTTGATATGGATTGCTGAGGCTATTGCAGGATCCAGGCCAGAATGATGAATCTTGTATACAAAAAATAAATTTTATGTATACGATCTGCTATCGATAAGTGAAACCGGAGTGGGTTAATGAATAATGAACATCGTCTCCAGGCCGCGCCAGCGCTGCAGGACAAGGACGAAAGCATTTACCAGGCGCTGATGACGGCTATCGTCGAACATCAGCTGCCGCCGGGCAGCAAACTGCCGGAAGAGGCGCTGGCGGAGGTGTTCGCCGTGAGCCGCACCGGCATCAGAAAGGTGCTGCAACGACTCGCCGCTGTGCAACTGGTCACGTTGACGCCCAAACGTGGTGCACACGTCACCAGCCCGAGCGTGGAAGAGTCCCAGGCGATCTTTCGCACCCGGGCGCTGCTCGAGGTCGCCAATCTCCCCGATGTGATCGCGCGCTGTCAGCCGCCGCATCTGGCGGCGCTGGAGAACATTATTCAGCGTGAACAGCAGGCCCATGCGGCGCACGACGGCCCGGCGGCGATCCGCCACTCCGCTGACTTTCATATTCAGCTGCAGGCTATCTCCGGCAACCCGGTGCTCACCGAGATGGTGACCCGCCTCAGCCAGCGCTCCTCTTTAGTGATTGCCGCCTGGGGCGCCCCCTGGCGACAGGGCTGCCGTTGCGACGATCACCAGCAGCTGGTCGGTTTGCTGCGGGATAAAGCCCTGCAGCCGCTCAGCGAGGCGCTGATGCACCATTTTGATCATATTGTCGCCAGCCTGTGCTTCGAGCGCGATGGCGTCAGCCTGCCCGATTTTTCCCGGCTGTTCGCCGGCCACAAGGAGTCGTGATGTCTTCCGTTCGTATACAAGTGAGCGACCGCACGCGCAGCGGGCACCGAGATCCTTGCGGTCTGTCCCCGCGCCGGGGTGCCGTCAATTGAGGGCCACTTTGACGAAGCCATCGCGGCGGTCGGCGTGCTGGAGCAGATCAGTGCCGGACGCGAGCAGGGGGTGGATGGGCATGTGATCGCCTGCTTCGGCGACCCGGGGCTGCTGGCGGCGCGGGAGCTGGCCCAGGGGCCGGTGATCGGTATCGCGGAGGCGGCAATGCATATGGCGACGATGGTCGCCACCCGTTTCTCCATTGTGACCACGCTGCCGCGCACGCTGATCATCGCCCGTCATTTGCTGCACCAGTACGGATTTCATCAACACTGCGCGGCGCTGCACGCCATTGACTTGCCGGTGCTGGCGCTGGAAGACGGCAGTGGCCTGGCGCAGGAGAAAGTGCGTGAGTGCTGCATTCGCGCGCTGAAAGAGGATGGCAGCGGGGCGATTGTTCTTGGCTGCGGCGGGATGGCGACCCTGGCGCAGGAGCTGACCCGCGAGCTGCGGGTGCCGGTGATCGATGGCGTCAGCGCGGCGGTGAAGATGGTGGAGTCGCTGGTCGCGCTGGGCCTGGCGACCAGCAAGCATGGGGACTTAGCGTTCCCGGAGAAAAAAGCGTTAAGCGGACAGTTTCAGTCGTTAAATCCATTTTAAAAGGGGCAGGAGATGGGAGAGAACCAGGAACACTATCCTCGCGATCTGCGAGGTTATGCAGGGGAGCCGCCGCACGCGCGCTGGCCGGGCGGGGCGCGGATCGCGGTGCAGTTCGTTCTTAACTATGAGGAAGGCGCGGAGAATCACGTCCTGCATGGCGATGCGGGTTCGGAACAGTTCCTGTCCGATATTATCGGCGCCGCCAGCTACCCGGCGCGCCATATGTCGATGGATTCACTCTATGAGTACGGCAGCCGGGCAGGGTTCTGGCGCATCCATCGCGAGTTCAGCCAGCGCGGGCTGCCGTTGACGGTCTTCGGCGTGGCGATGGCGCTGGCGCGGCATCCGGAGATTGTGGCGGCGATCAAGGCTGCGGATTACGATGTGGTCAGCCACGGCTGGCGCTGGATCCACTATCAGCACATGGATATTGCCGAGGAGCGCGAGCATCTGCAAAAAGCGGTGCAGGTACTGACCGACCTGTTCGGCAAACCGCCCACCGGCTGGTATACCGGCCGCGACAGCCCTAACACCCGCCAGCTGGTGGTGGAGCACGGCGGCTTTGACTACGACAGCGATTATTACGGCGATGATTTACCTTTCTGGAGCGAAGTGGCCTGCAGCGACGGCAGCCAGCGGCCGCACCTGATCGTGCCTTATACCCTCGACGCCAACGACATGCGCTTCGCCACCGCTCAGGGATTCAACACCGCGGAGCAGTTTTATACCTATCTGAAAGACAGCTTTGACGTGCTATACGCCGAGGGTGAAACCGCACCGAAGATGATGTCCGTGGGGATGCACTGCCGACTGCTTGGGCGTCCAGGCCGTTTCCGCGCGCTGCAGCGTTTCCTTGATTATATCCAGCAGCACGACAAGGTGTGGGTCTGCACCCGGCAGCAGATTGCCGACCACTGGCGCGAAACCCATCCGTATCGCGGGTAGCTTGTTGCCCCTGATCCTGGCCCTCTCTTCAGGGAGAGGGCGCCGCCCGGTCGCGTCTGTTACACCGGTTTACCAGAATGTAATTTGATTATTGAATAAGCATGGCGAGGAGTACCAGGCACAGCAGCAGCACATAGATGCGCGCATACCATACATCAGGTACCGCAGGGATTGCCCGGCGGCTAAACACTATCCCGGCCCAGCCGGTCAGGACGAGCAGGCCTAAAATTTTCAGGCTGATAAACCCCAAAAATCCGCTCAGCGGAATACTGTGCCAGCCAATGACGGCATAGGTCACAGCCCCGCATAGCGCCACGGGCAAAGAAAGCGGGTTGGATGCGCTAACGCACTCCTGCATTGCATACCCGTGTCGCCGTAGCAGGGGCACCGTCATGACGCTGCCGCCCACGCCCAGCAATGCGGCGATCGTACCGATAATCACACCGCCGCCGGTGACCACTGGCAGGGACAGGCGACGCCGAGCGCTGCCCGTGAAAAAACCCTTGCGCAACAAACAATCGCTGATGGTTGCCAGCATATAGAGAATAAACAGCGCGCGAACAATATTCTCGCTCAATATCCCCGCCAGACAGGAGCCCACCACCGCCCCAATGGCAATAAACCATAACAACGGAAACAGCGTCTGCGCGGCAAGCCTGCCCGCCCGCCAGTTTCGATAGCTGACCCAGCCGGCGTTAAATATCATCACCGCCGTTGAGGTAGCCACCGCGACATGCATGGCGTTGCCCGCGATCGCCGGCTGCCGGAGCATCAGTTGATAGACAAAGGGCACCACCACAAAGCCGCCGCCGAAGCCGAACAGCACCGTGGTAATGCCGGTAGTAAAGCCTGCCAGCGCAATAATAACGATCTCATTCAAGAGAGTATCCCCGACCTGAAAATGAGCGAGCAGCTTATACCGGTCGCGTACTGCTTCCCATTTGCGTAGCGCTCAATTACCTTTGTAAATCGGTCAGAGGGAGGCAGGTGTGCGCAACGTAAAAATTGACGAGTTCGATCGACTCGATCGTGATGTGGTGGCGTTAGGTAATGACTATGCGCAGGGATTTATCCTGCCCCCGCACCAGCATCGTCGCGCACAGCTGCTGTATGGCGCGACCGGACTGATGTATGTCACTACGCAGGACGGAGAATGGGTGGTTCCTCCGCAACACGCTGTCTGGATCCCCCCTGAAACCGTGCATGCCGTCAGATTTGCAGGGGTGACCACGCGTAGCTTGTATATTGAGCCAGATTGTGTGGCCGCTTTCATTAAACACCGTCGTTGCGAAGTGATCAGCGTCTCGCCGCTGTTGCGCCAGCTACTGCTTGAGGCTGTGGATTTACCACCGTTGTACGACAGCCCACGCGATCGCACGCTGATACAGTTGATGTTGCTGGAACTGGCCGCCATGCCGGTCCGCGAATTTGACATTCCGTTGCCGCAGCATCCGGCGCTGCTGGCGCTTTGTCAGGCTTTTTTGCTTAACCCCTCTATCCATGATCCTGCGGCGCGCTGGGCCAGGGCGCTGTTTATGAGTCCTAGTACCTTTCGCCGCCATTTCCTGAAGCAGCTGGGCCTGTCGTTTTCCGCCTGGCGACAGCGAGCCTGCGTGGTGAGCGCCCTGGCATGGTTGATAGCAGGCAAACCGGTGAACGAAGTGGCATTATCCCTTGGATACGACAATGCGTCCTCTTTCGCCACCATGTTCCGCCGCGTGACCGGGCAGCCGCCGTCGTTTTATCACCCAGCCTGAGGCGTCGGAGAAGGGGACTCCGGCAGCATGTGTCGGAAATGAATGTCGCTTTTATGGCGTTGCTATGCGTTTACGCGGTCATAAGACAAATAATCGTGGAATGCCTGGCTTCGTCTTCAGGTACCCCTACATTTAGTGGTGGCTACATCCAGGCGGTTTATCTATTCTGCCTGTAACCGTGAGAAGACCGGAGTCTCTCTTTGTGAACCATCTTATCGTTGAAAAAATTATCATCATCTTTCTTCTCGTCCTGTGGGGATTCGATACATTCAGGACCAGGAAAAGAAAACGTTCCGAGCCCGCCATTGAAGCAGCTGATGCCAGAGAACGTTATCAATGGCGCTATCTGAGATGGGGGTTCCGGGTCATACAGGTGATAGCGGGAGTGTATATCGTCGTTCAACTGATACAGGTATTACTGAGATAGAGGCATGGGCAGAGTTGCTTTTCGCGTCGACAAGGGGAAGCGTTCGCTCTGTGCCAGAGCAGACGTTAACGTCGATAAGTACGTCACTTCTGAAGCTGAACATAACCATTATCAGCTACACTTGTTCCTGTTTTTCGTCGAGAGCTGAGAACTTGCCTGCATATCAAAGGAGGGTTTTTAGATGATAACATTTCAAATAACGGCTTATGTGACCCTGCAATGATGCAAGTGATACTGGTTCGACACGCGGAAACAGAATGGAATGTAAAAAATATTATTCAGGGACACAGTGATAGCGCATTGACGCTTCGTGGGGAGCGTCAAACATCAGCTTTATTGGCAGCGTTTGCAGAGAGTGATTACCGGGTAGAATGTGTTTACGCGTCTCCACTTGGCCGGGCCTGGCAAATGGGACAGCGCCTGGCTGAGCGTTTTTATTGTTCACTGATAGCTGAACCGGCTCTGAAAGAACAGGCTTTTGGTCAGTTTGAAGGCATGACAACCGTAGCGCTGCTGCAAAATAATCCGGACGCCGCAGAAGCATTATTCACCCTGGATGCAGAGTATTGTCCGCCAGGGGGTGAGTCTCTCTCAGATGCTTCGCAGCGAATGATACATTTTTTATCCAGTCTGGAAAAAAAACATCATCATCGAACAACATGTATTGTGTCTCACGGGCAGGTCATTCAGGGCGTGCTTGCGACATTAAAAAGTGGATCTGTGGATGATTTTCACCGCTATGCACAACCCAATGCGAGTTACGCCGTTTTCGAGCTGATTAATGGAAGCTGTACCGTTCTAAGCTGGGGGATCGCGACACATTTACGTCACCTGGATTAGCCGTTACCTTGCTGTCATTCAAATCGATGATGATTGAAGTACAACGTCCGCTTCTTGCCCGCATCGAACGGAGGTAACGTAGCGGAAATATGTTTTCGGACTCTACCAGGATGCCTTCCATCGAAACGTTTATGACTTTCCTTCTCGCACTGACGCTTCTGGAGATTTCTCCTGGGCCAGACATGATGCTGACTATCGCCACCTGGAGCGGACGTTCAGATGACTGGGGATCCCCGGTTATATCCTCCCGTTTTTTGACGTCAGAAATTCATAGTTTTATGCCCAGGTTTTGATATTTCAGAGGAACTGGTAACAAAAGCATGTTGAGGTAGAACTTTTTTAAGTAAAAACATATTGGTGTCAGGATCTGGATCTGCGCAATAATCATTCACAACGATAAGGCGGTAATCCAGATCAAAAGCTTGTCCGACTGTGGAAAGCACCACACGACTGGTAGTTACACCCGTAAGAATCAGGTTTTCGATGCCTTGAGCACGAAGGATCATCTCAAGTTCAGTAAACGAGAAAGCTCCGACTCTGCGTTTGACGACTTCATTTTCTGCTGGAGCAACATCAGGATGAATAGCCGTGCTCTCGTTATCAGCCATAAAAACTCCATTCTCCTTAATCGAAGCGAAGATAGTGTTGTTTTTGCTGACCTCTGGATACCCCTTGCGGAATCCGACGCTGACATAAATGACCGGTACGCCTGTTGTGCGCGTAGCGGCAATCAGCGGAAAGCCGCCTCCGCCTTCTTGAGGCAATCAATTCAAGCAGACGTAGCCTGAGGGCGAGGGGTATTGCGATATCCTAATATAAGTCGCCAGTTTTGATGACAGAACGACAAAAATCCGCTTTTCGCTCACAGCGGATCTTCACCTGCGTTAGCTCGTCCGCTCCTCCCTTAAAGCTGCCCTTTACGGCAGACTAGTGCCAGGAGCGGATGTTGCATGCCCACAGGAGCGCGATGGAAATGTAGCAGTACAACTTATCCCTATCGTCAAAAAATGGCACTAACTGAAAGATGTCAATCTGCTTCCTCATATATATCTACATTCCCCCCTATTCATTAATAAAGGATGGATGAAGATGCTGAGAGGTAAAAGAGCTGTAATTACCGGTGGTGGCACGGGATTTGGTCAGGCGCTGAGCGTATGGTTAGCGCGAGAAGGCGTCGAGGTGGATTTTTGCGCGAGGCGCGCTGATGACATTCAAAAAACTTGCAGTATCATTACGGCTGAAGGCGGAATGGCGAAAGGGCATCTCTGTGATTTAACCCTACCTGAATCCCTTTCTCAGTTTTCTTCACAGTTGTTAACTTTAGACAAGCCCATAGACATTTTAATCCTCAATGCTGCTCAGTGGCTTTCAGGAACGTTAGACGATCAATCAGACACAGAAATCATAAATACTATCAGTTCAGGCCTGACAGGTTCTATTCTGCTGACTCAGGCATTGCTACCCGGGTTAAGACGTTCAGAAAGTGCGGATATCGTCTCAATTATATCTTCATGTGGGATTCCTAATTTTACAGATTCAATTGCGCACCCCGCTTTTTTTGCCAGTAAACACGGGCTTAGCGGGTTTACAACTAAACTTTCGTACCAGTTGTCTAAAGAAAATATACGTGTGACTGGGTTGTATCCCCCGGATTTCGAGCTGACAGGGTTAGAGGCGTTTGTCGATAGCCAGCCCAAAATGGGGGAACGTCTGATGAATGGGCGTTCAGTCTGGGAAACAATTCGCTTTGTGCTGACTCAACCCCGTAATTGCCATATCAGGAGCATCGAGTTTGAATGCCCAACTCGCGAAAAACTGGCAGTCAGAAGCTGAGTCTGCGACGTTTAACAGTGTAGCCAACGTCCGCTGATCGCTCATATCAGACCTTCAACTCAGATAGCTTGTCCGCTCTGTGCCAGGAGCGGACATTAAAATCAAAACCGATGGCAAGCTTACCGAGCATAACATTATGCTTGCGCTGCTGTGTAACGTGCTTCCAGCTTATCCAAAAAGCCAAAAAGTACTTGATTCATTTCACTGTAATCGTGCGCCCGGAGCGCTTCAGGCGTGTCAACGAAACGATATTCTGCTGCACGGCTCAGGTCTTTCTCAGAATGAGCGATCAGCCGTTCTACAACGTCCAATGTGAGCTCCATGTGGCACTGGAAACCAAAGACGCGGTCTGAATAGGCAACGATCTGCCGCGGACAGCCTTCGCTGTAAGCAATAATTTTGGCCTCCGGCGTCAAACCTGGCATATCGTTATGCCAGTGACCCACTTCAAGTGTTTTCCCAAAGTGAGAGAACATCTCATCCTTCCTGCCGTCTTCGCTCAATGTGATCGGGAATTTACCAATCTCTTTTTCCGGGCTATGAGAGAACGGCGCGCCCAGCGCTTCACCAATGAGCTGTGAACCCAGGCAGATACCGATCACCGCCTTACCGGTTTTAACCGCGGAAGCAATCAGCGCCTGTTCCGCTTTAGCATTAAAGTGCGGGCACTTTTCAAGCGTGGTATCAGGATCTTGCGGACCGCCCATAACGATAAGAAAATCGATGCCTACGGCGTCATCAGGTAGCCGATCGCCTGCATAGACGCGTGAGTAAGTTACATCATGACCCTGGTTTATTGCCCAGGTTTCATATGCGCCCGGGGCTTCAAAACTTTCATGTACGATAAAGTGTACACGCATGAGGTTAAGCTCCTGTAATATCTTTGATGATCAGGATGATAAGTCACGCACCCATTGCCTAAGGCTCTACTCCGGGTGGTTCCAGTTTCGATATGATAATGGCAGGGGCTAAATCTGAAATGCCAGGTAGTATAGATAAAGCGCCAAGACATGATGAAGCCACAGGCTGGTCCAGTACTGCGATAAGCTATCAACGCGGCGAGGCAGATCCTCCCCATCATCATGTTGAGGGGCAGCTACTCTTCGCCACCAGAGGGGTTATGCTGGTGCAAACAGAGAGTGACCGTTGGGTGATCCCTCCTCAGCGGGCATTATGGCTACCGCCTTTGCATATCCATAGTTATCATCTGCTTTCACAAACCGATCTCAGGGCGATCTATTTCAGCAGTAGCCTTATCGCAGAATGTACGAGCTTTACGAAGAGTCAGCAGGTGCATGTGATCACGGCTACGCCCTTAGTCAAAGAGCTTATCGCAGGGCTGTTCAGTGAGGACTACGCCAGACCGAGTCAACGGAAGATAGCGTTGTTGCTTCTGGAAATTCTCAGCGAGGCTCCACCTTTAACGATGGCGCTTCCCATGCCGAATGATGAGCGATTATTTAGCGCGGCCAGATCGCTACTGGTCAATCAGCGCTGGGAAGCATCGCTGAGCGAGCTGGCTTTTATGTCGGCCATGTCGGAACGGACCTTTTCCCGATTGTTTATGAAGGATACAGGCTTTAGTTTTAGAACATGGAAGCAGAGAGCCAGAATTTGCGCTTCGTTGGATCTTCTCGCGAACGGTGTTCCAATCAAACAGGTCGCTTACCAGCTTGGTTTCTCATGCCCGGCGGCCTTTACCGCTGCTTTTCGCTGCATTCCGGGGTCTACGCCACGCGATTATGTGCCTTAAACCGGGAAACCCTCAAAGCGGTCTTTGAGACTGTCATGGGCATATTACCAGACGCAGAAACCCTGCGAGGGCAGGGGTATCCCGCCTTTGCTGTTGAGAAAGGTAGTTTAATTTGCACCCGACACACTCTCATTGATTAAAGCACGGAGTGGAGATTACTGCGGTCCATAGTTCTGACAAACCGTGAAAGAGAAGGCCTGCATGAAGAAAAAAGGTGTCGCGATGTGTGATGAAATTACCTTATGACAGACCTTGCGGTGATTTACGGCACCGGGTGGATTCCGGACGCTGTGAGCCCACTCATTCCTACGAAGCCTGATTCTGCTGTACCTCAGGCCATATGATAGCCTGCGCAACAATCACATCCTGCCCATTAATGCGTCCAGGGGAGTACTCCCGGGCCCTGCACGTCCCTGTGTGCCAAAAGCGGAAGTAGGCTGATGATAAATTAGCGTTGCTGTTAATCGTGGGTTCTGCAGATGGGTAGAAATTGATAACTTAGGATGCAAGTTCGTCCCGCTCTTTCTGCAGTTTTCATCGAGGGGATATTCTCCGGAATAATTGTACCCATATACATAGATAGTTCCGAATCGGAATGAGTTAATAATCGGTACAGCAGGCGTTGCGCTCGGGCCGACAATGATCGACCACGAAAAGCAGGAAGTATTACTTTGTCAGTAATACGATATCCTCTCAGAAAAGCGAGGTTTCCTTTCTGGCATATTAGCAACCCGGCGCGAACATCGTTTTCATAGATAATATATACTTCTCTCTCTGAAATATGGTCACACAACTCTTCGTCATCAACTGCTACCAAATTGCTTGCAGACAGTTCGCGAACTGTCTGCCATGTATGCTTATAGGCATCACCCAGGGCCTGACAACACCAGTCAAAATCTTCGTATGTCGCCACTTGCAAAGTAAGAGATTTATCATTGAATTCAGGGGGTTCAGAAAAAGAAGTGGCATATATATACTGGTCGGGAATACCCTGCGGGAAGGACTGGCCGGGTACAAGAATGCGGACATACTGAGCTCTGAGTTGTGACCATTCCTTACTAATGAGTTCTAATGCAGTATGATTTAGGTCAGAATCCATACCTACAATATCAATAAAAGGTTTGTTAATATTTCCACCCTGATAACGGGGGCCAGTAAGAAATTGCTTTCCATCAATTTTGAGTTTTCGTTGTAAAAAATATTCCTGACATAATCCAGTTTCTCTCCAGGGAAATCGCGCCGAGAAACTTCTGTCTGTACACCTCGATTCCTGCTCTGACAACCATTGTTTTAACCATGAACGTAGAGTAACTTCAGGCACAGGTAGCCTGGCATATTGAGATAGCATGTAAGATAGCATAAAAAATATTTTGCCCTTGGATGTAAAAATGTTTTTTTAAACAAATCAGAATAGTTCTACTCTCGTTTTATTACCAATTATAGCTGGCACGTCAGCTCCTTGCTCAATGCGGACCTTTCGCTCGATAGCTTGTCCGCTCCGCGCCAGAAGCGAACAGTGTTATGAGTGGCCAGTGATAAAACGTCAGCCCGTTGACCTTGCCTTACAGCACCTCAACCACTTCAAATTCTTCTGCGATCAACTCCATATCTTCAGAAAAATGACCTTCAGAGCTGAAAAATCTCTGATGCTCTTTCTTCCAGTATTCAAGGCTTAAATCGCCTTCACCTTCTTTGCGGGCGAACGCTTCAGTGACATCACAAAAACGAACCAGCTGCATCGAAATCAGTCTGATCACGCAAACTGGAACATTCTGACCATCAAGAATAATGTTATAACTCCCGATTCTCGGGGCGGATTCTTCCTGCTGGTAAGAGGCAAAAGATCCGCAAGAGGCCGTTTTGATCCCTTTTTT
>OGGW01001826.1_pt1 | contig 14900 bp, 9 predicted proteins | sample 1571291 | NCBI WGS metagenome assembly OGGW01 (sample SAMEA2582028, study PRJEB24529) | metagenome | biome: Human gut stool | place: China | collected 2011 | reverse complement strand
GGTATACATAGATAGCTTAAAAAGAGGAAAGCGGGTGAAATATATGCCCTTCACCCGCTAACGCCTATGAATAGGGTATTATAGCGAAAAGGTGAAGGGCGGTATAAAAAGACCAAATCTGTCGGAAGAGAAGCTATCGGGTAGCGTTGTATAACTTACCGAACAACCGAATTAATAACTGATTTTCACTCCGGCAAAGAAGCTTCTCGGCAAGGACGGACCATAGATATATCCGGAATCGCGGTCGGCTCCTTTGTCAAAGTCATTCTGATAGGCATTGAAAATATTCTGCACTCCGGCGTTCACTTGCAAATTCACTGACTTGTAGAGTTTAAAGTCGTATGCAGCCTTCAGGCTTATGTCAAAGAAGTCCTTCGTATTCACCGTTATCGGATTTTCAAGGAATCCCGGAACTGGTTCGTGAGGAACCAGCATCGAACCGGTATATGTACCGGAAAGAGCGATAGACAATGGTTTTACCGGAGTATAGGTTGCTGTAAAATAACCGTAAGTATTCGGCGTACGCATCATTTTCTTCACAGCCGGAGCGTCCGGATTCCACACGTGCGGTTCGTTGTAATGACTCTGCTGCAAAGTGACTCCCGCCTGAACCTGGAATTTAGTCAGATATGCCATCTTTCCTTCCAATGTCAGTCCCATCACACGGGCTCCCGGTGCATTGTATCGTGTACGTGTCAGGATTCCATTCACGACCTCTCCGTCGGTAAGGGCAAATACATCTGATAACTTTGTATAAAATCCTTCTACCAGGAAGTTAACTTGAAACGCACCAAAACGATGATAAATATCTGCCGAGGCACTCAAGCTCTGCGACCTTTCTTCTTTCAGATCATCAGCCAGTTCGACCATCGCTACATTACCGCCTACATTCTCCACATGCAAGTCTTCATCGAAAGCCTGCGGAGCACGGAAACCGGATGAGTAACTGAAACGAAGATTGATGTTTTCCGTCGGATTATAACGCAGATTGGCACGCGGACTGAATATCACATGGTCAATCAGGTTATGTTTATCCAAACGACCGCCAATCAGAAATCCCCAATGTTCATTCTTCCATTCATTTTGGAGGAAGGCACTACCGATATTCACTTTCTGGTCTACCGTACGATTATATCCCCACATATTATCTTCCAGTTTATCCTGATTGAATTCTATTCCGGCAGTCAGGTCGGACGGCATGAAAATACATTTCCCGAAACTATAGACATATTGCGATCCTGCCATCCAGTTCAGGTCGGTGGTGTTTCCGTAAGCATTCAAGTCTTGACCACCACCATAATAGCTGTCACGATTGATATGCTGCGCTGATGCAAACACATTGAAACGATGTTTCTCATTAGGAGAGAAATAATCAAATTTCAGTCCTCCGCCATTGATAGAGTGCTCGGTCTGCTCCGCCACATTCGCTTCGTGAGGCGGACGGTTCAACAGGTCTCCTCCCCTACGGAACTCTTCCATGTGGTGATATTCAAAAGTCAGTTTCGAATAAGTAGTTGTTTTCAAAAATGAACGGAACCCGACTGTCTGCCCGTGCAACTTGGGTATTTCGGAATATCCGTCGCCATCATGGTCATACGCAGAACGATGGCGGTTCTGCCCGAAGATATACAAACCGGCACGCTGATCGTCCGTCACAAGTGACGCATTCAACGCTGTACTGTTATCGAAAGCATCGCCATCACCAATACCTATTATGGTATGCGACAACATACCGGAATTGCGTATCGGTTCTTTGGTAATGATATTGATTGTTCCGGCAATAGCAGACGAACCGAACAAAGCAGATCCACCTCCACGCATCACTTCCACACGTTCGATCATGCTGGCAGGAATCTGCTCGATGCCATACACACCGGACAGTGCACTAAAGATGGGACGGGAATCGAGCAGGATTTGCGTATAAGGGCCATCCAGTCCATTGATACGTACTTGCTGGAAGCCGCAATTCTGACAATTGGACTCTACACGGACACCCGGCTGAAAACTCAATCCTTGCGCCAAAGTCGTGGAATTGGTATTCTCAAAGATTTTCAGATCCACCACATTCACCAGCGTCGGAGCCAGGCGACGGGTAGTCTCATTACGATTGGCAGATACTACTACACCATCCAAAGCAACCGCATCTTCTTCTATCTCGAAATCTTCTTCCAATGTGCGCCCTTTCTTCAGCGTCACATTCCGTCTGACGGTTTTATACCCCACCGAACTAACTTCGAGCACAAAATTACCTTCGGGAAGATTCTTCAAGAAATAATGCCCGGTAGCATCGGTTACCGTTCCGATAGTAGTACCTTTCAAGGCGACTGTTATATAGGGTAAGTGTTCCTTAGTGTTTTTATCAAGAATATGGCCAATGATATTGGCGTCCGATTTACGTAATTCAGGATGATTAGGATATTCATGAGCTTGTCCTTCAAGGGCAGGCAACAATGCGCAGCACAGACAGACAAGCGAAAAGATGTATTTCTTCATTTTCCGTTTGTTATTTGTTTTCGTTTAATACTTGTATGTACATACAGATAATTCCCAGCCTCAAACGAGACATGGTATCATCATTTAAATGGCGAAAAGACAAATAGCAGGCGGAGCACGCAGTGCTGTCACTCCATGATAAGGAGCATGAAAATGTGTATGCGGCAAGCGTCCGAGCAGCAAACACAATAGAAAAGAAACCAAAAGGGGAAGAGCAAAAACAACAGTCGCACTATCCGCTATCAGATGAGACAGGATATGGATGTGCAACAATTCGACTGTTGAATGTTGATGCGCCGTCCCTTGCTTAAACGGGTGCGAATGGACAATTGTCACGCCATTACCCACATGAATGTGGGTAAAGAATGTAATACTTGCCAAATACGATATAAAAAGTATCGGCAAGAAATAGCGTGTTATATTTAAGACCAATCGTTTCACCTCATTTTCATTTTGGGACGGCAAAGATACAAACTATTTATTTAACAATCAATGATTTTGAAAAACACTGTTAATATACCGCCGAAGCTATGATTTGTATAAACAGAATCAAAAATACCATAGCAATCGGATAAACAGTCGCGTAAGCTACACTAGGTATGTTGCTGTCCACCATTGAATCGGCAGCAGCAAGTCCCGGAGTACTCGTCATGCCTCCCGTTATCGTTCCCAGCAAATCGAGCAGACTGATTTTAAATACCAGACGTCCGACAATGGCGGCAACAAGCATCGGCACCAATGTGATGGCTGCACCTACGCCAAACATCAGCAATCCGCTTTCCTGGAAAGTGGCTACCAGATTCTTACCGGCAGAAGTTCCTACTTCGGCAAGAAAAAGAAGCAGACCTAACTGGCGCAGCAATTGATTGGCTGGTCCGGACATAGACCAGATGATGGGGCCCGTCTTACCAATCGCACTCAACACAAGGGCAACCATCAACACTCCACCGGTCAGCCCCGGAGAGAATGACAGACTGTCAGAGAAAGATATATTTATTTTGCCGAACAGCACTCCCAGTACAATACCCATCGCAATGGGGAAGAAATCCGTATCAGACAGTTTCTTCGCATTGTTACCCAGCAGACGGGCTACTCCTTTAAGTCCTTCTTTTTCACCGACAACCATCAATTTATCGCCAAACTTCAAAGCGAGATCGGGAGATGGAGACAAATCAATACCGCTTCGACGGACACGGGTCACTGTACATCCAAAGTTTTTCTGTAAGTTCAAATCACCCAACTGCTTATTTATCATGTCCTTTTTGGTCAATAGTAAAGATTCTATTTCCTGCGTTTTATCCAAAGGCAACTCACCTTCTTCACGCTTGCCAATCAACACGGCAAGCTGGTCCAACGACTCTTCGCTACCTACGGCTTGTATATAATCTCCTTCACGCAGCACCGTATGGGCCGTAGGGATGGATATTTCATCATCATGTTTCAGACGTGAAATGACAGCGCCCGTCATGGCACGCGCATTTATCTGCATCAGAGTACGATTGAACACATGAGAATTGGTAACCCGATAAATGCAAGTAATCAGCTCCGGAAATTGTCCACGACGTTCTATCTCCAAGCGGCGGGCTTCTTTATCCAAATCTACCCGCATAATCTTAGGCAGCAGTTTGACAAACAGAATCACGCCGATCACTCCAAACGGATATGCGATACCGTAAGCGATGGACGCCAAAGGAGAATGGGTACTGTCAATAGCAACCGCCAGACCCGGAGTACTGGTCAGCGCACCGGCAATCAGACCGACAACGCTCGGTGTATCAATATCGAATGCGTACTTCAACCCGACTGCAGTCAAGCAGGCAGAACAAATAATAAGCATAGTAATAAGAATGAGCGTCTTTCCTTTACTACGGAAAGAATCGAAGAATCCGGGCCCCGCTTGAATACCGATGGTGAATATGAAGAGCACCAAACCGAAGTTTCCTAATTCTTTAGGAATAATAACACCATAATGCCCGAAAAGAAGGGCAATGAAAATAACTGCCGACACATCAAGAGATAATCCTCTGATCTTTATTCTTCCCAGCATAAACCCCAACGCGACTATCAGGAAAAGGGAGAAATAAGAGGAATGCAATAAGTCAGTAAACATAAAAATAAAGGTTAGTTAGTTAAGGGCGCGAAGGTACGGATTTTATTTAAGCCATACAATATTCCTTCTCAGAAGAAGCGACTTCCTCACTTTTAATACCTACATATAACTAAAGCTTGGTTATTTTTCATTTCTTTTAGGTATTTTCCATCCTTATAGTTCCCTGTAACTTTGCAACCGAAAATTAAACAATCATTATCTATCAAAATTAACAGAGTATGAAAATCTTGAACTTTTGGATGGTTGCCTTTATGGCACTGTCACTCTCAACAACATTGACGTCTTGCAGCGATGACGACGAAAAGAAAGAAGAAACAGAGATGAAAACATTGACCGTTGACGCTACTGCTTATAATCAATGGGTATATGTAAATCTTAAAGACGGCAAAACCCAAACCGTAACTATGGAAGGAAGTGATGACGAATCTGCAGTTACCATTGACTGGCAGATTGCCATACATCGCTATACGGAAGTAAAAACCAATGGAGGCTCTGTTGTAAAAACAGATATGACGGATATGAGCAAGGTGACTACAATTCCGACAGGCGGATATGTCGCAGATGAAAGTGAACAGAACATACTCGTCAGATTTGCTATGCCGCCAACAGAAGATTGCTACGTGAAAAGCCACTGTAATACTGCAATGGTATGGACCGAAGGTTCGGCTATGGCCGGAACATTGGCAACAACCAACAATGTGTTCGTTCTAAAATGTAAAGACGGGACATATGCAAAACTCCAGTTCACCGATTTTGCAAATGCGGATAATGTAAAAGGGCACGTCACGTTTAATTACGAGTATCCTGTTAAATAACCAATCATGAAAAGAATCTTTATGATGTTATTGGGTGTCCTGTCCACGTTGTATACGACAGCGGAGACGGGGCGCCTCTACGAAAACAATGAGGACGATAACGCTATTACGCGGCGTTTCAAAGGAGTTGTATTAGATGAAAACGGCACTCCCCTGCCCGGAGCGTCCATCGTTGTAATAGGCACGACAATCGGTGCCGGCACTAATACACAAGGCGAGTTTACATTAAGTTTAAGAGATAAAGGGTTTCCTATCTTGCGGGCCAGTTTCATCGGTTATACTCCTGTGGAATACAAGATTCAAGACAATGAACACAATAACATTGTCATACGCCTGAAACCGACCCAAAGCTCATTGGAAGAGGTCGTCGTTACAGGTACACGGACAGAAAAACCGCTCAAAGATGTCCCGGTACTAACCAGAGTGATCGGGCAAAAGGAAATCCAGGCTTTAAATCCTATGGATATAGAGACCCTTTTACAGTATGAGCTACCCGGTATACAATTCAATTACAATTCCATGAGTAAATTGCCGGAAATCACTTATCAAGGAATGAGTGGTGAATACTTATTATTCTTGGTTGACGGTGAACGTATAAGTGGTGAAGGCTCGGATCATAACCCCGATTTCAGCCGTTTCAATATAGATGATATTGAACGCATTGAAGTCGTCAAAGGAGCTCAATCCACTCTCTATGCTTCAAATGCTTTGGGTGCTGTGATCAATATCATCACGAAAAGCGCCAACAGACCTTTTACAGGAAATGTAAACGCACGTTACGGCAATAACAGTGGACAAAAATACACTGTTTCAGGTGGAACCAAACAAAATCGTTTTTCTTCTTTCACTACCATATCCCACAGAAGAAGAGATACATACACAATTTCTGATGACAAAGAAACAGAAAGAACAGTCATCAATCCGGACGGTTCAATCACCATCGATAAAAGTGCTAACAGCAGTACCATTCGGGGATATCAGATCTGGGATGCCTCTCAGAAGTTCGGTTATGCTTTTACCGACCAGTTTAGTGCGGAAATAAAAGGAACATATTATCGGAATAAACGCGATAATGCTACGGCTAATGCAAAAACCAATGATATATTTTCAAACTACTCGGTAAATGGTAAATTAAAATATTTGTTTAATGTCAATCACAGGTTGGATCTTTCCTACATCTTCGATAGTTATAGAAAGGATATAGACTATTTTGTAGCAGGATATACCAAAAAGAACTACGATAACTTCGTGCAAACAGCGCGTTTGAACTATACCGGAAATTTCAACGACCAACATACATTTACAGCAGGACTGGAAGCCAATCTTGAATATTTAAAACATTATATGTTCAAAGACAGTACCAATTATAACCAGCAATCATACGTGTTCTATGCGCAGGAAGACTGGAAAATCTCCGAGAAGTTCAATCTGATAGCGGGCATACGGACTGATTACCATTCCAAATACCACTTCCGTATGACTCCTAAACTATCGGTAATGTATCGGCCGGTAGAACTGTTAACCCTGCGTGCCGGCTATGCACAAGGCTACCGGACACCGACTTTAAAAGAACTGTATGAAGAATATGACATGGGAGGTCTGGGGATGTTTACCATTCATGGAGATGAGGATCTGAAAGCAGAGAACAGCCAGCAGTTTTCCCTGTCTGCCGAAATTAACAAAGACATCTTTTATGCCTCCATATCCGGCTATTACAATAAATTCAAGAATAAAATCACATTAGCTTATCTTGATAATATTGAAGACGGGAAAAGTATGCCGGACATGAAATACATGAATTCCGACAATGCTGAAAGTATAAGTATGGAAGCTATTGCACGGGTAAAAATGGATTGCGGACTGATGTTGCAAGGTTCTTACGCATACGTCCATGAGAAAGAAGAATATAAAGGATACAATTTATCCATGACACGGCCTCATAGTTTAACATTCAATGCTTCCTTTAACCGTAAACTTGGTAAAATTAACACTTCTGTTTCGCTAAACGGACAGTGGAGTTCTAAATTACACACATACTCATATTATTCTGTTGATAATACAATTACCGAATATAATTACTCTCCACGTACAATTTGTACCCTAAACACTAGTGCAGGTTTTCCTCGCGGTATCTCTGTTGGTTTAGGCATAGACAATTTATTCAATTACAAAGATAAATCTGCCGATTATGGAATCCAGTTACCACAGCAAGGTATCGGCTTTATCGGAACTGTTTCAATTAATCTTGCTGATTTGTTCAGACTATAACAACAATAAAACTACATACAAAGCTAAAAATAAGAGAAATGAAAAAGAAAAGTAAAATCATCTTAGGTGTATGCATCGTTGCTGCAGCTCTGATAGGGATGTCCGTATGGAATACCTGGTTCAGTCCTACAAAAATTGCTTTCATCAACTTCCAGACCATACAGCAGGGAAGTATATCGAAAGCCAACGACAATTCATCCATCAAACTCAGTGAAGTATCGCTCGACAACCTCGACCGTCTGACCGGTTACGACATGGTATTCATCAACGGAATGGGTCTGCGTATCGTCGAGGAACAACGTCAACAGATACAACAGGCTGCCGACAAAGGTATTCCTGTATATACTTCCATGGCTACCAACCCGGCCAACAACATTTGTAATCTGGACAGCGTACAACAGAATCTGATACGAGGTTATCTGACCAACGGAGGAAAAACCAACTACCGGAATATGCTGAATTATATCCGTAAAGCTATTGACGGTAAAATCTCTTCCATACCGGAAGTGGAAGACCCGGCAGAAAGACCCAGCGACATGCTCTATCACGCCGGACTCACCAACCCGGATGATGAACTGGAGTTCCTCACCGTGGCAGATTATGAGAAATTCATGAAGGACAACCGTCTTTATAAAGAAGGAGCACGTAAAATCATGATAACCGGACAAATGGCTGATGCCACCGGACTTATTGAGGCTCTTGAAAAAGAAGGTTACAATGTTTATCCGGTTCAGTCAATGACGAAATTCATGTCATTTATTGACGAAGTGCAGCCCGACGCAATCATCAACATGGCACACGGACGCATGGGAGACAAAATGGTGGATTATCTGAAAGCTAAGAATATCCTCTTGTTTGCTCCGCTCACCATCAACAGTCTGGTAGACGAATGGGAGAAAGATCCGATGGGAATGGCAGGAGGATTTATGTCACAAAGTATCGTGACTCCGGAAATCGACGGTGCCATCCGTCCTTTCGCTCTCTTTGCACAATATGAGGATGAAGAAGGATTGCGCCATTCGTATGCAGTACCCGAACGCTTGAAGACTTTCGTATCCACAATCAATAATTATTTGAATCTGAATACTAAGCCGAACAACGAGAAGAAGGTAGCTATCTACTATTATAAAGGTCCGGGGCAAAATGCATTGACCGCTGCCGGTATGGAGGTGGTTCCTTCCCTATATAATCTTCTGGTCCGCATGAAACAGGAAGGATACAACATATCCGGTCTGCCTGCAAATGCTGAAGAACTGGGTAAAATGATACAGGCTCAAGGCGCTGTGTTCAACTCTTACGCAGAGGGAGCCTTTAATGACTTTATGCAAAAAGGACATCCCGAACTTATCACCAAAGATCAATATGAAAGTTGGGTGAAAGAGTCACTCCGCCCTGAAAAATATCAGGAAGTGGTGGATGCTTTCGGCGAATTCCCCGGCAACTATATGGCGACTAACGACGGTAAATTGGGTATTGCCCGCCTGCAATTCGGGAATGTAGTCTTAATGCCACAAAATGCTGCCGGAAGCGGGGACAACTCCTTCCAAGTGATTCATGGCACTAATATGGCTCCTCCTCATACTTATATTGCTTCCTATCTGTGGATGCAACATGGTTTCAAGGCTGACGCACTGATCCATTTCGGTACACACGGAAGTCTTGAATTTACTCCCAGAAAACAAGTGGCATTGTGCAGCAACGACTGGCCGGATCGCCTGGTTGGAGCAGTTCCGCACTTCTATATCTACTCCATTGGTAATGTTGGTGAAGGGATGATGGCTAAACGCCGTTCGTATGCCACCATACAGTCGTACCTCACTCCTCCTTTCCTTGAAAGCAGTGTGCGTGGTATTTATCGGGAGCTGATGGAAAAAATCAAGATTTACAATAACTCTCACAAAGAGAATAAAGATCAGGAATCATTAGCTGTCAAAACACTGACTGTGAAAATGGGAATTCACCGTGATTTAGGTTTGGATAGCATTGCCAACAAACCATATACGGAAGATGAAATCGCCCGTGTAGAAAACTTCGCAGAAGAACTGGCTACCGAGAAAATCACCGGACAACTCTACACAATGGGAGTTCCTTATGAAGCGGAACGGATCACTTCTTCCGTCTATGCAATGGCTACAGAACCTATCGCATACAGTCTGCTGGCTCTTGACAAGCAACGTGGTAAAGCGACAGATGCCGTTAGCAAGCACCGCAGCCTCTTTACACAACAGTACTTGACTCCTGCTCGCCATCTGGTAGAAAAGTTGCTCGCTAATCCTGCACTGGCCACAGATGAACTGATTTGTCGTACGGCCGGTATCACCGCACAGGAACTAGCCAAGGCTCGTCAAATAGAGGCAGACCGCAATGCTCCGAAAGGTATGATGGCAATGATGATGGCTGCATCGGCAAAGAGTAAACAATCCGACGAAAAGAAAGCAGGTAAAGGACATCCGGCATCTGTCTCCAAAGAGGGTTCTCCTCATGGTCAAATGCCCGAAAGCATGAAAGAGGCCATGAAGAAAATGGGCGCCAACATGGATCCTGAAAAAGCAATGGAAATGGCTAAGTCTATGGGAGCAAGTCCGGAAGCATTGAAGAAAATGGAAGCCGGAATGAAAGCTAATAAAGAAAAGCCTCAAGGTATGGCTGCCATGATGGCCGCTATGGGAAAAGCTCCGAAAGAATACAGTAAAGAAGAAATCGAACTGGCACTTGCCATCGCTGAAGTAGAGCGTACAATCAAGAATGTAGGCAACTACAAGAACGCACTTCTGACAAGTCCCGAAGAAGAGTTAAGCAGTCTGATGAATGCATTGAAAGGTGGATACACCGCTCCTACTCCCGGAGGTGATCCGATTGCTAATCCGAATGCTTTACCAACCGGACGTAATATGTATGCTATCAATGCTGAAGCAACTCCTACAGAATCCGCTTGGGAAAAAGGTATCGCTTTAGCCAAACAAACGATTGATACTTACAAGCAACGTCACAATGATTCAATCCCACGTAAAGTGAGTTATACTCTCTGGTCTTCCGAATTTATAGAAACCGGTGGGGCTACTATTGCTCAAGTACTGTATATGCTGGGAGTAGAACCTGTTCGTGACGCATTCGGTCGTGTCAGTGATCTAAAACTGATTCCTTCAGCCGAACTGGGACGTCCACGTATCGACGTAGTAGTCCAGACTTCCGGACAACTCCGTGATATCGCCGCTTCCCGCCTCTTCCTGATTAACCGTGCAGTAGAAATGGCTGCGGCAGCGAAAGACGACAAGTTTGAAAATCAGGTAGCCGCCAGTGTGGTAGAAGCTGAAAGAGTGTTGACCGAAAAAGGTGTCAGTCCGAAAGATGCACGCGAAATGGCTTCTTTCCGAGTATTCGGAGGTGCTAATGGCATGTATGGTACAGGAATTCAAGGAATGGTGGAATCCGGCGACCGTTGGGAAAGTGAATCGGAAATTGCAGATACTTACCTCAACAATATGGGAGCCTTCTACGGTGACGAAAAACACTGGGAAGTCTTTCAGAAATTTGCCTTTGAAGCAGCATTGAACAGTACTGATGTTGTCGTTCAGCCCCGCCAAAGTAACACTTGGGGAGCATTGAGCCTCGACCACGTATATGAATTTATGGGAGGTATGAATCTTGCCGTACGCAATGTTACCGGTAAAGACCCGGACGCTTATCTTAGCGACTACCGGAACCGTAACAACATGAAAATGCAGGAACTTAAAGAAGCAGTCGGTGTAGAAAGCCGTACAACGATTCTGAATCCTACCTATATCAAAGAGAAAATGAAAGGCGGTTCTTCTGCTGCAAGCGAGGTTGCCCAGACTGTAACGAATACGTATGGCTGGAATGTGATGAAACCTACTGCTATCGACAAGGAACTTTGGGATAACATATATGATGTATATGTCAAAGACGAATACAAACTGAATGTAAAAGACTTCTTTGAGAAACAAAATCCCGCAGCTTTACAGGAAGTGACTGCCGTGATGATGGAAACTGCCCGCAAAGGATATTGGAAAGCTTCTCCGGAACAACTTTCCAATATTGCCAAGCTGCATACAGACCTTGTCAGACAGTTCGGTCCTTCGGGCAGCGGATTTACCGGTGACAATGCCAAATTACAGCAGTTCATCGCCTCTCAAGTAGATGCGCAAACCGCAGCCAACTACAACAAAGAACTGAAACAAATGAAACAAGCCACCCTGGACGGAGAAGCGACCAAAGGAGGCATGGTATTGAAGAAACAATCGAGCGATGCCGTACAAGGGGCACAGGAAGAGCAAAACTCTTTGAATGGAGGCCTTATCGCAGGTATTGTTCTGGTAGCATTTGTTGTCATGCTGCTAATACTTAAAAAGAAACGGAAAAAGTAATGTAATATGGAGTTAATCATTCACATATTAATGCTGTTTATCGTGATTAACTGCAGTTTCAAACTCAGTTTCTGGAAACTTTGGCAAACCGTAATATACAGCCTGATTGCCGGTCTTTTTGTAGCCGGCACCTGGCAGTATGCTATTCTCCAGTCAAAGACACAGATTGCTGATTATCTGCAGAACACGGAAGCATTGCAAAACATGGCTATTATCATAACGCTTGAGTCAGCACTCTGCTTCGGCTATTGCGTGGCTTTCCTGCGCGGACTTTATGGTAAGAAAAATTTATGGTGGGCGGAATTACTTCGCTGGTATCCCAGCTTGTTGCTCTTCCCCGTATTATTCTACTATCTCACAGAAGCTATCTTCCGGTTACCTGGCGTAGACTTTTCAGTGACAGCCTGGTCACTTGCAGGGATAGTGGTTATCGCCATCCCATTATTAAGCCGGCTGATGAAGTATCTTGTACCCGAAGACGATCTCCGGTTGGAAGTTCATTTCCTTGTCAGCTTATTCATCTGTATCCTCGGACTACTGACCACTGTCAATGGGAAAACGACCTATGCTGCCACCGAAGAGGCGCTCAACTGGAAAGCTATTATCTTGTCCATCGGTCTGTTCGTTGTCCTGTTTCTTATCGGATTCGCCTGGAACAAGCTGAAATGGCCTTTATTACAACGTAGAGAATTAAAAAAAAGAAGTAAAATCAATCAATAAAAAATATATATGGAACTCATTTCTAAATTATTATTCTGGGTAGCAAACAGTTTACTTATACCCGATATCATTATTTTGCTGTGCCTGTTCGTTCGCTCACTTATTTTGATCGGAGGCACCTACAACATGTACATGACCAAACGTAAAAATGACAAAGCACTGGACCAACTCATTAAAGATGCACGGATAGACGATCTGAAAGCAGCTTTACCCGACAAAGACAATTCACTATATATGGGTTATCTCCGCGATCTGCTCTACCATCCGGCCAGTGCAGATTATTCAGACTTCCTGATAACAAAATTCGAGAATGAAGCAGAGAAAGATGTGTCTCTTTCTAAAATGTTGGCTAAGATAGGTCCGGTTCTCGGATTGATAGGAACATTGATTTCCATGAGTCCGGCACTTGTTGGACTTTCTACAGGAGACATCTCCGGAATGGCATATAATATGCAGGTAGTATTTGCAACGACCGTTGTAGGTCTGGTTATTAGTGCTGTAGGATTGATATCCATGCAGTTCAAACAACGTTGGTATGCCAAAGATGTCAACAACCTCGATTATGTATCAAGAGTATTAAACGAAACAACCGGAGAACCCAATAATGAAAAGAAATAGAAGAGTCAGCAAATTCCTCAAAGAAGAGGATACCGACCCGCTAAGTGTAGTAGTAAACCTGTTCGACGTGGCAATGGTATTTGCCGTGGCATTGATGGTAGCAATGGTGATGCACATGAATATGACGGAAGTTTTCGGACAGGAAGATTTCACCATCGTGAAGAACCCTGGTAAGGAAAATATGGAAATCATCTCCAAGGAAGGAAAGAAAATCAATACTTACAAGCCTTCTGGTCAGAAAGAGGAGGATTCAGGAAAAAGAGGAAGAAAAGTGGGGATAGCCTACGAACTGGATAACGGTGAGATTATTTATGTTCCGGAATAACCATTAATAAGTATATTTCCTACCAATAATCAATAGTATCGGGCAGGACAATCCTATTCAGGCATTGTCTGCCCTTTATTTCTTTCATTTTGCATTGATAACTATCAGAACAAAACATGGTTTCTTCTTTATCAAAACCCGACAAAAGACATGCACATTATCGCAGAAATCTACTAATCATCTGCCTGTTATTAGGCATCGTCCTCTTTACTTTCTGCTTTTTGTTTTGCCAGCACGACAGTCAGAATATGGACTGCGATTGCTTAAGATGCTTGTTAAGTGCTCCGCCCCAAGAGGGAGAGTATCTCTACAACCGTTATCTGCTCCTCATCAGTGTTCTATGCTTCTTATTAATATTCCTGCCCATTTATATATTCGAACATCGACAGCATATAAAAAGGAAATAAAAAAACAAGCCACCGAAATGAGTCACTCATTCCGATGGCCTATCCCCTTTAAACACCTTTAAACAAAATGAAAATATGCCTCATATACTAACTAAACTAACTAACCCTCGAGGCATATTTTAAAAGAGGCTGTCGCATCAACCTCTTTTTATTATAGATAAGCTTTCGCTCTCTAATCTTATTTACGAGCTTCGGCAATATAACCGAGAGCTTCTTTACATTTGGCAGTTACATAAGCCCAGTCTTCTGCTGCCACCTTATCATTCGGGAACAGTTTAGAGCCCATACCTACACAGAATACACCGGCTTTGATCCATGCAGTCAGGTTTTCCTTAGTAGGTTCTACCCCACCTGTTACCATCAACTTAGACCATGGCATCGGAGCCATCAAGCCTTTTACAAAGTTAGTTCCATAAACATCACCCGGGAATACTTTGCAAAGATCGCAACCTACTTCCTGTGCAAAACCAACTTCCGATACAGAACCGCATCCCGGAGTGTAAGCAACCGAACGACGGTTACATACCTTAGCTATTTCAGGGTTGAACAACGGACCTACTACGAAGTTAGCGCCCAGTTGCAAGTACATAGCAGCAGTAGCCGGATCAACGATAGAACCGATACCAATTGCCATTTCAGGACATTCTTTTGCTGCGAACTTAACGATTTCAGCAAATACTTCCTGTGCAAAGTCACCACGGTTTGTGAATTCGAAAGCACGAACACCACCGTCATAACAAGCCTTTACTACTTTCTTTG
>OGGW01001810.1_pt1 | contig 15042 bp, 16 predicted proteins | sample 1571291 | NCBI WGS metagenome assembly OGGW01 (sample SAMEA2582028, study PRJEB24529) | metagenome | biome: Human gut stool | place: China | collected 2011 | reverse complement strand
ATATTTATGTTTTCCATACTTACATGTATGAGGGTTGGAGAGGTTTGTCGTCTTCTCTGGGAGGATGTGGACGATATTCAGCGTTCTGTTATCGTTAGAGACAGGAAGGACCCGAGGAAAAAAATCGGCAACCACATGTTAGTGCCCTTACTTGGTGATGCCTGGAGGATATTGACGATGCAGCCTCGTGTTGACGACAGGGTATTCCCGTTCAATCCGAAAAGTATAACAGCCATGTATCGGCGCGTTCGTGACGAGTTGGGGATTGAGGATCTGAGGTATCACGATCTACGGCGCGAAGGGGCAAGCCGTCTGTTTGAAGCAGGATTCAGCATTGAAGAGGTAGCGCAGGTCACAGGACATCGTTCACTCAATATATTGTGGCAGGTTTACACTGAGCTATTTCCGAAAACTCTGCATGAAAAATTCGATAAGTTGCAGAAAAGCAAAAACATTGAGTAGAATCAAAAGCGGTGCTCCCCCTGCCTGAGCCCACGCCCACCCGGCAACTAATGCATGCTGATGCCGGGTGGGATTTTACACCAAATCCTCACTCTGCCTCATATTGTGCCCTTACTTGGCAGGTACTTATATAGCGTCTTCACATTCACCCCTATCACATCTGCGATCTGTTGCCGGGTAGCGCCGTTCTCCAGCATTCGGCGGCACCGCTCCACCACTTCTTCAGTCATTACCCGGCGGCGGCGGCCGCCCCTCCCCTGCTCCCTCGCAGCGGCTAAACCGGCGCGGGTACGCTCGACGATCAGCTCGCGCTCCATTTCTGCCAGGGCGCTCATGACGTGGAAGAAAAAGTGGCCTGCTGGCTTACTTTACCGATGACAAAATGGGTAAACGCTTTACGACGGCGCTGGTCTATGCAAAGGCGACGTTCACCGGGATGGGGCAAAGCCTAGCTTCCCTAAACGGTTCTTTGGCTTCGACGGCACGAATGCTGCGGGCGACACGCTGTCAGAGAGCAGTTTTGTGGCGTCAACGCTGTCTGATTTGTGGCTTTTTTATAATCAGGGTTAGTACAAAGTCTGAAATAACAAGAAACATCTGGAAACGATGGAGATTTTCTCTGAAAATATGCTGCGCGCAAGGACGCACACAGCAATAATGTTATGTTGTATTTTCCCCTTGAGTGTGCCTGGTCAAGGGGTTTTTTTCGCCGTATTGAGCCGGAAAATATTTATAAATCGTCTTCACCCCCCCCTCTCACATCGGCTACCTGCTGCCGGGTTGCGCCCGTACCCAACATCCTGCGGCATCGCTCCACAACCTCAGTGGTCATTACCCGGTGGCGTCCGCCGACTCTCCCCTGCTCCCTAGCAGCGGCTAATCCGGCTCGGGTACGCTCCACTATTAACTCGCGCTCCATTTCCGCCAGGGCGCTCATGACGTGGAAGAAGAATCGCCCTGCTGGCGTCGAAGTGTCGATCGAGTCGGTCAGGCTGCGGAAGTTCACCCCCCGCGCCTGAAGCTCCGACACGAGCGTAATCAGATCACGCACGCTGCGGCCAAGCCGATCCAGTTTCCAGACCACCAGCACATCACCCGGGCGGAGCCGCCGCAGCGCTCGCTTTAAACCTGGCCGCCGGGCATTCTTCCCGCTGACCATATCCTCGAAAACCAGCTCACATTCTACGAATTCTTCCAAGATCAGGATGCCATCCTCACCATCACTTGAGATGCCAAAATCTGCGAGCAGCTATCCAGAACGCAAACTCGCCGGTTTACCTCATCACCAGAACGGCGCATCATGAGCTCGCAGTTAATCAAGTAATTTTCGGTGCGAACACTTTTTATTTTCATGGTCACGTTGGCTTCGCGCAGGGTGAATGCGTGGTTGAGCTTCGCCAGTTCGCGCTGAAAGTCCACGATGCGTACGATGCGGCGGCACGACAGTTAAACCTTGATGCTGTTTTTGAAAGCAAGCGGGAAATGATAATGATCTTGCAATCCACTGACTCTTATGGGATTAATGGTGTCATTATCTCCCCTATTTGCTCGATAAGCTTAGCTATTGCGTCTGGTAATTGAGATTGAAATGATTCATCGAGAATCCGGTTGATTATGTAGCGAAATTTCACTTATACAATCACAGCAAAGCATAATGAGGTTAGCATATGGAAGTCTTTAAATATTTCAAAGAGAAGTCTTTCAAGGATGATTATCTAAATGGTAAAATCAGGCTAGGCACTTTGAATTATTACAGAGGAATTGAAAATGAAAAGCAAGGTGATGTTTTAGAGGGGATTTCAAAATATAAAGTGCCATATCAGGAGTTCGATAAGACAGCATGGGATGAAGTCATCAAAGTTCAACCACAATTCGCACAACTTGTTGAAGTTGCCGAGGGTGGAACAGTTATTATGCGAGACTGTGAAACAGAAAGCTACTGCCATGATGAATATATAGTATGCGCAACAACTGTCAGAAATGATGACTATTTCAAGGAGGACTTTGGGGAGTTCTGTATCAAAATAGAACAACCAGATTTTTTTTGTGATTTAGTTGCCGATCAACTGTGCTTAAAATTCAAAAAAGATATCAGATATATCAATAAACCTGTTTCATATACTAAAGTTGAGTTAACGAACTTTTTGCAGCAACAAGATCCTGTTTTTACAAAACCCAAAATACCTTATGAAGGTCAAAATGAATTTCGATTCTTTTGGTTAATGAACCCACTTAATGACTCTGGTGAGCAAACGCTCACCATTGACATTGGTCAGCACTGGGCTAAAAAAATTTTTGTAGATTTGAAGTAAAGAAATTGCCCGGTATTTTTTAAATGTACCGGGCAAATACATTCCTTGTAAAAAATCACATAATTAAACCAACAGCCTTAGCCCACGCCATCCACTGAGTGGCGGCTTTTGTAATTTCATCATCTGTCAACGCAACAGTGTGTAAAGCAGAAAATCTGTGAATCCCTGCGTTCGTTAGATCAGCCTGGTAACTACCACCGATACGCAGTTTTGCCCCCAAATCCGCCGGGTCGCCCATATCTGTTGTTTTCTCTGCTGACAGAGCTTTGTTCAGGATTTGAAAGTCCATTTTTTGTCCCGATTTAAAACGCGCGCACACTAAATAGTTTGTGTTTGCCAGCAACCCACCGAGCGCGACTGTACGCTGCGTCGACACGCTACCGTTGAGAGTGTTTACCGAAAAGTTCAGGGTCATGCTGGTAGATCCGGGCTGCGTTCTGAGCACTACGCCCTGCGTGGTTCCTGAGCCAGATTGCCGGGGCCCGTTAAAATTGCTGAGCAGCAGAATCTGTGAAAGCGTCGGACAGTTGAAGATTGTGAAAAAAGTAAAGTCCAGAGGCTGAAGAATACCCGTATCAAGCAATGTGCCTGCAGGCGTAAACTGGACGCCATTTTGCTGCACAACAGGCGAACCCAGTACCGTTGCAGCTACCCCATCCGGTGCGAGATTCCGACCAGTTTTATCTGCCTCTCCATAAAAATTCAAATATTTCAGGCCACGGCGAACGAGCGGGTCAAAACCCAGGCCTTTATCACCAAAATAACCCGGAACAATAATACGCGAACCCATAATTTGTTTTCCTTAAATAGCTATTGCCTGGCGACGAAATGCCACACAGGGGTTATTCAGTGGGTATGGACGGTTTACCAGCTCTGGAATATTTGATTCCGGATATTGCCCCGTCCCTTCATGAAATTCGTAATTCGCAACAGCGACCGTTGTGTCGCTGTCAAACAGATTTCCGTTACCGTTACTTCCGGTCTGGCTGGCGTACCATAGATAAACATCGCCGGTCGTTTCACGCCCCAGTGTAATATCGACTACGGTATCGGCTACAATGTCGACCCGCGTCACCGGAACGTCCCCGGCGTCGTCAGTGACTCTGAATCCTTTTGCGGCATACATCGTCGGAGATGAACCCACGTAGCACGATCGAAACTGAAGCGGCGGGCTCCACACCAGGAAATCCGCACGCAGGAATGTTCCGCTCAGCGTGACTGACAGGGGTTGCAGTGGACGCCAGTTCTGGCGACGATCAATTGCACGATGGAGCACTTTTCCGAACTGCATTCCCAGCCAGCGGTAGCCGTTCGCGTCAAGATGGCCACCCTTGTCGGTGACAGCATACGCCGGTGATGCCATCATTACGTTTGCATCTGCTGCACAGATATCGAGCTGAGCCTCGCCAATGCTCATATTCGTGCTGTCACGCGTCCAGCTGCCGCTGGTCTGATACAGCACAGTCAGGGGGAGCTCTGTCTGCCCGGTGATAGCGGTAGTATCGGTAATGACATCATCAATGAGCTTTCTCAGGAGTGCTCTGTATTCTGCGCGGTCTGTCGCCCCTCCTTTTGTGCTGTCATAGTTATATTCATTGCCAAGATATAAAAAACCCACCACGCCGCAGGTTTTCCCTTCGGCGTCAGCAATAGCTTTAATCTGGGTAACGGCTGAAATGATCCGGTTGTAGAATCCCCAGGAGTGCCCCTTAGACAGACGTTCAATAATCTGCCCGCCAACACCGCAGTTGACAGCCACAATTTTGCGCTCATCCGTTGCCAGCCCCCGGAACTGCAACTGCATTTCCCGCCACATCCACATCGCGCCGATATCGACGGTTTCACCGAAATTGTTAGCCCCACGAGGCAGTGCGGCCACAGCCTCATCGGTCATAAGGTTTCCGCCGTCAGGAGGGGCGATTAAATCCTGCACCACCGCACGGGCTGATCTGATTTCAGCTCCGTTCAACGGCGTAAATGTTGAACCATTCTCATTTTTTGGCCGGACGGAGTCACCGAGCATATTAATGTTCAGAGTAGCGCGAATGTCCTTGCTCAGTGCTGCCCATCCCTCAGTCCCGTTACTCAGCGACTGGCCGTCTGTGATCAGAATATTGTAATCGTAAACCGGGCGAGCAATACGCGTATTAATTTCGTCTCGTGCGGCAGCAGCAGCGGCAAGATTTGCTGCATTTCTGCGTGAAATGTCATCTACCCCATCGTTATTCTGATCGCTTTGCTCACCATTGAGATTCATCAGGACAAATCCCACACTGTCGCGAAATACAAAACCAGAAATATCCGCGTCAGATTCAGCACTGAATGCCTCAGTCACCAATCGCTGCTGCTCAACGACAGGCTGAACACTGTCAACAGAACTGAGCAGAGGAGTCCCTATTTGCTGAATAACGAATCCGACGCTATCCCGGAATACAAAACCATCAATAAACTCATCATACTCAGCCGTCATCGCATTGCTCTGAATTGCATTCAGGCCGAATGCCGCCAGACGAAACCCCGCCTCATCATTAAGTGTCAGTAAAGGAGAATCAGCATCATCAGTAGCAATGAGAGATGAGATATAGTCAAGAACTGCCTGGATGGCCGCTTGAGAAGGCATTTTCCGCCCGGTAGGCTGCAGCGTCCCGGCGTTGTTAATAACCTCAACTGCCAGCGCGCTGTCGTCCGGGCTGCGGTAATACGTGCTGCTCCCATCGGGGATATTCGTGATATCCGCCTGCGCAGCCGCCAGCGTCATGTACTGCCGGCTGAGAGGGATTAGGTTCTGCCGCGTCTCCTCGACAACTTTGTCCCCTTCCGCTTTAATCCCGTCTACGGTGTAGTGCTCACCGCCGAGGCGATCGGTGTATTTCGGCTCGGTGCTGGTAACAACCTTATCCAGCATGGCGCCGGCATAAACTGAGTCCCGGATATCCGTGCTCGGAACAGCGTTATCTGTGGGAGTTGGTAACGGTACTTCTGCCATTGTGCATGTCGCCCTATAAAAGGCGCACGAAGCCCTCAGAGTTAATCTGATGGTGTGCGCGAAGTTGGTAATTACTGCTGTGTGTTACGGATAAATCGAGTCTGAATACTCAGTGAGTGAGAGGGTTTGAGTATCGTCACCGTTGGGTTTGGCACTATCGACGCGCCAGATTGTGGAGTTCAGTTCCGAGTCGGTTGCGATGAAATACCGGCTGGGGTTTTGTACCGTGTTGCGGTCATAAATGTTCAGATCGAAGGTATCGGCTGCTGCCTGAAATGCCTGGGCTTTGCCGCTTACCGGATAAGCTCGCCAGCGCCCGCGGTAATTGCCGAGGCTGTCGGTCATCACCACCCACATATCGCCGAGAGAAAAGTCGATACGCTCTGACGTCGAGAAGACATCCCCGGATCGCCCGGTGATGTATCCGGTCTGCTGCGCGTTGTCGTACATGTCCGGACACTGAACCACCGTTCCGCGCACGACCTGCGTTTCTTCCAGCACTTTCACCGTCATGGTCAGGCGTGAGTAAAGGATTTTCCTCGCCTCAAGCCAGGCCCGGTCTATCGCCTGAGTGGCGTTTCGGCAGCCGTCCAGGCTGATCTGCATCGCGTTAACCGTGGCATCCTCCACCTCGGTGATGCCGCTGCTGTCAATTTGAAGGTAGATATACGCCTTCTTGTTCGTCAGAGGGTCAACGTAGTCCAGCGCCACGCCGTCATAACCACCGGGTAGAGACATTTGCCAGGCGACCTTGTACTCGTCCCAGAACATGTTTGAGCGCGCAAAAACCGCATCCGGATTTGTCACTTTCTCATCACGCCAGAATGTCAGCACATCACCAATGTTATTACCGTCAACTCGGGCCACATTGGCGATCGTCGCTATGCGCTCACCAAGAGGCTGTTTCTCATCCGAGAAGGTGTAATCGAAATACCCAAGCTGAGCATCCGGCAGCGAATCGGCAATGGCATAAAGAGCCGCGACGTCAATACTGGCCACGTCCTGCTTACCCACAACCACCCACTCATGCAGGATAGCGTCAGCAAACGAACGACTCGGCCGCAGTGTGTAATCAACCGCGCCGGTAGTCCGGTCGTAGCTGATGGTATGCCGCTGCGCCAGCATGTTGTACTTCTGCTCGCGGTTGCTGTTGCTGTCATTCGAGCCTTTGATAGTGATACGGGCAATCGTGTCCTCCGGATACACGACGTTTTCGCGTACGTTCACCGCGTGGATCGCCATCAGAGGCACGACGTTGGTCACCGCATAGCGCCCCGCCCCGGCGGCCGGGACGAACTGGTGCGTTGTGCGGAAATATCGGGTTGTCACCTGGAAGTCGTTATCGAAGAAATAATCGTGCTGCTCGGATGTCCCCGGGACCTGATTGTTGTCGTCGTCGACCTGCCAGAACTTGATCCGGTATTGCGTTGTGCCGGCCGTCGCACCGAGCTGAACCAGCACATGCACCCAGACCTGCGTCGAGACGATCGGCGACACTGACGGACCGATAACAAGTGGTGTCTGATCGTTAAGGGTGAAAAGCGTCGGGTTGATGACCGCATTGCCCGGAAGAGACGTGATCTCTCCGGAGAGCTCGCCAATATAGAACGTCGTGTAAGAAAGCGTGTCGTCGCCAATAAAGCTCTCAGAGGAGATGATATTCCCGGCGCCGGTGACATTCCGCGTGACGCTTGTGCCACCGTCGTTCCAAGTGGCGTTGATGACAAATGACACTGGATGCGGCACTGCCAGCGCAGCGAAGTAGGCAAAGTTGTCATCGTTCGACAGCACGACAGCTTTGAGCTGATTACTCTCGATCGCCACCGATGTCGGCGCCGTCGTGGTCGCGGTCTGAGCCGGGAAGTCCTGGCTTTCGTTCAGTCCGGGGACAGTTTCGTTATCGACGTCATCGAACTGATAGCCCACATCAATCGTGCCGATCACGTCACCCGGGTTATAAATCGCAGAGCTGGCTCCCGCCAGGCTGCCTAGGTTCGATTCCGAGTAGCGCATCGACGATATGGTGTACCGGCCGTAACCGACCTCGAACCATTCCGTAAGCTGTTTATTATTGTCGACGAACTCGAACAGCGCCTCCTGAATCAGGTCAGGAAAGACGCGGCACTGGCCGTAAATATTCGGCCTTCCCTTGTACAGCCTCGCGCGGTTGGTCTGGCCGGTTAAGTCGTTATTGGGGGATTCGCCTGTCGCTACCGATACTGACGCGCTGGGCTTATTTGACAAGCCGAACACCTTCAGCGCGCCGGAGAGAATTTTCGTGACCGGGCGCAGTATCGTGGTGATGAGTTTGCCAACCCCACCCTCTGGCTGGTCGAACACAGCCACCACGTCACCGGATCGCAGTGGCCGGCTGATATCGTAATCGTCAGGAAGCGCACGGCCATTCAGTTTAACGATAACATCGCGGTGCAGCTGCAGAGAATCCAGCAGGCTCACCAGTGTGGTGTCGGCATCTACCGTCCCTCGCTGCAGCGGCGCGCCAGGCAACCTCTGTAACTCATATCGAACCATGGATCATGTACTCCACGCGGCTGTAAACCTTCAGTAATGCCAGCGGGCTATCGCAGCGCACAAAACCAAACTCCCCGCGGGCATGCAGGCACTTAACCGGGCTGATCATCACACCGATATGCGCCGGCACTTCGCCGCGGTAAAAAACGGCGATGCAGCCGGTTGCCGCCACCGGCACACGCCGCCAGTGGGCGTGTTCCTGTTCGTAGCAGGTGATGAAATCCGCGCCCGATTCGTAGCCAGCGATGTGATGCAGCTCCAGACCGAGCACATGCCGGTAATAGAGAACCACCAGGCCCCAGCAGTCCATCTGCTCAAAACTACAGGCGCGGTTAGCCCATGGCTTGCCGTTAACAAGCCCGATAAAGTCGCTCTGTGTCATACGGTTATTAGCCCTGGATAGTCTTTCGTGGTGAAAATGATGGAGTTGGCCAGCGTCAGCGGATTGGTCTTGCCGGCGGTCACAGTGACGTTGCTGGCATCGGCTGAAATGTCGTTCACGTAAAGCGTCCAGTCTTTCAGGGATGATGCATCACCGATCGCATCCCACTGCTGATAAAGGCATTTTATCGGCGTCATTCGCGCCGCCCCGCGCCAGCTTTTTAGCGTCTGCCTCACGTGCTCCGTCGCGGCGACAAAGGTGATTGTCATGGATATAACTGCCGTTCCGTCCTGCGCCGGCTCGGTCACGCTGAACCGCGCAGGCTCGAACGAGTTGCCGCCAAACGTCGCCGGGCGGAATAGATTATTTACTACCCGGTAATAACCGAAAGCCGGATGGTAAAACTCCACTGTCCGTTTGATATCACTGGCTGGCCGCTGCTCTTTCCATTCTCTCAAAGTCGGCATTAGTCAGACCTCGGCATCACTTCGGTTATCAGGTAATCCAGCCAGTATCCATAGCCAGGCTGGGCCTCTACGATCCAGTCGTCATAGTCCTCGGTTATGTCCTCGATACCGTTGCTGATAACCGTTGCGGTCCAGGTGACAATGTTGCCGTTTTTGCTGGTCTGCACCGGCATATCGACGAAATGCAGCGTCTGCTGCTGAACGCCCTGCGTATCACCCAGGTCGATCGGCATCTGGAACCAGTTGCGTCCGCGGTCGCAGTATGTCGGCGAGCGCAGCCACGACTTAAACCGCTCGGCCTGGGCAAGCGTGAATATCCATTGCAGCGTCCATGTCGCCTTAAGGTCCGTGGTGATCGGCGTGATTATCAGGGGACCGACTGCCGTCTGCGTCGTCTGCCAGGCTGTATCCTGCGTCATATTCTGATCGGCGCGCTGGGGAAGCGGCAGGAACGGAGGGTATTGAACTGTTGCCACGTTTCCTCCGGGCATAAAAAATGCCGCGGCTGCGGCACTGATCTTTTATCAGGATATTACTAAATGTGTCTCGCTGATACTGTGTATTTTTCACACACAGCAAGAGAGGTCATATGTCTTACACGCACAGCAGGGATTACATGGAGGGAGGATCAATAGTTTCCGTTCAGTGCTCCCACCAAATCAACGTCCTTGTTATGGATGACGCTGCTTATAACCGATATAAGCGAGGTGAAGGTTGCAAGGTCTACGGAGGGTTCTATAAACAATTTCCTGCCAACATTGTGGTGCCGCACTCCGGTCACTGGAATGTCGTTCTGGCTCTCCCTGCCGGGCATCGCGCTACATACAGATATTCAATCAACGTAATCAGGCAATAGCATCTGCCCTTTCGCCTGGAATAATGCCTCCTCAAGGGCGGCAATGATTTTCTGCTGTGTGCCGTCCTTCAAGTAGCCCAACGACGCCATCCCCTCCTGTTTATCGCTGTCGCGGTACCAGATAACCTCGCCATTAACTTCGATTGCTACTTTCATTATGTTCACCCATTAAAAAACCCGCCGGAGCGGGTTTGGTTTAGTTATTCAATTGCCTGCGGAGACTTAGGAGTATCTTCGATTATAATGTCGAATTTTTTGATATCCCCATCCTGAGGCGTAATCTTAAATTCAGAGTTAGCCGGGATGATCCCCTCCACAACACTCCCGTTAACCATTTCCAGACGGAATTTTACCGGTCTGTTTTGGCGGAAAATGGTCGTCTTGCCTATCTCCATACCCCTACTAAAACTTTCTCCAGGCCCATAGATATTATCTTTCCCCATCAAAACGCTCCTTTTGCTTTACGAGATAACCCAAGCGTCGATTGTAGCGTGCTGATGTAAGGCCCATTGCGTTCCGCATCAGAAATCAGGAATTCCAGCACATAATTACCGTCATTCTGAGTGGCCCCCATGTATTGCGGCTCAGCATTGGACGCTTGATTGTTGATGACTACCTGAACATTCAACCCGCCGCCGCCCTGCATATCCTTATTGCTGATGACCTTCCCGTTATCGCCGGGGATCATGTACTGCTTTCCGGTGCTGGCCTGGTAGATCTCTGGTTTACCTTTCTCGCCGACTTGGTACAGGCCGCCGGCTGATACCGGTCCGCCGTTGTAGCGAGCGCCGGCTATTGAAAGGGCCTGCGCCATGCCAACTGTTGAAGCTATTCCTGCCTGAGCGGGGATAGCGTTAGCGCCAGCCGTGGCAAGGGAGGTCATTGCAGCAGCCGGAGCCATGGATGCGGCTATTAGTTGCCCTTGCGCAATAGCCATTCCAGAAGCGGCGGTCATTCCAGCCTGCCCCATAATTACAGACTTCAACCACTCAACCCCCATCTGAACAAAGGAGTTGATGACGCTGTTAAGTACCGTCGAGCCTAGCGACCGCATAGCTTCGCTGACAGACATGCTGCCAGTGATTATGCCAGTGAGGGCGTTGGAGGCGTTTCCAGCAAATGAATCAAACGCCGCGGCAGCTACTTCATATCCTGCATTTTGTTGTCGCCATATCTCCCACTGCGCCGCTATGCGCTGTTGCTCGTACTGAGTGTTAGCGGCATTCATCAGCTCAAGTCCGCGCTGAGTAATCTGCCCCTTCTGCGATTCAAACTGCTGGATTAGAGCCAACTCCTGAGCATGCTGATTAGCCAGCTGTTGGACAGGGTCAATCTGCCCCCGAGCTTCCTGCATGGGGCTTACAGTTTGCTGAGCGCGTATCTTAGCCAGATTAACCTGGTGCTGAGCCTCCAGTTGCTCACTGGTCTGATTGTACTGCTGCTGAGTGATTTTTTTGGCGGCCAGTGCAGTTTGCAGATCTTTAACATCCTGCTGGTAAGACGCATTCTCTCTGGCTTCAGGGAGCAGCTTTTCTGCCGCAGCCTGGGCTTTGAGGGCATTAGCCGTATCCCATATTTCTCCACGGTATTTACCGGCAAGAGCAATTTGCTCTTGGGTGGCTCCCTTACCTAGTGATTGCTGAGCCTGTAATACTGCCTGCTCCCGGCTTAACTCCTGCGTTGAGCCAGCAGCGAGTTCTGATTGCTGCTTCAAGTTGGCTAGTTTTTGGGCTACTGACTCCTGCTGGTTAGCAAGTTTCTTAGCCTCAGATTCCGCCGCCTTATCTTCCTTCTTCTGATCCTTTCTTGCCTGAGTGTTTCTCTCTGTTGCAGCATAATTATCCTGAAGCCTTTTGATTGCTAGCTCATCTGTAACGCCTGCATCCTCAGCATCATAGGCCGCCTGCTGCCTGGCTTTTGCTTCCCCCTCCAGCTTTGACAAGGCAAGTCGGCGCTCAGCCTGCTTAATTAGCTTCTCGCCTTCTTTCCCGCCCCAGTTTATTTTCAGACTTTCTGAGTTGAAGGCTTTCAGGGCCTGCGTTGATTGGCCGAGTTTTTCAGCCAGGAATGCCTGGGTTCCACCGAGGAATGACGCTTGCTTTTCTGCTTCAGCGATAGCGATAGCGTTATCTCTGGCAGCCCTCATCTGATCAACAATGCCCTGATTAACTTGAATGTTAATTAGGTGTAATGCGTCTTCAGTTTGCTTAAGAGTGGCTGTCGCTCCATCCAGATCCCTGCGCTTTTTGGCCAACTCGTTTGCGGCATCCCTTGCCTTAATCACGAAACCATTATTTTGATCTTCGGTAACTCCATATTGCCTTGCAAGCGTTGTATATTTCTCGTAATCGGATTGCAGACCTGAAATGGTATCTTTCAGATCGCTAATAGCTTCCTTTTGCGCCTCAATTGAGGTGACCGTATCAGCCCTAACGCCCTGAGCTTGAGCAAGATTCATGTCCTTGAGGCGCTTAATAACGTCAGGTACGGTGTCAGCAAAAGCTATTGCCTCTTTTCTGGCCTCAGCCTGTCGCTGTGAATACAGATACCAGCCAGCGGCAACAATGGCTATTACGCCAATGGGCCCACCCAAAGGAGCAGTAACCGAATTCACTACCTTCATTGTGTTTGCAAAAGTTATACCCGTAGCGGCCACTTTGGCTTGTGATGCCGCTAGTGCATTATTAGCCAATGCAGCTTCAGCGGATGTTGCGACATAAATCCCCCTTAGCCGTATAACGTTCTCAAGTGCAAAGGCTTCAGCGGCAGATCCTTTTGCTACGTTATACTCCGCAGTTGCCAGATTTAGAGCGGAAAGGGCAGCATCTTTATCTGCTACTGCTTTTCTGGCTGTTACTGATGCCGCTGCAGCTTCCTGCTGCGCCGATTGCCTTGTCGCAACTATTCCCTGAATTGTTGCTTTCACTCTTGAGGCTTGAGCGGCTGTTGCCATTGCTAGCGCGCCAGCAAACCTACCACCCATTATTGCAGCAGCGCCAATTAAAGCTGTCCCCAGCGTCTCAAGGTTTTCGCTTATTGTAATAACAGAGTCTCGGAACCCTGCTGCGAATGATTTAACCGTCGAGTTTTCGCCAAAGAATTTCGTTACGTTGTTACCGGCCACCTGCAATCCCTTGGCGATTGAGACGGTGGTGTTGGCAAATTCTTTGCCGATTGCATCCCCTTGTGACAGAAGCCCCTTAACTACAATGTCTGTTGTCAGTTGCCCTTGAGCGGCCATAGCCCTTAACTGACCAATAGAAACACCCATCGAATCAGCCAGAGCGACCATGAGGCGGCTGCCTTGCTCTGACACTGAGTTAAACTCTTCGCCGCGCAGAACGCCGGAAGCTATACCCTGTGATAGCTGAATGATTGCGTTCTCAGCTTCCTGAGCAGTTGCGCCGGATACCGCAAATCCCTGGTTGATAATGGTGGTAAGGCGGGTTAAATCTTCTGCGCTGGTGTTGTATGTTCTGGTTCCGCGCTCAAGCCGGGCGTAAAGAGTCGCCGTGCCGTTCAGGGATGACTGGGTTGCTTGTGAAACATCAAAGATCCGCTGCATAACTTCGGCCTGCGTCTCTCCAGTACGAACCGAGTTAGCGACTTTGTTATTCAGTTCAGTCCAGGCATCGGCATAACTCGCAACCTGTTGCACAGAAAGCGCGGCCAGCAAGCCTTTAGCAACGCCAGAAAGGCTGGACATTGTTCGTTCCATCGATCCAATAGAGCGCTCAGTGCGGTTAACGCTGGCTTCAAGGCGGCCCATGCTCCCATTAAGACCGTTCAGTGCCGCATCAACTTCTCTTCGCGCTGCCAGTAAACGCGAAGTATCCATGTCGACTTCGTAGATAACGCTGCCAGCATCAAACGTTCCAGCCATTTACTTTTCTCCGGGCAATAAAAAACCCCGCCGGAGCGAGGTTATATATGTGATTAGTTATTTCACTTGCTGATCATGGATAGCACGGCAGAAATCACATTTTCCACTTACATGAAGAGGAAATTTCTTTTGCTATTGAATCTGCTCCAGTGAGGTCAAACTCAACTACTTGCATCGTTGAACCATATGGCTCGAACCCAAGGATCATTTTTGTATGAGAGGAAATATCCTTTATTAAGGGTATGGCCTTGGGGCTGAACGCCGCCTCGCCCCCCTCTGCAGCACTCCATCTCCGTTTCTGCGGCTTTCCTCCATCAAACCTGATAGTTATTAACGGGTCATCAATTCCCATATACTCATCTACGGAAAGATATGCTTCCGTTTTTCCCTCACGGCATCGCAAGATAATGGAAGTAGTTCTTTCAATTCCTTGTCTCATATAGACATCTGGTGACCTATTAATGGCTACAACATCAGTCATATCGGTCATCTTGTTTTCTTCTTTCTTAACCTGCCAAGAGCCTTCCGTTACATATTCAGCGCCGGTTGATACCAGAGGGATAGCAGCTACACACAAAGCCAAGATCGTCTTTTTCATTTTAGGATGTGTCCGTTTTGAATGTTCAGAACAATCCTATCAGGTATGAATGGGAACGACAAAACCCGCAGTTAAGCGGGTTTGGTTATCAAGGCGGATCTCTTAGCCGATCACAAACTCAGCCTTTGCGCCTCGAAACGAGATTGTTTTGTTCCCAGCCCGACGGCAAGCGTCAGCTATAGCCTTCATGCCGTACTCGACATTACCCAGATGTTTGCGCATCGCCACAATTTCAGCCTTCGGAGCCGACACATCAAAGCCAGCCTCTTCCAGAACGTTAATCAGGCGAATGGCCGCAGATGTCGAGTTGTCACCACAAAGCATCTCCATCGTCACGTCAAAAGACGGGGCGGTTAGAGACTTCCCAAATGACAGGTTGCCACTGCGAACCAACGGGTTGTTATCGATCCACCATTGAAGCGGAATGTTTACATCAAACTTAGGTGCTGGTAGCGTTTCCTGCTTGCCAAGGAATTCACCCTCAAGAGGCACACGCGCAGCGATAGAAAGCCTTCATGGGATACCCGAAGAAGCGAAAATCGCCATTTACAACGTGCTTTCGCA
>OGGW01001806.1_pt1 | contig 15071 bp, 10 predicted proteins | sample 1571291 | NCBI WGS metagenome assembly OGGW01 (sample SAMEA2582028, study PRJEB24529) | metagenome | biome: Human gut stool | place: China | collected 2011 | reverse complement strand
TATCGAACAAGGGCTTTTTCTTGTTCAGCTGAAGCAAAAGAAAGGAGTGTAAGCATGGAACTGAAAATAGAGCATTTAAGCAAGCAGTTCAAAGACAAAACAGCAGTAAATGATGTCAATCTGACATTGACTCCCGGCGTTTGGGGACTTTTGGGGGCGAATGGTGCAGGGAAAACCACGCTCTTTGATGCCATCTGCTTTGCGCTGTTCGGTGAGGCGAGCGGTTCGAACCGTGGCGTGGACAGCATGCGGAGCGATTTTGCGAAGCCGCAGACCAAAAGCTTTGTGTCGCTGACGTTTTCCCATCAGGGCAGACAGTACCGCGTGGTGCGCAACCCTGCGTATCAGCGACCCAAGCTGCGCGGCGAGGGCATGACGGCGGAGAGCGCAGATGCGGCGTTGTATCAGGAATCGGGCGCGGAGCGAGCAACACTTGCGACCGGCTTTACGCCTGTGAAAAACAAGATTGAAACGATTTTGGGCGTGGATGCAAAGCAGTTCAAGCAGATTTCCATGATTGCACAGGGGGAATTTCTGAAGCTGCTTTATGCGGACAGCACGGAGCGCGGCAATATTTTCCGCAAGGTGTTCCATACCGACCTCTATGCCGCCTTTCAGAAACGGCTGAAGGATGCGGAGCGTGAAAAGCGCATTGCTTTGGAGGACAGCGAAAAGCAGCTGGTGAGACATTTCAGCGAAATGACGGGGGAAGCCTTGGGAAAGGAGGTGCTTTTCGACGGAGAGGAGCTGCTTTCCGTACAGGAAAAACGCTTGCAGGAAATGGAGCAGAGCCTACAGGAAACAGACGAAGCCCTGACAACACAGCAAAAACGTCTTAGCGAACTGGAGCATGCCATCAGCGAAGGCGCGGAAACGGAGCAGCTTTTTGCGAAGGCGGCGGCGGCACGGCGGCTTTTGGAAACGCAGGCGGCACTTATGCCCGAAAAAAAGACAGAAACGGCAAGGCTGAGAAAGCAGCGAGATGCGCTTGATTTTGTTTTCCCCTTGGAGCAGGCTTGGAAAACGGCGGAAAAAACGCGAGTAAACCGGCAGAGAAGTGCTATCGAAAACGCGGAAAAGGAGAAGCAGGCGGAGGAAATACTTGCCGGCTTACAGGCGGAAAAGCTGCTTCTGGATGCAGAAAAGCCACAGCTTGAGGAAAAGCGAAGCCTTTTGCGCAGACTGAAGGCGGACGAAGAAAGGGTTTGGCAGAGGGAAAAAACAAAGCAGGAGACGGAACGGCTTGCTGCGGAGAAAAGCGCGGCGGAAGCCGAGATACAGGCGTTGCAGGAACGGCTCACGGCACAGGAAAAGGCACAGCAGGAATGGCAGGCGATGCTTTTTACGCAGGAAAAGCTGCTGTTGGAGAAGAAAACGCAGGAGCAGACGATTGCCCGAAAAAGAGAATTCATCGAAAGCATCGAAACACTTCTGCAACAGAAAACGGATATCGCCAAAAAGGAAAAGGATCTGCAGACCATGCAGAAAAAATACCTCGCGGCGGAGGGGGCATGGCAGGCGGCGAAGGCAGAGGCAACACAGGCGGAAACGCTTTATCTGCGCGAGCAGGCAGGCTTTCTGGCGGAGAACCTCACGGAGGGGACGGCTTGTCCTGTCTGCGGCGCAACGCACCATCCCCATAAGGCGGCGCTGACGGAAAATGCTATTACGCAGGCGGAATGGCAGGAGAAAAAGGCGCAGGAGGAAACGGCAAGCGCGGCTCTGCGAAGAGAATCTGAACAAGCGAAGGTTGCAGGGGAAAAACTGCGCTTGGCGCAGGAAGCTTTCCGCATAGACTGTGAAAGGCTGGGGACAGCTGCGGAGGGACTTTATGCGGAAAAGGAAACGGCAGAAGCCGCATTAAAGCAGGAAATGGCACTTCTGGCAGAGAAGCAAAGGAAGATAGACGAAACAGAAACCCTGCGCCCCGAAAAGGAAGGCTTGCAGGAACGCATTGCGAAAAGCCAAGCCGCCTTGGCAGCATTGCAGAAAAGGACGGAGGAAACGAACACCGCTTTGCGGCAGAAGCAGGGCGAATATAGCCTGTTACAGGCACAGCTTGGAAATCTGACTGCCGCAGTGCTGACAGAGAAATGCGCTGCCTTGCAGAAGGAAATTTCCCTTGCGGAGAAAAAGGAATCCGACCTGCAGGAGACTTTGCAGCAGACAAGAGAGAAAAAGGAGCGTTTCCTTGCCCTGCGGAAGCAGGCGGAGCAGGAGAGCCAAGCCGCCGCAAAGACGGAGCAGGAGGCGGAAACAGAATTTTTTGCCGTTTTGCGGGAAAAGAGCTTTGCAAATCAGATAGAATATGAAGCATATCTCACAGAGCGCACGGCATTGGAATGTGCGGAGGAAGAAAACAGGCAGTTTTTCGCAGCTTTGGAAAAGCAGAAGCAGCTGGCAGAAATGCTTGCGGAGAGCTGTGCGAAAAAGGAGCGGAAGGATGTTTCCGCTTTGGAGGAGGAGAGAAAAACGCTTTTGATGGAACGCGCGGCGAAAAAGCAGATGGCAGATGAAACAAGAAAACAGGCTGCTGTTCTGGCAAATCTCCTGCAAAATGCAAGGAAGGAATGGCAGGAGAGGATGCACGCTGCGGCGGCGTATCTCCCGATTCGGGAGCTTTCTCGCACTGCCAACGGGGAACTGCCCGGTAAGGAGAAAATCGCCTTTGAGCAATTTGTACAGGGGGTTTATTTCAGAAGGATTTTGCAGGCGGCAAATCTGCGTTTGCAGGATATGACAGAGGACAGATATCTTTTGCTGCACGCAGAGAAGGCGATGAATAAGCGCTCGCAGGCAGGCTTGGAGCTGGAGGTGCTTGACCATTATACGGGCAAAAGCCGCTCGGTGCGTTCGCTTTCGGGCGGGGAAGCGTTTAAGGCTTCGCTTTCCTTGGCATTGGGGCTTTCCGATGTGATTCAGGCGCACGCAGGCGGTGTCCGCGTGGATGCGATGTTCATTGATGAGGGCTTCGGCTCTCTGGATGAGCAGTCAAGGGAGCAGGCGGTGCAGGTGCTGCAAAGGCTTTCCTATGGGAATCGTCTGGTGGGGATTATTTCCCATGTTTCCGAACTGAAGGAAAGCATTGATAAGAAGATTATCGTGAAAAAGGGCAGTGCCGGCAGTAGCATTGCATGGCAGGAATAAAAAAGAAATAAGGGAATAAAAAACCCTCTTTCCTCTGGCGGATGAACCGTCGGGGGCGTATCGAAACGCCAAGGGGAAAGAGGTTTGGTTTTTATCAGAAAAAATTATTCATCCCAGTTATGGTAGGTGTTCTGTACATCATCGTCATCGTCGAGCATTTCCAGAAGCTTATTCATCTTCTTGATATCCTCTTCGTCTGTCAGCTCTGTATAGGTCTGGGGAATCATGGTTACCTCGGCGCTTGCCATAGGGATACCTGCTGCCTCCAGTGTTTCGCGCACTGCGGAGAAATCATCGGGTGCGGTTGTGATTTCGTAGCTGTCCTCCTCTGCGGCGAAGTCCTCTGCGCCTGCATCCAGAGCAGCCATCATCAGCTCTTCCTCGTCCATATCGATTTCTTCTTTATCAATCACAATCAGACCCTTTTCATCGAACATGAAGGATACACAGCCGCTGTTGCCCATGTTGCCGCCGCCCTTTGTGAAGGCGTTTCTAACATTGGCTGCTGCACGGTTTCTGTTATCTGTCAGCACTTCTACAATAACAGCTACGCCGTTGGGGCCATAGCCTTCGTAGGTTACGTTTTCGTATTCTACGTCTTCACCGCCGCCGGCAGCCTTTTTGATACTTCTGTCGATGGTATCATTTGGCATGTTGTTGGCTTTGCATTTTGCGATAACATCACGCAGCTTACCGTTTACGGCAGGGTCGGGGCCGCCGGCCTTTACCGCAACCTGAATTTCTCTGCCCAGCATGGTAAAGATTTTACCTTTTTTTGCATCGTTTTTTTCTTTTTTATGTTTGATATTTGCAAACTTAGAATGTCCTGACATTAGGAACCCTCCTCCTTAAAATTTCACCAAAATATTTTATCATTATTTTCTGCATAATTCAAGGAATTTCGTATCGGAAAGCCTGTTTTTTATAGAATTTGGCAAAAATCGTCTTATTTTCGGATTTCCTCCTGCTCATAGGGAAAAACCTCTGTCAGGAAATGCTTGCGCCGCAGGGCATCCTCAATCTCATCCAGAATTTCCTCGCTTTCGGCGGAAACATGGTGAAAATGATACCCTGAGGTGACATTTAAAAGGGGAGTGGATTTGCCGCTTTCCAGATTTTTCAGAAACGCCTGCACATCTCTGCGGTTTTTGATTTGCAGGGGAGCGGAAACCTTCCCATAGACTCTGTGGTTTACCATGACATCCACGACACAGCCGCCTAAATCCACAATGGTCGTCAGTTCCTCCTCTGTTGCCGCGGCATCATGGAAGACCTTGAACAGCCGTATGGTATCCGCAGGCTCTTCCAGAAGATAGCCCCTTGCCGTTGCCAGAATGGAATGACCCTCTGTACGAAGCAAAGCAATATCCTGCACAATCACCTGACGGCTGACCCCTGTGGCAGAGCCGAGCGCACCGCCGGAGAGAGGTGTTTTTGATTCCCTCATCAGATTTAATAATTTCTTTCGTCTTTCTGTGCCAGTCATTTTTCAATCACTCCTGCTTATTCTACCGCATGGAGATTTTTCAGGCTGATATCCAGAATAGGTGCGGAATGGGTCAGCGCACCGCTGGATACATAATCTACCCCAAGCGCTGTGATGGTTTTGATATTTTCGATTGTCATATTGCCGGAGCATTCGGTTTGTGCTCTGCCGTCAATGATGCGGATGGCCTCCGCCATTTCCGCAGGGCTCATGTTATCCAGCATGATGATATCTGCGCCGGCTTCGACTGCTTCTCTTACCATATCCAGAGTTTCCGTTTCGACCTCGATTTTGCGGACGAAGGGAGCATACGCCTTTGCTGCGGCAATGGCCTCCTTTACGCCGCCTGCCGCGCCGATATGGTTATCCTTCAGCATTACGCCGTCGGAAAGATTATAGCGGTGATTCGAGCCACCGCCGACGGTTACGGCATATTTTTCAAACACTCTCATACAGGGAGTGGTTTTTCTTGTATCCAAAAGGGTTGTTTTTGTACCCGCAAGCAGCTTTGCAACGGCATTCGTATAGGTTGCGATGCCACTCATGCGCTGCAAATAATTGAGGGCGGTGCGTTCTGCGGAAAGCAGAACACGGATATCCCCCGTCACGGTTGCCAGAAGCTGCCCCTTTTTCACAGCATCCCCATCGGCGGCATGAAAGGCAATTTCTGTTTTTTCATCCAGAAGCTGAAACGCCCTTGCGAACACATCCAGACCGGCAATGATGCCGTCCTGCTTGCAGATTAAATCGACTGTGCCAAGCTGATACCGCGGCATGACTGCGTTGGTGGAAACATCCTCACTGTTGATGTCCTCCTCCAGAGCCATGCGGATATATTTATCTGCTACAATTTGCATGGTAATTGGGTTCATTCTAATCCTTCCTTTCCTGCAATGTGCTGTGCTGCTTTTTCTGCGAAAACAAGGCTTTCCAGAAGGCTGTTGCTTGCCAGTCTGTTTTTGCCGTGTACGCCGTTGCAGCTGGTTTCGCCGACAGCGTAGAGATGCTCCATGGTTGTTTTGGAATGACGGTCTACATGGATGCCGCCCATAAAGTAATGCTGTGCCGGCACAACGGGCGCAGGCTCTTTTTTGATATCATAGCCTGCCTCCAGACAGGTTTTATAGATATTCGGGAAATGATTTTCAATATCCTCCGCAGGAACGGGAGCAAAGGAAAGCCATACATGCTTTGTACCTTCCTTTTCCATTTCCGCATGGATGGCGGCAGAAACCTTGTCTCTGGGCAGAAGCTCATCGACAAAGCGTTCGCCCTTGCTGTTGAGCAGAATTGCACCCTCGCCGCGGGCGGATTCGGAAATCAGAAAATGTCTGCCGGGCTTTTCACTGTAAAGGCTGGTGGGGTGAATCTGCACATAGTCCATATTTTCCAGCTCCACGCCGTATTTTTCCGCCAGGCGGAGTGCATCCCCCGTCAGGGAAGGGAAGTTTGTGGAATGTTCATACAGACCGCCGATGCCGCCCGTTGCCAGAATTGTGTTTTCCGCATGAATCCGCAGGATATCGCCGTTTTCAGCCTTTGCAACGATGCCATGGCAGGTATTTCCCTTACCCAGAATGTCTTCCATAACGGTATAGTCCATAATGGTGACATTGGGCAGTGCCTGCACATTTCTGAGCAGCGTTTCTGTGATTTCCTTCCCTGTGATGTCCTTATGGAAGCAGATACGGGGCTTTGCGTGCGCGCCTTCTCTGGTATATTTTAAACTACCGTCCGCTTCCTTGTCAAATCTTACGCCGAGGGCAAGCAGGTCATTGATCACGGCTCTGCTGTTGCGAATCATGATATCCACGCTTTCCCTGCGATTTTCGTAATGCCCTGCCTTGAGGGTGTCCTCGAAGAAGGAATCGTAGTCGGTTTCATCCCTCTGGACGCAGATGCCGCCCTGTGCAAGCATGGAATCGCAGCTGGGCAAATCCTCCTTGCAGATGAGCAGAATGTTCTGCTCTTTGGGCAGCTTGAGTGCGGCATATAAGCCGCTGACCCCTGCGCCGACGATGACGGTGTTATAGGTAAGCTCTTTTTCCATTTTATGCTCCTCCTTATTTGCTCAGCTCCAGCATGCGTGTCAGGGTGTTGCCTGCGGCTTCTGCCTGTGCTCGGTCTACGGATGCCTGATTTTTCTCTGTCTGCAAAACATGCAGCACCTTTTCCAATGTAATCAGCTTCATGTCCCTGCAGGTGGGTGCTGTTTTCGGGAAATAGAAGGTCTTGCCGGGGTTGCGTTTTTTCAGCTCATACAGCACGCCGATTTCCGTCCCGATGATAAATTCCTGCTTTTCGCTTTCGGTCGCATGCTTGATGATGCCTGTGGTGGAGCCGATGTAATCTGACAGCCTTGTCACAGCTTCGGGACATTCGGGATGCACCAGAACCTCTGCATTGGGGTGTGCGTCCTTCAGCTCCTGTACCTCGGCAGGAGAGATATTCTGATGGATGGGACAGTAGCCATTGACGAGCATGATATTTTTTTCAGGCACCTGCTCTGCAATGAAGCGACCGAGGTTCTGATCGGGAATAAAGAGGATATTCTGATTGGGCAGGTTGCGGACAATCTGTACCGCGTTGGCGGAAGTCACGCTTACGTCGGACCAGGATTTGATTTCCGCTGTTGAATTGATGTAGCAGACAACCGCCAAATCCTCGTAGGCTTCTCTTGCTGCGTCAACCTCTGCCTTTGTTACCATGTGCGCCATGGGGCAGTCCGCGCTTGCATCCGGCATCAGCACCTTCTTTTCGGGGCTTAACAGACAGCCGCTTTCCCCCATGAAGGAGACACCGCAGTAAACGATGATGGGGTTGGGCAGGGTTGCCGCCGTTTTGCTCAACGCGAAGGAATCTCCGACATAATCAGCGATTTCCTGAATTTCATCCGCTACATAATAATGCGCCAGAATGACTGCATTTTTCTGTTCCTTTAAGGCTTTGATTTCATCTTTGATATTCATGCTTTTCCTCGATTCTACTGTATTTTGTAAATAAGTATTGTAAATAAATTTTTTTGCAGTGGAATTTAGTATAGCACAATTATTTACAAGTGACAAGACAGATGAAAGAAAAGTTGTATTGTTTTGTATTTTTTCAGAAGCAGCTGTTGTGTCGAACAAAAAGCAAAAGCCTCCGCAGGGTCGTACCCCACGAAGGCTTTATGTCTCAATAGGCTGAAATTCCAATTTCGGCTGAGTTATTATTGGCATAGAAGAAGATAAATATCATTTACGTTTGTGCCGGTTGCCCCTGTGATGAGCAGGGCATCTGCCGCCGCCAATGCGGCATTGGAATCATTCTCCGCAAGAACCGCAGGAATGGAAATGCCCTTTTCCGCAAGGATACCGCAGGTTTTCCCGTCCACAATACCTCCTGCGGCATCGGTCGGCCCATCCGTACCGTCAGAGCCTGCCGCAGCAACCACAATGCCTTCCATGCCGGCAATGCGCTCCGCCGCCGCAAGGGCAAGCTCCTGATTTCTGCCGCCCTTGCCCTTCCCGGTGATATGCACAACGGTTTCGCCGCCGCAGAGAACGGCGCAGGGCGGGCGCAGGGGCAGACCGTCCTTCCGGATTGTTTTTGCGATGGATGCAAGAAATCTGCCGGCCTCCCTTGCCTCGCAGTCAAGCATATTCGTCAGAACCAGAGGGGCATAGCCAAGCTGCTCTGCCGCCCTTGCCGCATCGGCGCAAAGCTGTGTCACGCTGCCTGTGATTTCCATAGTGACGTTGGCAAGCGTTTTCGGCGTTTCCATGGCAAGCTGCTTTTGCATTTCCTCTGTCAGCTTGAGCTTGTATTTTTCCGAGATGGCAAATGCTTCCGCCACCGTGGACGCATCCGCGCAGGCAGGGCCGGAGGCAATGGAATCGGGGCGGTCGCCCAGAATATCGCTCAGAGCAATGCAGTACACCTGTGCAGGGGCGCAAAGCTTTGCAAATTTGCCGCCCTTTACGGCAGAAAGATGCTTGCGGATGGTGTTGATTTCCACGATATCTGCGCCGCATTTCAAAAGCTGGTCGGTGATGTCCAGAAAATCCGCAAGGGTCAGCTTGCCGGCAGGACATTCAAAAAGCGCAGAGCCGCCGCCCGAAACCAGAAAGAAAACCGTATCCTTTTCAGTTAAACCGGAAACGGCATCCATGATTTTCTGTGTGCCGAGAATCGTATTTTCATCGGGAAGGGGATGCCCTGCTTCAAGGATGGTAAAGCCGGGGATTTCGCCCTTCGCATGGTCATATTTCGTCAGAACAATGCCTGTATCAATCCTGTGGGGGATATTTTCCGCCGCCGCCTTTGCCATGTTCCAAGCCGCCTTGCCGATGGCAATGACAATCACCCTTCCTTCAAAAGCGAAGGTCTTGCCGTCGATGAACTTTTTTACGGCTTCATCGGGAAGGGATGCCTGAATGGCAGTGTAGAGTATCCTTTTTGCATCAGATAAAATCTCATTCACAGAAACTGCACCTCTTTCTTTTGTATATCAGTTTTATATTTGTTTTTTTCAAGTATAGCAAATCAGAGGGGAAAATACAATCGAAAAAGGCGTATAAAAAAGGCATATATAAAGGGAAAAGAGCCACCGGGGAAGTGGCTCTCTGTAAAGGGGAGGGTATGTATACTATGTTTATTCATTATCCTCTTCCTTGAGGACATCTTTATCATACCCTGTCAATATGAATCTGATGTGGCTGAAATATGAACGTTTTGTAAACAATGGGGAATATCTTTGAAAAACCCCGTTGCTTCTGCTGATTTTTCGCAGAAAATATGATACTATCTTCCTTAGAAAGAAGCAGGAAAAGAAGTAAGAAGCAGGAAAAGAAGAAAGAAGTAGGAAGGGAGCAGAGGAAAATGTTTGGAAAAGAAGAAGTAAAGGTATTTCTGAAGGAAAAAGGAATCCCATTTCATTGGGTGGAGCATAAAGCGGTTTATACCATTGAGGAGATGGAGGAGCTGGGCTTGGAAAAAATGGAGGAGACGGCAAAAAATCTCTTTTTGCGAGACCAGAAGGGCAAATGCCATTTTCTTGTGGTAATTCGTGCCGATAAGCAGGCGAATCTGAAGGAACTGGGCGAGAAGCTTGGCGGCGTAAGGCTTTCCTTTGCATCGGAGGAGCGTCTGGAAAAATATCTTGGATTGAAAAAAGGGGCAGTGACACCCTTAGGGATTTTGAATGATACTGCCTGCGCCGTAAAGGTTTTTCTGGACAAGGATTTTCTGGAAAAGGAGGAAATCGGGGTGCATCCCAATGACAATACGGCATCGGTTTATCTGAAAACGGCGGATCTTATGCAAATGATAAAGGAACATGGCAACTCGCTTGAGGTGCTTTCTTTTGCGTAAGCCTTTTCTGTAAGTTTTGGGGAAAAATCATTGAGAAAGCAGGGAAGGTATGCTATACTGAAATATACTTGTGAAAGACTGTCTTTTCATAAGAATTCAGTTTCGAGAGGAAGAAAGAATGGAAAGGAAAGCTGGAACTGCTGTTAAGCCGGGCGAAACAGAGCTGGCAAGACAGTTGGAATATATCCGCGCCATTCGTGCGGAAAATGATGCCTTTGCGGCAGAAAACGGCAGAAAGAAAAAATTCTATTCCCTTGCGATGGGCTGTCAGATGAACGCGCATGATTCCGAAAAGCTGGAAGGGATGCTTGACGAAATGGGCTTTGACAGAACAGACGAGGAAACAGAGGCCGATTTTATCATCTACAACACCTGCTGTGTGCGCGAAAACGCAGAGCAGAAGGTATACGGCAAGCTGGGCTGGCTGAAGCACTATAAGGAAACAAAAAATCCCGATGAGGTGATTGCGCTTTGCGGCTGCATGATGCAGCAGGAAACGGTTTTGCAGACCCTGCGGCAGAAATATCGCCATGTGGATATCGTCTTCGGCACATTTAATCTCTATAAGCTGCCGGAGCTTGTGGCGACACGCATGGAAAGCGGCGAAACGGTGTATGATATCTGGCAGGAGCAGCGTGAGGTTGTGGAGGATTTGCCTGCGATTCGGCATTTCCCCTATAAGGCATCGGTCAATATTATGTTTGGCTGCAACAACTTCTGTTCCTACTGCATCGTGCCGTATGTGCGCGGCAGAGAGCGCAGCCGTACCCCTGAGGATATCCTCACGGAGGTAAGAAGGCTTGCAGCGGACGGCGTGAAGGAGGTTATGCTTTTAGGGCAGAATGTAAACTCCTATGGCAAAAATCTGGAAACACCCGTTTCCTTCGCAGAGCTTCTGCGGATGGTGAACGAGGTGGAGGGGATTGAACGGATTCGTTTTATGACCTCTCACCCGAAGGATTTGTCCGATGAGCTGATACAGGCAATGGCGGATTGTGATAAGGTATGTAAATATCTGCATCTGCCTGTGCAGAGCGGCAGTGATGAAATTCTGCGCCGCATGAACCGCCACTATACAAAGGAATCCTACATGGAGCTGGTGCGCAAGGCGAGAGCGGCAATGCCGGATATCACCCTGAGCACGGATATCATCGTGGGCTTCCCCGGGGAAACGGAGGAGGATTTCCAAGAAACCTTGGATGTCATCCGTCAGTCTCGTTATAGTACGGCGTTTACCTTCATTTATTCCAAGCGGACAGGCACCCCTGCGGCAACCATGGAAAATCAGGTGCCGGAGGATGTCATTAAGGATCGCTTCGACAGGATGCTCAATATGCTTAACCCCATTGTGCATGAGGTGCATGAGGAGCAGCTTGGCAAGGTGATGACGGTATTTGCAGAGGAAGCAAGCAAGCAGGATAAGACTGTTCTGACAGGGCGTGCCGATAACAACATGCTGGTGCATTTTAAGGGCGCAGAGGACTTGATTGGGCAGATGGTTCCTGTGAAGATTACAGAAAACAAAACATTTTATTTAATAGGCGAAAGGATGTAAGGTGAAGCATTATGGCAACGATTTTTGAAATGGCAAGAGCATTGGGTGAGGAATTGCAGAAAACCCCTCAGGTGGAAGCGCTGGTAGCGGCAAAGGCTGCATACGAAAGCGACCCCGAAATTGCAAAGCTGGTAGAAGAATACACAAAGCTGCATTATGATTTTGAAGCAAAGATGAATGCAGGCGGCATTTCCATAGAGGAACAGAGAGCCTTCAATGAACAGATGAAGGCAAAGGGCGAAGCAATCAGAACCAATAAGCTGGCATCTGATTTGTACGTTGCGGAACAGAATTTCAATAACTTCGTAAATTCCGTATTCAACATCATCACAGCAACCCTGACAGGCGAAGAACCCGAACAGGGCGGCGGCTGCGACCCTAGCTGCTGCTCCTCCTGCGGCGGCGGCTGCCACTGATTCAAATAGAAATAAAGGAAGAAAAGCCCGAATAGAGAATCCGTTCTTTATTCGGGTTTGCTTGCAGAAAAAGGAGAAGGAGGACAACATCCATGGCGAAAATCACACCCATGATGCAGCAATACTTTGAAATTAAAGAACAATATAAGCATTGTCTGCTTTTTTTTCGTTTAGGGGATTTTTATGAGATGTTTTTCGAGGATGCGGTCATTGCCTCGAAGGAGTTGGAAATCACCCTGACGGGGAAGGATTGGGGGCAGGAGGAAAGAGCCCCTATGTGCGGCGTGCCTTTCCATTCCGCGGATGGATATATTGCCCGTTTGGTGGAACGTGGCTATAAGGTTGCCATCTGCGAGCAGGTGGAGGACCCAAAGACGGCAAAGGGCTTGGTCAAGCGCGATGTTGTGCGTGTCATTACTCCGGGGACGGTTGTGGATAACACTGTTCTGGATGAAACAAAAAATAACTACATTCTCTCTGTTTTCGGCAGCGCAAACGGCTATGGCATTGCGGTCTGTGATGTGACGACAGGCGAATTTCAGACAACGGAATTTCGCAGCGTGCAGGCGGCGGCAAAAATTCTGGATGAAACGGCAAGGTTTTCCCCTGCGGAGCTTGTCTGCAACAGCGAATTTCTTTCCACCCCTTTGGCGAAGGAAATCGAAGAACGGTTTCGCCTGTATCTGAACGATATCGACAGCCGTATGTATGAATATAATACCGCAAAGGATACCCTGCTTGCGCATTTCAAGGTGAAAACACTGGAAAGCTTCGGTTTGCAGAAAAAGCTGCTGGCGGTTTCGGCTTCGGGTGCGCTGATGTGGTATCTGAATGAAACGCAGAAAAACGATTTGAGCCATATTTCCGCTCTGAAATATTACACGACAGGGGATTTCATGCTGTTGGATGTTTCCAGTCGCAGAAATCTGGAGCTGACGGAAACCATGCGCGAGAAGAACAAAAAAGGCTCGCTTCTGAGCGTTCTGGATAAAACCCGGACTGCGATGGGCGCAAGGCTTCTGCGCAAATGGGTGGAGCAGCCCCTGCTTTCTAAAGAAGAAATCAATCAGCGTCTGGATGGGGTGGAGGAGCTGTTCCAAGACCTGTTCCTCAGAGAGGAAATCAAGGAAATTCTCCATTCCATGTATGACTTTGAACGTATTATGTCCCGTGTGGTGTATCAGAATGCAAACGCAAGGGATTTGGCGGCACTGAAAAATTCCGTGGAAAATCTGCCGCTGCTGAAGAAGATACTTTCTCGCTGCAAGAGTCCATACCTGTCCACTCTGCATGACAGACTGGACACTCTTGAGAATATCCATGCACTGATTGCGCAGTCCATCGTTGAAGACCCGCCGTTTTCCGTGCGCGAGGGCGGCATGATTCGCGAGGGCTTCAATGAGGAACTGGATACCTATATCAAGGCGAAGGAAAACGGCACTGCATGGATTCATCAGCTTGAGGAGGAGGAACGCGAAAAGACGGGCATCAAAAACCTCAAGGTGCGCTACAATAAGGTGTTCGGCTATTATATTGAAGTCACAAAATCCAATCTGGAACTGGTGCCCGAAGGCTATATCCGCAAGCAGACGCTTGCCAATGCGGAGCGTTTTATTACACCCGAATTAAAGGAGCTGGAGGAGCTGATTCTCGGCGCGGAGGATAAGATTACCACTCTGGAATACGATATGTTCTGCGAAATCCGCAATGCTGTTGCGGCGGAGGTGGAACGGATTCAATATTGTGCGTATATCGTTTCTGTTATTGACTGCCTGCAGTCCCTCGCAGAGGTGGCGCAGAACAGAAGCTATGTGAAGCCGCTTGTGGATGACGGTGATGTGATTGAAATTAAGGGCGGCAGACACCCCGTTGTGGAAAAAATGATGGACGGACAGTTCATCCCGAATGACACCTATTTAGACCGGGAGGACACCAGACTTGCCATCATCACAGGCCCGAACATGGCAGGGAAATCTACATATATGCGGCAGACGGCGCTGATTGTGCTGATGGCGCAGATAGGCAGCTTCGTTCCCGCGGAGCAGGCGCATATCGGCATTGTGGACAGAATCTTCACTCGTGTCGGTGCATCGGATGACCTTTCCGCAGGGCAGAGCACATTTATGGTAGAAATGACAGAGGTTGCGAATATTCTGCATAATGCAACGAACAAAAGTCTGCTGATTTTGGATGAAATCGGGCGAGGCACAAGCACCTTTGACGGGCTTTCCATCGCGTGGGCGGTGCTGGAATATATCGCGGATACGAAGCAGATTGGCGCGAAAACGCTTTTTGCAACGCATTATCATGAATTAAGTGAGCTGGAGGGCAAGCTTTCCGGCGTGAAGAATTACTGCATTGCCGTGCAGGAGCAGGGCGAGGATATTATTTTCCTCCGAAAAATTCAGCGCGGCGGCGCAGACCACAGCTACGGCGTGCAGGTGGCGCGTCTGGCGGGTCTGCCGAATAAGGTGATTCGCCGCAGCGGACAGATTCTCAAGCAGCTGAACGCGGCGGATATTACGAAAAAAGCAAAGCAGATTGCAGTGGAATCCAAGGAGCAGCAGGAGGAAACCGCACAGCAGATGGATATGTTCCATATTGCGGAAACGCAGCTTGCGGATGAAATCTCTAAGCTGGATGTGATGGCGATGACCCCTATTGAAGCACTGCAAACGCTTTTTGAATTGCAGAAAAAGGCAAAAGGGCTGTAGGTTTGGGAAAGGAGGAGGTCTATGCAGAAAATCCGACTGTTGGATGCAAAAACCATCAATAAAATTGCGGCAGGGGAGGTAGTAGAATCTCCGAAATCCGTTGTAAAGGAGCTGACGGAAAATGCCATTGATGCAAACGCCGGCAGTGTGACGATAGAAATTAAGGAGGGCGGCATTTCCTATATCCGCATTACCGATAACGGCACAGGGATTCCCAAGGAGCAGGTGAAGGAAGCCTTTCTGCGCCATGCTACAAGCAAAATGTCGCAGATTGAGGATTTGGAGCATATTTTTACACTGGGCTTTCGCGGCGAAGCATTGGCGAGTATCGCGGCGGTGGCGCAGGTGGAAATGCTGACGAAAACCAGAGACGAGGAAACGGGCACGCGCATTGTGATTCA
>OGGW01001800.1_pt1 | contig 15128 bp, 16 predicted proteins | sample 1571291 | NCBI WGS metagenome assembly OGGW01 (sample SAMEA2582028, study PRJEB24529) | metagenome | biome: Human gut stool | place: China | collected 2011 | reverse complement strand
TTAATAAGATAACAGTTTGTGAGTTAGATAAGCATATAGAGCAATACAAAGAGATTACAAAATTGCTTTCAAGAAATATGTGGCTCTTTGGAGAACAGTATACGGACACTATAGCCAAGGCTCCTGATGAAGATATTTGTAGAGTATTAGATCAACTTTTCAAAAGCAATATATCTTATAAACCTCAAAAGAGAAATAATAATGTATTGAAAGATTGTAAGCCGAAAGTAAAATCTTTGCCTGCAATGGCTTTTTATTCCGAAAGGAAATTGTCTGTTGACATGAAGGAAGTTCTTTGTATCGTGATGTTGGCACCTTCTATAGAAGTAAACCAGCATGATTTGGCACAGATTGATAATTACATCTACCAGTTGGAAACGAATAATACAATCGTGAAAGATGGAGTTAAATTCAACTTTTATTTCATAGTATCAGTGCTTGGAAATTTTGCAAAATCGCAATTAAGCTCATCTAATCTGAATAGTAGTGAATCTTCCTTGTATAAAAAGGTTAGCCAAAATGGTAATGATATAAAGGCTTATCTTATTGAATGGCGACAACTTGTAAAATGTAACAAAGAAAAGTTGTCTTATGCTTCTACGTCACTAAAGATGAATAAAATGGATGTGGAATCTACTTTTATGCAAGAATACTCTGATTTGTTAGAAAAGAAAAATTTAGGTCAATTGCATGTCGTAAAATAACCACAATTGAATATAAGAATCTTTCTCTCAATTAGATAACAACAAGCGAATAGCGAAGAATACGCTGCTTCTTTACTTCCGAATGCTCTTTATGATGGTTGTGTCGCTATACACGAGCCGAGTCTTATAGAATGCATTGGGGTGGAAGACTTCGGAATATTATAAATAAGAAAAAAACAATATCATTATGAATGATTTTAAGAATATAAAAATAGCAGTAGCCGGTACCGGCTACGTCGGTCTGAGCATAGCAACGCTATTATCTCAGCACCATCATGTAACAGCAGTAGATGTAATCCCAGAGAAGGTGGAGAAACTCAATAATAAGATTTCTCCTATCCAGGACGATTACATCGAAAAGTATTTGGCTGAAAAGCCATTAAACCTCGTGGCAACCCTTGACGGCAAGTCAGCCTATAAGGATGCAGATTTCGTAGTGATTGCAGCACCAACCAACTACGACCCAGTGAAGAACTACTTCGATACAACTCATGTAGAAGAAGTCATCGACCTGGTTCTGGAGGTAAACCCAGATGCAGTGATGGTCATTAAGAGCACCATCCCTGTAGGTTACACTCGCAGCCTCTATTTGAAGTATGCCAAGAAGGGCGTGAAGAAGTTCAACCTTCTCTTCTCTCCGGAGTTCCTTCGTGAGAGCAAGGCTCTCTATGATAACCTTTACCCAAGCCGCATCATCGTAGGCTATCCAAAGATTATCGAGCGCCCTGAGTTTGAAGAGGAGAATGAGGCAATCAAGACTGTAACCAATGTCGAGATGTTGAAGGAAGCTGCCAAGACCTTCGCCGCTTTGCTCCAGGAAGGTGCCATCAAGGAGAACATTGATACTCTCTTTATGGGTATGAAGGAAGCCGAGGCGGTTAAGCTCTTCGCCAATACCTATCTGGCACTCCGAGTAAGCTACTTCAATGAGTTGGATACATACGCAGAGGTAAAGGGACTCGATACCAAGGCTATCATCGATGGCGTAGGTCTTGATCCACGAATCGGCACCCATTACAACAACCCAAGCTTTGGCTATGGTGGTTATTGCTTGCCAAAGGATACCAAGCAGCTCCTGGCAAACTATGCCGATGTTCCAGAGAACCTGATAGAGGCAATCGTAGAGAGCAACCGTACACGTAAGGACTATATTGCTGATGCTGTACTCCAGAAGGCAGGCTATTATAGCTATGCTGATGCCAACAGCTATGATGCCAGCAAGGAGCATAATTGCGTGATTGGTGTCTATCGCCTGACCATGAAGTCAAACAGCGACAACTTCCGCCAGTCAGCCATCCAGGGCATTATGAAGCGTATCAAGGCTAAGGGTGCAGAGGTAGTCATTTATGAGCCAACTTTGGAAGAGGGTAGCACTTTCTTCGGCAGTAGAGTAGAGAACAACCTCGAAGCCTTCAAGAAGCAGAGCCATGCCATCATTGCTAACCGCTACGATGCTTGTTTGGATGATGTAAAGGATAAGGTTTATACACGAGATATTTTCAGAAGAGACTAAATGTTAATACTCAGTAAGGCAATCCGAACCTTCCAGCCTCGGTTTGCCAGCATCATGGATGAGATGGCACTTTCTTTCTATACCGAAAATGATAAAGAGGTAGTCGGCAAACTCTTCCTAACCTGTGAGAAAATCAGCGTCGACTATGCCGTGATGGAGAAGTCGAAGGAAATCTATACCTTGTATCCGCAGGATGAGGCTGGCAATGCCAAGGTAGGCAAGGACATCCTTGCTTGTATTAATGCAAGAACTGTGTGGTTCATGTTGCCGATGAAAGCAAGGTGGGTAGTTCAAGACTGGATGGCTATATCGTAGCTGAGAAGAATGGACAACTGCTTGTTTGTTCTTTGAAAGAAAAACAGAGAATTAAGGAGTTTAACAAATAATCAATTAAATAATTTTGACCTGTATGAAATATGACAAAGTTATATGACATACAATAAATAGTGACAATTATAATACCTAATGGTATAAGTTTTTAATCTTTAAAATATTTTAAACTATAAACAATGAAATACTTATTAGCAGCTATTGATATAGATGGTACATTGTCAAATTCCAATAAGGAATTGAGTGGATATACAGTATCAACTATCATTAAAGCCCAAAAACGCGGCATGAGAATAGTTATAGCATCAGGAAGACCTACAAGAGGCTTGGCATATTATGCAGATTTGCTACAGATATATGATTATGGTGGATTTGTTATGGCCTATAATGGTGGACAGATTACAGATTGGTCTACAAATAAGTGCATTTTTAATAATGCATTATCGCAAGAATCAATCAATAAGGCTATACAATTGGCACGTAATACAAATACTACTATAATAGCTTATAGTGATACCGAAATTTTAACAGAAACTCCAACAGATGAGTATATTTCAAGGTTGTCAAGAAATAATCGCATGCCAATATGTGGTGTTGATGATTTTTTAGAGACTGCATTAAATATGAATCCTGCCCCAGTTAAATTGTTGCTGTCTTGTTCTCCAAACGAAATAGAATCAAAGGTTTTGCTTTTTAAAGAAGAACTTGCGGGGGTTATGGATGTATTTAGAAGTGCAGATACATTTATTGAATTAGTACCTAAAGGTATAGATAAAGGTAGTTCTTTAGCCTATCTTTCATCTCATTTGAATATCCATCCTGATCAAATCATTGCATTCGGTGATGAATCTAATGATATTTCTATGCTTAGATTTGTTGGCATGGGTGTCGCTGTAGTAAATGCAACAGAGCCTGCAAAGGCAGCTGCAGATTTAATTACGAAATCGAATAATGAAGATGGCGTTGCTCATGTATTAGATTTGATGTTATAGGTGAGTAGTAATCCAAACGGTTTACGCCGTTTGGATGAACGTTTACAATTGATAAATGCAGAGAATTCCGTTTTATTCAAGAATATTATAGAAGGGTGCAAAAACATAGGAAAAGACTCAATGAAGGTAACTAAAAGCCTCGTCTCATCATGGAAAAAGTAGAATATATTAGGACTTTGGTAACTGATACTCAATCAGTACTATTGCTTTTAAGAATACAACAAGATTGTTTCTTCTCAGAGATTAAGTTGGCTTTTGATGATGAAGAAAGTATAAAATTACCCCAAATTAATGTGAAGAAAGGTGTCTTTGCATGGATAACTAATATGGTTAATGATGAAGTTAATCAAGTTGTTCTTGGTAATTCTTCGAATACAAAGACTATGATTCTTTAAATGATTTATAATAATTATAATTAGTTGAATTTTAAAATGTTGGAGGATATTACATGTTGAAAAATCCTTTTTCCTTTTATGATTTTTTAGGGTATCTGTTCCCAGGCTTAGTTTGTGTGATATTTCTAAAAGTGGTATGTTCTATAGATGGTGACATTAAGATAGATACCTTGTACCATCAAGGACTTATTACATCTTTCTCTTGGAAAGATACTGTGCAATATACGGTATTGGCATATGTCGTAGGGCATTTAATATCATATTTTTCATCTTTGACAGTCGAACCTTATTTAATTTGGAGTTATGGATATCCATCGGTTTTTCTTCTGAAAGAAAATTATGATAAGAACTTTTTTGATATAAACACCAAAGTTGGTAAGGTTGGTACATATTGTTGGAAATTATTGGTATGTATTCTGATTTTTCCAATATGTTTGGCATCATTATTCTTTGGTCATCTATTGCATTTTAGATTTTATGTCTTAAAGCCATTAGATTCCTACTTACAGCAGAATATCAATAAAAAAATAGATTCTTTATTGGAAAAATTGAAATTGTCACAAAGAGGTAATGGGGCAGATGTTCATCGAGTTCTTATGCATTACAACTATGAGCATTATGCAAATCATATTCGCAAATATGACAATTACATAGCCCTATATGGCTTTCTTAGAAGTTTGTGCCTTTTATGTAGTTCTATATTTATTTTTCTATTTATTATAGAAGTAAAAAATATTGATTTTAACTTGCCTATAAACTGGAATTCTGTATTTATATTAGCTATACTTTTTTGTGTTACTTATCTTTATTACTTAGGATTTATAAAATTTTATAGACGATATACTCTTGAAAACTTAATGAGTATATTGGTGGATGATAATTTCAATGGTGATATTGGTAATTGAGCAATCTGAATTTAGAATAAAGATGAAGTTAACGCATTTAAGTTATAAAAAATAAAAATAGGTAATGGCACAATCAGTAAAAGTTAATTATATACTCAATCTTATCAATACGGGGTCACAGATGTTATTCCCATTGATAACCTTTCCTTATGCTTGTCGAGTAATCGATGCAGACGGAATAGGTCAAGTTAATTTCTTTCAGTCTATCATTAATTATATTTCGATATTTACGTGTTTAGGAATTCCTATGTATGCTATTCGTGAAATAGCAAGAGTAAGAAATGATATAGTGAAAATGAATCGTACTGCGATAGAAATATTATTGTTGCATTCATTATTATCCTTGATAGGCTATTTGATAGTAGTTTTGCTATGTTTTGTAGTCCCCCAAATCCAAGCAGATGTTGTTTTGTTTTTGATACTTAGTTTGACTATATTCTTTACTGCTATCGGATGTGAATGGTTCTATCAGGGTATAGAGGATTTTAAATATATAACAATTCGTGGTCTTGTCATCAAGGTTATAGCATTAGCATTATTGTTTATATTTGTGCGCTCTAAAGATGACATTCTTTTATATGGTTGTTATGTTGTGTTTGGAGTTTTAGGTGGCAATATCTTTAATTTCTTTCGTTTGAGAAAATATATTCACAAAGAAAATGTAATTTTTTCAGAGTTGCGTATAAAACGCCATATTAAACCTGTACTGAAAGTTTTTTCTTTTTCTTTAGTAACAAGTGTCTATTTGCAATTGAATACAGTGTTGCTTGGCTTTATGAAATCTGCTACCGCTGTGGGATATTTTGTGGCATCAACAAAAAATATGCAGATGGTAAAAGGTGTTTCCTCGAGTTTGGGGACTGTAATGATGCCTCGTATATCAAATTTAGTTGCAACAAAGAAAAATGAAGAGTTTAAAATTTTAATTCAAAAATCCTATGATTTTTCTTTGTCGATTTCTCTACCTTTAACGGTAGGTTTAATAGTGTGTGCACCTAATTTAATAAAATTACTGTGTGGAGAGAATTTCGAAAATTCAATTTTGCCTTCACAGATATTAGCCCCAATAATATATTTGGTCGCAATGTCAAACATAATGGGAATTCAAGTGCTCTTTCCATTAGGAAAGGTCAATTTGGTAACGTTATGTTGTGGAATTGGTGCAATTGTAGATTTATTGGTTAATCTCGTGTTGATACCTCGATATTCCTATATAGGTACGGCTGTAGCTTATTTGTGTGCAGAATTTGCCACAACGTTGTCTATGTTTCTCATAGCTAGAAAATACATACCCATAATATATATTAAAAAAGAACATTTAAAATATGTATTAGGTTGTTCTGTTATGTTTTTGATGCTGTGCTTTGTGAATGTATGGAATCTACCGATAATAGTATCACTATTATTGCAAGGTACTTGTGGCATGGTAACTTATTTTGTAGTCTTGTTTTTTTGCAAGGAAAATTATATATTGTCATTTTTTAATAGGATAAAAGAATGGAAAAAGTAGGAATTGTAGTAGTGACTTATAATAGATTGGCACTTCTAAAAGAAGTAATAGCTTCTTTGCGTGAGCAAACATATAATAATTTTCAAATTATTGTTGTGAATAATGGCTCTAACGATGGTACGAAGGAATGGCTTTCTTTACAAAAAGATGTACATTCTATAACTCAGGAAAATATAGGTGGTGCTGGAGGCTTTTTTACAGGAATGAAATTTGTGCTAGAAAATGGCTTCGATTATTGCTGGGTTATGGATGATGATGTCATTTGTCATTCGAATGCATTGGATGAATTAATAAAAGCCTATAAGGTAAAGTCAGATGTTGGATTTGTTTGTAGTAGAGTCCTAGGTACAGATGGCAGTGCAATGAATACTCCTGTAGTTGATACTACTGTAACAAGTAATGGATATTTAGATTTATTTGATTATGTAGAACCATATTCTATGGTTAAAGTAATTCAATCTAGTTTTGTGTCCGTTCTTGTTTCTACAAAAATAATAGAAGAAATTGGATTGCCGATTAAAGAATACTTTATTTGGGGTGATGATAGTGAATATACTGGAAGAATATCTAAAAAATATTCATCTTATATAGCATGTAAAAGCGTTGTTGTTCACAAACGAAAGATTCAGAAAGCACTCTCTTTTTTAGATGAGGTTGAAGCTAAACGAATTAACTTCTATTTTTACATGTTCAGAAATCAAGCTTATACAAATATCTTGCACAAAGAGCGAAAGGCATTTGTAAAATATATGATAAAGTTATGGGTAAAGCAAGGAGGGAGAGCTTTCGTAAAAATGAAATTTAAACATCTGTCGATAGTCTTAAAAGCTTCCTTGGCTCTTTTTACATTTAAACCTGTAGTTCAATTTTCCAAACGTAAAATTTAAATATGGGTGTCTATATTATAATATTTTGTTGCATATTTATCGTCGGTGTCTTTAATTTGCGAAATAAGAAATATACTAGGCTTGTAAGTTGTCTTTTTCTGACAGTTTTACTGTCTTTGGTTATGGGCTTGCGAAGTATAGACTATGCTGGTGTAGATACAATAGTATATGCAAGTGATTTTAATCGAATAGTCGATTTTGATATAAGTTTCACTCAAATATTTTCTGAATTCTACAAAGATTACTTTTTCTATCTTTCGGCCAAGCTATTCTCGTTGGTTTGTACAGATGAAAATATTTGGATCCTATTCTGCTCTGTTGTGTATATTGCAGCTGTTTCTTGGCTTATATATAAGTATTCACCATATATCTGGTTGAGTTATTTAGTCTTTGTAGGATGGGATTTTTACGTATACAATTTTCAGCTAATTCGTCACACATGGTCGTTGGCTTTTGTGATATTTGCATTCCCTTTCCTTCTTAAGCAAGATGTGAAGAGGTATTTGGCGGTGATGTTTCTTGCAATAAATTCCCAAATTGTATCACTCATATCCATAGTATCTTATGCCTTTAATAAATTACCATTAATGCGAATTATTCGTTTTTTGCCAATATTGGTCTTGATATTAATCTTTGTGATAATGGTGGGACGAGATACGGTGATGAAATGGATATTCTATTTTAACTTTTTAAGTTCTGATGATAGAATAGGTGCGTTTTATGGAGCGAAAGGTGGACAACTTGCTAATTTTGTTATTAATCTAGTCTTTCTGATCTTTACAACTTATGAAGTAGTCAAAAATCAAAAGCGGCTTTCACCTTCCGATGCGAGAATAGCTGATACTTTACTTAAAATAACTGTAATAGGATTGATATTTTTCTCTTTGCAATTTGTTGTTGCAGAGTTTTATCGTGTAGCACAATACTTTGCAATTTTTTATATTATATTGATACCGATGGCATTAAAAATGGAGAGAAGTAAACTTATAAGGGGAATTATTTTTGTTGTATTGTCTACTTATCTTCTAAAACATTTTTTTGGAGGTATTATGGGGAGTCCATTCTATGACCCATATATCTTCTTCTGGGAATAAAACACTAAAATATATAATAATGAAGGTAGTACTTTTAGCAGGTGGATTTGGCTCTAGAATTTCGGAAGAATCCCAATTCAAGCCTAAACCAATGATTGAGATTGGTGGTATGCCTATTCTTTGGCATATCATGAAGGAGTATGCCTATTATGGGTATACCGAGTTTATCATTTGTGCTGGTTACAAGCAAGAATATATCAAGGAGTGGTTTGCTAACTACTTCCTGCATAATTCTGATGTGACTTTTGATTACAGTCATGGAAAAAATGAGATGACAGTGCATCAAACCAATATGGAACCTTGGAAGGTGACTGTGGTTGATACAGGTTATAACACAATGACTGGTGGACGTATCAAGCGCATCCAAAAGTATATAGGTAATGAGCCATTTATGTTGACATACGGTGATGGCGTGTGTGATGTGGAGATAGATAAGCTCGTAGCGTTTCACAAGTCTCATGGTAAGTTGGCTACTCTTACCGCTGTGAAAATGGCACAAGACAAGGGCGTTTTGGACATCGAGGAAGGTGCAGTAAAAGCTTTCCGTGAGAAAAATGTTAGTGATGGAGCTCCTATCAATGCAGGATATATGGTATTGGAACCAGCAGTCTTTAATTACTTGACTGATGATACTTGTGTTTTTGAAAAGATTGCTCTGACAAAGTTGGCAGAGGAAGGGCAGTTGATGTCATACGTTCATGAGGGATTTTGGCAGTGTATGGACAATATTCGAGAAAAAAATATGCTCGAAAAGTTGCTTGTCTCAGGTAAAGCACCTTGGAAACGATGGGAAAGAAGCATACCTTTACATTGTAAATAAATTGGTAATATTAATTAGAAAATAAAATTATGACAAAAAAAGAAGAATTGAAGGCTCAGATTTTGGAGCTTACACGTGAGTATTATAAGGAAGTTCATGCTCCAAAGAAGGAGTTCGTGCCAGGCAAGTCGTTTGTTAACTATGGTGGTCGTTATTTTGATGACAAAGAGATGGTTAATCTCGTAGATTCCTCCTTGGACTTTTGGCTTACAGCTGGCCCTTGGGCTCATAAGTTTGAAACACGTCTTGCCAAATGGCTAGGTGTAAAGCATTGCGCTGTAACCAATTCTGGCTCATCAGCAAATCTCCTTGCTTTCTACACGTTGACTTCTCCAAAACTTGGCGACCGTGCCATCAAGAAGGGGGATGAGGTGATTACCGTAGCGGCTGGTTTCCCAACAACAGTAAACCCAATCATTCAGTTTGGAGCAGTTCCTGTGTTTGTTGATGTGTGTCTGCCTGGATTTGACATAGATGTTAATCAGTTAGAGGCTGCTTACTCGCCAAAGTGCAAGGCTGTGATGATGGCACACTCTCTAGGAAATCCATTCAACTTGAAGGCTGTGTTGGCATTCTGCGAGAAGCATAATCTTTGGTTGATAGAGGACAACTGCGATGCTCTCGGTTCGGAATATACCATTGATGGTGTTACGAAAAAGACTGGTACTTGGGGACATATCGGTACAAGTTCGTTCTATCCTCCTCATCACATGACAATGGGAGAAGGAGGTGCTGTTTATACTAATGATGCCGAGCTGGATAAGATTTGCCGTTCTTTCCGTGATTGGGGACGTGACTGTTGGTGTGTAGGTGGTGTAGACAACACTTGTAAGCTTCGCTTTACAGGTAAGTTTGGTGAACTTCCACAGGGATATGATCATAAGTATGTTTATAGTCATTTCGGCTTCAATCTGAAAATCACAGATATGCAAGCTGCCATAGGTTGTGCTCAGTTGGAAAAATTGGATAGCATTGTTGCTGCTCGTAGAGCCAACTATCAGACTCTTTACAATGGATTGAAGGATGTACCAGGCATTATTCTTCCAGTCGCAGAGGAAAATTCAAATCCTTCATGGTTTGGTTTCTTGATAGCTGTTAAGGAGAACGCTGGTTTTACAAGAAACGAGTTGACTGGTTATCTTGAAGACCATAAGATACAGACTAGAAATCTCTTTGCTGGTAACCTTATCAAGCATCCAGCCTTTGACGAGATGAGAAAGACTGGTGAGGGATACCGTCAGGTTGGTGACTTAAAGAATACAGATTTTGTGATGACTAATACTTTCTGGATTGGTGTATATCCTGGTATGACGGCAGAACAGAATGCTTGGATGATAGAATGTATTTCTAAGTTCTGTAAAGAACACGTCAAGTAATGATAGACTTATTGCCGAGATTAAGAGAAAGAATGACTTCCCTAGGAATTTCTCCAGAGAAAGGATTAGGGGAAGAACTCTTTCTCTTTGTCTCATCGTTGGTTCCTATTGTAAACGTAGATTTATTGGTGTTCAATTCTAAAGGGCAATTTTTGTTGACAAGGCGTAATGATTCTCATTGTGGAAATGGTTGGCATGTACCAGGTGGATGTGTTAGGCTTAAAGAAACATTTGATGAACGTATTAGAGAGGTTGCTAATCTAGAATTGGGGCTATCAGAATTTACTTATAACAAAGAACCTTTGAAGGTCTTTGAGATTTTTTCTGAAGATAATCGTGATATTGCTTGTCAAAACGAAAGGTCTCATTTCGTGTCAATAGTTTTTAAATGTTATGCTTCTGATAGTTTTATCCCAAACAATGGTGATAAAAAGGAGTCGGATGTAGGTTTTATTAAGTGGTTTGATAGCTTACCTGATGATTTCTTAACTATACAATCATGTTATAAAGAACTTTTAAAATGATAGATATCTATAATAATTTTTATAAAGGGAAGCGTGTCTTGGTAACAGGACATACTGGTTTCAAGGGGAGCTGGCTTTCTATTTGGCTTCATGAGTTGGGAGCTGAAGTGGTAGGCGTTGGTCTTGACCCTTATTCGGAGAGAGACAATTTTGAGTTATCTGGTATTGGAGAGAAGATACAGGCAGACATCAGAGCTGATATACGTGATGGTGAGAAGATGAAAGAAATCTTCGCAAAATATCAGCCAGAGATAGTCTTCCATTTGGCTGCACAGCCTTTGGTACGTCTTTCGTATGAAATCCCAGTTGAAACATACGAGGTGAATGTGATGGGAACAATTCACGTAATGGAGGCTATCCGTGCAACAAAGAGCGTTAAAGTGGGGGTTATGATAACCACGGATAAATGTTATGACAATAATGAACAAATGGAAGGTTATGTAGAAACTGACCCATTTGGTGGGTATGACCCATATAGTTCTTCGAAAGGTGCATGTGAGGTTGCCATTCAGTCATGGAGACGTTCTTTCTTTAATCCTACAGATTACGGTAAGAAACACACCGTGAGCCTTGCTTCTGTGCGTGCAGGAAATGTTATTGGTGGTGGTGATTGGGCAAAAGACCGTATTATTCCTGATTGTATCCGTGCGTTGGAAACGACGAAAGTCATTGATATTCGCTCACCAAAAGCAGTGCGCCCATGGGAACATGTACTAGAACCTCTTTCTGGATATATGTTACTTGCCCAGAAAATGTGGGATAATCCTACTGGTTATTGCGAAGGTTGGAATTTTGGACCAGAAACTGATAGTGTTCTGACAGTATGGGAAGTAGCTTCGGCTATTGTTGATAACTTCGGCTTTGGTGAGTTGCGGGATGTCTCAGACCCAAGTGCCCTTCATGAGGCTAATCTCTTGATGCTAAATATCAACAAGGCAAAGACACGTCTTGGATGGAAACCAAGACTCAATGCTAAGCAGTGTGCGATTTTGACCTCTGATTGGTATAAGAGATATAAGAAAGAGAATGTGTATAATTTGTGTGTTGAGGAAATTGAAAAATTTCTAGCAGCTAATTAGTATGAAATTTGTAATAACTGGAGCAACAAGTTTTATAGGTTTAGAATTAATAAACTTGTTGCTATCGCAAGGTCATTCTGTAGTGGCTGTTTGCCGATCAAACTCAAAGGGACTTGTAAACATTCCAGAAGGAGTTGGTATTGTAACTGCAGAAATGTCTGAATATGGTGAGTTGTATCAGAAAATAGATGAGGCAGATGTCTTTGTAAATCTTGCTTGGGGAGGTACTGGGCATGATGGACGTAATGTTGTCGATGTTCAAAGGGAGAACATTGCAAACACTACGGCAGCAATGAAGACTGCAAACAAAATGGGGTGCAAGGTCTTTCTGGAAGCTGGTAGTCAGGCAGAATATGGATCGACTTTAGAAATGCAAGCTGAGGACAAAGAATGCAATCCTTTTTCTGAATATGGTAAAGCAAAACTAGAGGTTAAGCGTATTGGTTTTGAATTGTCGGAGAAACTAAAGTTCAAATATATCCATTTGCGTATTTTCAGTATGTTTGGTGAAAACGACCATCCTTGGACTTTGGTGATGAGCGCCCTTGACAAGATGTTAAAAAATGAACAAGTGGACTTGAGCCCTTGTACACAAAACTGGAACTTTATATACGTAAAGGACGCTGTTAAAATCATGTCAAGACTCTGCAGCTATGCTATTGATACAGATACCTTTGTACATGAGGTATATAACATTGGCTCAAACGATACTCGTCAGCTGAAAGTGTTTGTAGAGGAAATGAAACAAATTTCACAATCTGATAGTATATTAAACTATGGGGCTAATATTCCTCAGAATATGGTTTCTCTCCAGCCAAGCATGAGAAAGACACTTCTTGCAAGTAATTTTAAAGACTTTCATCCTTTTGATGAAGTGATAAAAATAATCATAAATAAAAAGAAAAAAAATGATTAAAGTTTCTAACTACATTTTCCAGCATCTCGTAGAGAAGCATGGAATTGAGCATTGCTTTTTAGTAACAGGTGGTGGTGCTATGCACTTGAATGATGCCATAGGGCATACCCCTGGGTTGACTTACATTTGTAACCATCACGAGCAAGCCTCTGCGATAGCAGCAGAAGGTTACTATCGTACTTGTGGAAAATTGTGTGTTACTAATGTTACAACAGGTCCTGGTGGCACAAATGCCATTACTGGTGTTCTTGGCCAGTATTTGGATTCAATCCCTGCATTATATATATCAGGTCAGATTAAGACTGCGACCTATAAGCATACTTATCCATATCTCAATCTTCGTCAACTTGGTGACCAAGAAGCAGATATTGTAAGCGTTGTTTCACCAATAACTAAGTATGCCAAGACAATTTATAATCCATTGGATATAAAATACGAGTTGGATAAGGCTATCGCCATAGCCCTTGATGGTCGCCCTGGTCCTGTATGGCTTGACATTCCTTTGGATGTTCAAGGTGCTATGATTGATGAAACTCAGATGAAAGATTTTGATGAATCTGAGTTGATAGACCCAGTAAAACATGAATTGGTTAATCAGCAAATCAAACAACTTGTAGAAAAAATCAAGGATGCAAAAGCTCCAGTCATCTATGTGGGCAACGGTGTACGTTTGGCAAAGCGTGAAAAGCAATTCATTACTCTTGCTGAGAAGTTGAACATTCCTGTAGTTACTGCGATTAGTGGCTCTGATATTATCTGGCATGACCATGATTTGTGTTTTGGCAAACCTGGTATATGTGGTGACCGTATCGGTAACATTATGGTGCAGAATTCAGACTTGCTGATAGTAATGGGAACACGTTTGTCGATTCGTCAAACAAGTTATGCTTACGACCTCTTGGCTCCAAAGGCTTACAAGGTGATGATAGATATAGATCTTGCTGAGATGGAAAAGCCAACTTTGAATATTGATATGGCTATTCATGCCAATCTCTCGGAGTTTATAGACAAGTTGTCTATTGCTACAGAAAGCTTTGTTGCACCAGAAGCATTTGAGGCATTCAAAAAATGGGGACGCAATATCCAAACAAAGTTGCCAACCCTCTTTGATGATAATCCTGATAATGATGGTTACACCAATTCCTATAAGTTTGCGGATGAGCTGTTCAAACAATTACATGATGGCGATGTCGTTGTAACAGGTAACGGAACTGCTTATACCTGTACCTATCAAGCTATGCAAGTAAATAAGGGTGTTCGTGTATTTGCCAACCAAGGCTGTGCTGCTATGGGTTATGACCTACCTGCCGCTATTGGTGCAGTCGTATCAAATGAGGCAAAGGAAAATGGAATAAAGGGAGGCAGGACAGTTCTAGTTACAGGTGATGGGTCGCTCCAAATGAATATTCAGGAGCTACAAACCTTGTTGACTTACAAAATGCCTTTAAAGATTTTCGTATTGGAAAATGAAGGTTATCTTGCTATAAAGACAACCCAGAAGAGTTTCTTCAAAGGTGAGTTTACTGGTTCTAATCCTGAATCTGGTGTAATATGTCCTAATCTCTCCAAGATAGCCGCTGCCTATGGTATACCATACGTTAGTATTAGTGAGAATGGTCAACCTCTAAAAGATGTAATCGCTAAGACTTTGGCTTCTGATGGACCGATGATTTGTGAGATACATATGCACCCAGAACAGACATTGTTCCCTAAGAGTGCTAGTTTTATGGATAAAAAGACAGGTAAGATGTCTTCTGCTCCATTGGAGAAAATGGCTCCATTCATGAGTGAGGAATTACAGGCACAATGTGTATATAATCCAGAATAAATGAATGCAACAGTAAATACATTAAAGCTAATCGCAACCGTCTTGGTTGCGGTTTGCCATTGTTGGATCATCTGTAATCAAGAATTTGGATTTGAGTTACAAGATAATTGGCAAATATTACTAAAGACTCCTGCATGGGGAGGAGTCTTTATGTTTTTTACAATCAGCGGTTATCTTGCACAATCTAGTATTTCGAAGTATGTGGGGGAGGCCGTCCGAAAACTTAATTAGGGAAGCAAACAACTGAATTGGGCA
>OGGW01001787.1_pt1 | contig 15192 bp, 11 predicted proteins | sample 1571291 | NCBI WGS metagenome assembly OGGW01 (sample SAMEA2582028, study PRJEB24529) | metagenome | biome: Human gut stool | place: China | collected 2011 | reverse complement strand
ATATACTTGTGGTTTTCACCGCAGCCCTTGTCGGTGCAGCAATTTCCGTTGCAATTCTTGTTCTGGCAGCCGCAGTTGGGATCGCCGCAGCCGCAGGCACAAGAGCCGTCATCCTTGGTGGATTCGTCACGGAGCCAGACTTTTGCCACGCCGTTCTCGGTCATTTCTTTGCCCTTGTAGGTGTAGGTGATCTCATAGTAAACCATGTACTGACCGGCTTCGGTGTAGTTGGGAGCCGAGGTCATGGTACAGCTGTCTGCGCTGTTGCCGTAGCGGATAGAGGTGCGGACACCGGCTTCGGAGAGGTCGCTGACCGTGATGGTGTGGGGCTTGCCGTCCACCACGCCGTAATAGTCTGCAATGACCGCCTTTGCCGCCGTGTAGTCATAGCGGGCGTAGTCGCACAGGCTGCATTTCTCCACCGTAGCGAAGCGTCCGTTTGCCGGCTGGGGCAGGACTTCCGTCACCATGCTGTGGCGCTCCAGCTTGCGGCTGACCGTATGATTGGTGCCGTAACAGAATGCGCAGTAGGTGCCGCCCTTGGTGGTAACAGTGTGATAGGTATCGTCCGTGTACTCGTAGGAAACGGTTTCGTCCAGTTCCTGCGTAAATGCGCCGGCACAGTCATACAGCCAGTAGACATTTTTCAGATAGCCGTACTCGCTTTTGCTCATATTTGTGTTGATGCCGCCGCAGGTTTCGCAGACGGCTTTGGTGTAGTGATATCCGGTATAGGTGGCGTCCTTGCCGGGGATGCCGTCCATGGTATCACCCTTACCGACACCATCTACCATCGTGCCGTCCGAATATTTCACATTGCGGCTGAGTGCCGGCTGGCCATTGCGGGTATATTCGGGAACGCGGAACACCTCAAAAGATGTGGCTTTGCCGCACTCACCGCACTTGAAGGTCTCGCGGGTCACAACACTGTTGGCGTCCAGCTCATTGGTACGGCCGGACGCCTGCATCCAGTGCTCGGCTGGGTCGTGGTAACTGTTCTGCTGGGCGGCAAAGGCGGTGGGGATCATGCCCACGCACATGACCAGCGTCAGAAGCAGCGCCAGCGCTCTGCGGGAATAATGGTTCTTTTTCAGATTCATAGGTCCTCCTTATATTTTTTGTTTTTTATCCGCGTTGAAAACGATGTCCTTTTGGCTATCGCCCCCTTTCCCGGCTGCAAATCTTTCTTTGCAGATACTCGTTCCAATCCTTGCCGCAGCGCGGTTTCTCCACGGTAACGGCATACCCCTGTAACTGACACTTTTCCTGTAATTGCTGGGCGGCTTTCTGCCCAGGCTCGTCCGCGTCCAGACACAGCGCAATACGGCGGATCTCCGGATGCGCCTGCAAATAGGTCTGCAGTGCGCCGTCATAGAGTCCGCACAGAGCAACGGCGTTGGTTGTGTCTCTGTGGAGCGTGAGGTAACTCATCAGATCGATGGGTGCCTCAAAGACAAGCACCAGATCTGAGCGCGGATCGTGCGGGAGGGAGAATCCTGTGTTTTTGTCGCTGCCGGGAGCGTCTCCCTTGAAGCCGGGACCGTTCAGATCATAGGTGCCGCGCAGTCCCGCGTACTTTGCCTGTCCGGATTCATCCCTGCCGACGAAGACGCAGTTATGATGTGCCGCATCCTCATACAGCAGACCGGCATTCAGAAATTGTCGGATCACCTGGGCAGCGATACCTCGCTTACGGAGATAGGCGAAGACCCTGCGGTCATCCGCATTGCGGGGCGGCAGGGAAAACTCCTGTTTCGGGCTGATCGGCTTTGGCTGCGGAATGGGCGCGTCTCTGGCTTTCCCATGGAAGGTCAGAAGGTACTCCACCGCTTCCGGAAAAGATTTTCCGCAAAACTGCTGGAGGAAGGTAATGGCATCCCCGCCGGTATTCTGGGAATACCGAAACCACTTGCGGCGGTCCTTGATCCGCAGGCTGTCCATTTCCGCGGTAGTATGGAAGCGTCCCACGCGCTTGACCTGATAGCCGAGGTGGGAGAGCAGCTCCGGCAGGTCCGTTTCTCTGGCGATCTGCATTTCTGTGTCTGTGAAGCGATTTCTGATCTCGCTTGCCATAATGTGTGCCTCCTTTCTGATGAAACGCAAAAAGCCACCCAGGGCATCCGATATATTCGGATGCCCTGGGTGGCTTTCCCTAAATCGTGTTCTTTTGTTTTGGCTTTTGTGCGGGCTTACACGGCGTTATCTTCGTCGGGGGTGTCCGTGTTCGCTGGAGCGGTCACGTCGGCCACACGGGGCGCGACAGGGGCCTCAGTGGGAGCGTTCTGCTCTGCGGCGTTCTCAGCGTCCGCTTCGTCCAGCGCCTGCGTGATCAAGTTCAGCACGAAGTCTCGCTGGGTGAGCTTTTTGCCGCTGCGGAGCGTTTCGCGCTCCAAGTGACGCTTGATGCGCTGGAAGAGTTCTTCGGGAATCTGGAATGCCATCGTTCTGCCTTTTTCAGTCATAGTGATGCCGCCTTTCTGATTTTCCATCATGTTGTAATAGTCTTGGATGAGGTTGGCGATGTACTCGCTGGTGGTCTGGCCCAGCCGTTCCCGTTCTTCGCTGACCCGCTCATGTAGGTCGATGGGAATCTGAGCACACAAGTTTTTGGTGGTTGCCATTCTCGGATACCTCCTTCGTTTTTTGTAACGCAAGCATACTCGAAAGGTTACGAGAAAGCTATTACCAACACCACCAAGGAATGATAGACAAACGAGGCGAAAGCAACATAAGCACCAATGTAACGAAAAAGGCCGCCGTTCTCTCCTACATGGGGAGCCGAACGGTGGCCTGCCTTTTATGCTTTATTCTTTTTTAGCCTCGGTGTTCAAGTCACACCAGTCCGCAAGAGTGCTCTGCTGCATCTCTGAAATGTCGCCTCTCGCGTGGAAAAACTGATTTTCCGAAAAAAACGTTTTTCCCAACTTTTCCGCCAGAGAAAAGCCAGTAAAGATACAAAAACACCGCACTTTCGTGCGGTGTTTTCTGTGTTGCATCTTTCATCAACACATCTTGGGCCGAGATGGGAGACTCGAACTCCCGACATCTTGCTCCCAAACTTTTGGATAAAAATTTTTCTACTTTTTCCGGTGCTTTATAGCCGTTTTTGCTTTATTATGGACGATTTTCGCAACTCTTGACTCCGCTGTTTCCACATACTCCACGGCTGTCTGTAGTCAAACATGTGGTCAAAAACCGCTTTCTGAACACCCTCGTGACAGGGGACAGAAAGCGGTTTTTCATAGTTTGCCGGAACGCTGTGGACGGATAATTTGCCTCTCCAGCCTGTCGCATTGTACCTCTGATGGGGAGGGTTAAGCAAGCCCTTTATGCAGGGATAGGCGGCGCAGTATTTGCATCGCTATAGACAAAGAATACCTTCACGCATTTGCCTTCTGGAGATAAAACTCACTCTCCGCAACTCGTGTCACAAAATCATATTCCAGCCGTGCTGCCTTTGAGGGAGAAATATTGTAACGCTTAAACACAGAGCGAAAATATGCAAAGAACTCCCGGTCTTCCTCTGCCATCGGTGCAACCCAGCCATTTTCGGCACCATGGGCTTCGATTTTCTCTAACTCTGCCATACGCTCTTTATCCATGTCAGTTGCTCCTTTCGGTGAACTTCCGCATACCCCCAGCGGGAATCGTTTTGGGCTGCCTAAATTGTAACTCCAAGGACAAGATTGTGCAAGAGATTCCTGAGAAGGTAGTAGCGCAAGGCGTGAGATGTCATAGACAAAGAACACCAGTAACAGCCATTGCATTCCCTTCATTCGGGTAGCACTTTAAGGGAAAGCGCACCGAGGCAAGGGAAAGCATCTGCTCCTTGAGCGGAAAGCGCTGTTGACTTTCATCATAATTTCATAATTGATATTTTCTGATTGGAACTCAAAGAGGGTTACCTTTCGTCATAGCAATTGAAAAATCCTGACATTGTAAAAACGCTATATCGGTGATATAATAAATTCAATCATCTGATAAAGGAGAATTGCAGATGCCGTTTAGTTCCGAAATTAAGAATTTCAGATTGTCTTGTCTGATGAATCAAACAGAATTCGGCAACGCTCTCGGTGTTTCTTTTACGACCGTGAATCGCTGGGAAAACGGAAAGGCCCGCCCCAACATCAAAGCGATGAAAGCCCTGAAACAGTACTGTGGGGAGCGCGGTCTCCCCTATGAGCCACTTGAAAAAAGCTGGCGTGAGAATAGAATTCAGGAGGGTGCGGTATGATCGACTTCAGTAATCTTGAAAAATATCGGGAGAACAACCGCATCGAGGCCAAGAAAGCCCTTGGCGGACTGCCCAGGAGCGTTTGGGAAACCTATTCCGCCTTTGCCAATACCCACGGTGGCATTATCCTACTGGGAGTGGAGGAATGGGCAGACAAATCCCTGCACACGGTGGATCTGCCCGATCCGGACAGACTCATCAAGGAGTTCTGGGACATCGCCAATAATCCCAACAAGACCAGCGTAAATGTGTTGTCATCCAAAGATGTATTCGTCCAAGAGGTCGACGGCAACCATATCGTGGTCATCAATGTCCCCCGTGCCGAGCGCTCCTATAAACCGGTGTATGTGGACGGCAACCCGCTCTGCACCTACCGCCGTAACGGTGAGGGCGACTATCGCTGCACCAAGGAGGAGTATCAGGCTATGGTGCGTGATGCATCGGTAAAGACGCAGGATATGCTGGTTCTGAACGAGATGGACTTGACAGTGTTCAATCAGGAGAGCGTCCGCAGCTATCGCCAGAGGATGCGCCTTTCCCGCCCCGGTCATGTATGGGAGGCGCTGGAGGATGAAGATTTCCTCCTGAAACTGGGTGCCGTGGGCATCGGTTCTGATGGGAAGAAGCATCCCACCTCCGCAGGACTTCTCATGTTCGGCAACGAGTATGACATTGTGCGTGAATTCAATGCTTACTTTCTGGATTATCAGGAGCAGTATGATGCCGACACCCGCTGGACAGACCGGATCATTTCCTCCTCCGGCGACTGGAGCGGCAATGTGTACGACTTCTATTTCCGCGTCTATAACAAGCTGATTCAGGACATCAAGGTGCCGTTTAAAATGGATGGTGGCACCAGAGTGGATGATACCCCTGTGCATCAGGCACTCCGGGAAGCATTGGCAAATTGCCTGGTTCATGCCGATTATTACGGTCGGCAGGGGCTGGTAGTTATCAAAAAGAGGGATTCCATCACCATGGCCAATCCCGGCGGCTTCCGTATCGAGGTAGACGCGGCGAAAAGCGGCGGTGTATCCGACCCGCGGAACGGTGCGATGCTGAAAATGTTCAACCTGATTGATATCGGTGAGCGCTCTGGCAGCGGTATCCCCCTCATTTTTGGCGCCTGGCGGGAGCAGGGCTGGGCAGTGCCGGCGATTTCCGAAAGCATTGATCCTGACCGGATTATGTTGTCTCTTGCATTTAAGAAAAGCGACGATAAAAAAGTGACGATAAAAAGTGACGATAAAAAAACGACGATAAAAACAGCACGGCAAAAGAATGAAATTATCACTTACCTGACAGATCATATTTCGGCCAGAAGTGCTGATATTGCAGAACTGCTGGGTGTTAAGAGTACGCGAGCCAAGAAACTTCTCTCTGAACTGATTACGGAGGGAATTGTTGTAGCTGAAGGCGGAAATCGAAACCGGACCTATAAGCTGAGAGCGTAAGGAGGGTAACAGATGCCAATTCCAAAATATGATGAGATGTACCGTGCCTTCCTGAATTGCTTGGCAGATGGTCAACTGCACAGATCAAAAGAGGTGAAAGATACTGTTGCAGACGCTTTCTCAATTTCTGAAAAGGAGCGGGTGGAACTGCTGCCAAGCGGAAAACAACAGCTTTTTGATAACCGTATTGGTTGGACAAGGACATATCTGAAGAAGGCAGGCCTTGTGCAAAGCCCGTCACGGGGTGTTTATATGATTACGCCGGCAGGCAGACAAGTCCTCGATGAAAATCCTCCTCAAATCGATAACCTTTATCTCCAGCGCTTTGAGTCGTTTCGAAAGTTTATTTCTCCAAACAATAATGAAGAAAACCCCCATTCGACACCTGTGGCAAAGGTATCCAGTAAAACACCACAGGATATTTTGGACGAAGCCTTTCAGCAGATCAACACCACCTTGGCAGACGATCTCTTAAGCGAGATAATGAAGCAGCCCCCAGCATTCTTTGAGCATCTGGTAGTCAAACTGTTGACGCAAATGGGATACGGCGGCTCGGTGGATAATGCCGGTACGGTTATCGGACAAAGCGGTGATGAAGGTATTGACGGAATCATCCGAGAAGACAAGCTTGGCTTCAGCCTGATTTATATTCAGGCAAAGCGTTGGGATTGTGATAAAGCTGTTGGCAGACCTGAGATTCAGAAATTCGTTGGTGCGCTGGCTGGGCAAGGCGCGTCCAAAGGACTGTTTATTACGACTGCTAAATTCACAAAAGAAGCACGCCAATATGCAGAGAAGCAACACACTACAAAGGTCGTGCTTGTTGATGGTACCACGCTGGCAAAGTTGATGATTGAATATGGTTTAGGTGTGTCTACGGAGACTACATACGAAATTAAAAGAATTGATAGCGACTTTTTTGCGGAGGATCTTGATTGATTTTCTTCGCTAACTTCCGGTAAATGATGGAGGCAATTGAGATGGTAACAGGTGCAATTAAATTATAGTACGTTTTAATACTCCTAAAAATGTTTAAGATGTTTTTATCCGTTGACTTCCGATAATACAAGATTATCAGAAGCACCGCTAAAGTTAGGAGGGTGCATGTGAAATCCAACTTTGAATTCCTTGATAAATACTGGCCCGCGTTGGCTCAAATCGGTGCGGCAGCGGAGAGTTATGTGTATTCTGATCCCAACGCTTGCCTGTATAAGCTGGGTATGTTCGGTGAGCGCCTGATCCTTGAGATTTTTGCTTTTGAGCATATCAAGGAGCCGACCATCGACAATACACACGCCAACCGAATTCGTCTGCTGAAGAGGGAAGGCCTGATCCCCAAGAAAATTGACGATATCCTGTATGCACTTCGCAAAACCCGCAATGATGCCGTACATGCTGGCGCTGACTCCGTGGAGGATGCAAAGACTCTACTCTCCATGACCTATAATCTTGCGGTCTGGTTCATGGAGGTATACGGTGACTGGGGATATATTGCCCCTAAATTTGTCATGCCCGAAAATGTGGCCCAACCGGACTATGAGGCTATCATCAAGGAACAGGAAGAAAAAATTGCTGCGCTCTCCAAGCAGGTCGATGCGATATCCACCGCAGCATCGTCCAAGACATCCAAGGAACGTGCGGAAAAGGGTGAAACCGCATCCGAGAGCATGGATCTTTCCGAGGCTGAAACCCGCTATCTGATTGACGAGCAGCTTCGCAAGTTTGGTTGGGAGGCTGACACCAATACTCTGCGCTATTCTAAGGGAACCCGGCCTCAGAAGGGTAGAAATCTTGCCATTGCTGAGTGGCCTACTGACTCCGCTGTAGGTAAGAATGGTTACGCAGATTACGCCCTGTTTGTCGGGGTGAAGCTCGTGGGCATTGTGGAAGCTAAAAAAGCCGCTATTGACATTCCCTCCGTCATTGACCATCAATGCAAGGAGTATGCTAAGGGAATCAAAGGGGAACACCAGGAGTACATCATCAACCAGTGGGGAGTATATAAAGTTCCTTTTGTCTTTGCGACCAATGGCCGAAAGTATCTCAAGCAGATCGAAACCAAATCCGGCATCTGGTATCTGGATCTACGCAGCGGAGCCAATGCACCCAAAGCCCTGCAAGGCTGGATCAGTCCTCAAGGCCTGGTGGAACAGCTCGAAAAGGATATTGCTGCCGCAAATGCCGCACTCCAAAATACACCTTTCGATTTGCTCCGTGACCCGGATGGACTGAATCTGCGTAAGTATCAGATCAATGCTATTGAGGCGGCAGAACAGGCTGTCATCGATGGCAAACAAACTGTTTTGTTGTCCATGGCTACCGGCACCGGAAAGACTCGTACCATCCTTGGCATGATCTATCGCTTTATTAAGAGCGACCGATTCAAGCGAGTCCTGTTCTTGGTTGACCGTACTGCTCTTGGTGAGCAGGCCGAAGATGTTTTCAAGGAAGTAAAAATCGAAGAATTGATGACCTTGGATTCCATCTATAACATCAAGGGCCTGGATGAAAAGGAAATAGACAGAGAAACAAAAATACATATCGCAACGGTCCAGAGCCTTGTCAAGCGTATCCTTTATCCCGAGGGCGATACCATGCCCTCCGTTACAGACTACGATCTAATTGTGGTTGACGAAGCACACCGTGGATATATTCTGGACAAAGAAATGAGCGAGACGGAAATGCTCTACCGTAACCAGGATGACTATATCAGCAAATACCGCACCGTCATCGAGTACTTTGACGCCGTGAAAATTGCGTTGACTGCAACACCGGCGCTGCACACTACCGAAATCTTCGGAAAGCCTGTTTTTAACTATTCTTACCGTGAGGCTGTCATTGACGGCTATCTGGTAGATCACGATGCGCCACACAATATCCGCACCAAACTGCGTGTTGAGGGTATCAACTATCAGAAGGGCGAACAGCTTGCTATTTACGACCCGGTTACCGGTGAAGTCCTCAATAGTGCTGAGTTGGAAGATGATATGAAGTTTGAAATCGACAGCTTCAACCGACAGGTCATCACAGAGAATTTCAACCGGACTGTCCTCGAAGAAATCGCATGGGACTTCAACCCGGATGGTCAGGGCAAGACCCTCATCTATGCTGTCGATGACAACCATGCTGACCTTATTGTAAAAATTTTGAAGGAGATCTATGCGGATGGCGGCGTTGACAACGATACCGTCATGAAGATCACCGGAAGCGTGGCAGGCGGCAACAAGAAGAAAATCTCTGAAGCAATCAAGCGTTTCAAAAACGAGTCTCTGCCCAAAATCGTAGTCACCGTTGACCTTCTGACCACCGGCATTGATGTGCCGGAGATCACCACCTTGGTATTTATGCGTCGCATCAAATCCCGCATCCTTTTTGAGCAGATGTTAGGCCGTGCCACCAGATTGTGTCCCGCTATCGGCAAAACTCACTTTGAGATTTATGATCCTGTGGGTGTGTATGAATCCTTGCAGGATGTCAGCAACATGAAGCCAGTTGCTACCAACCCGTCTGCCAGTTTTGAAGATTTGATGAAGGGGCTGGAGGTAGCAACCACCGATGAGCAACTTGCTTATCAGATCGACCTGATTGTTGCCAAGCTGCAGCGCAAGCGCCGCAATGTGAGTAAAAAGGCACTGGAGCAGTTTGCCCACCTTACTGGAGGCAAGGATTTGGGTGCCTTTGCAGAACACCTTAACAGCAGCACAATCAAGGAGGCCACCGCTGAACTGCTGGGACATCGTGAGGCGTTCTCCGTGCTGGACAAGGACAAGACCCACCGCAAGCGCCCGGTTGTCATTGATAATCATGAGGACGAGCTGATTGACCACACCCGCGGTTACGGCGAAGGCCAGAAGCCAGAGGACTATCTGGAAGCATTCAGGGAGTTTATCAACAACAATATAAATGCCATCGCAGCTCTGCGCACGGTATGTACCAGACCTTCTGAACTCACCAGGGACGCCCTCAAGAGCCTAAAGCTGGAGCTTGACCTCCATGACTTCACGGAGAAGCAGTTGAACTCCGCATGGAATGAGATGACCAATCAGGACATTGTGGCCGATATTATTGCCTTTATCCGCCAACAGGCTCTCGGCTCTACTTTGATTAGTCACGAGCAGCGAGTAAAGCATGCCTTTGCAAAGCTGCGTGTCAACCATGATTTTAACAAGACTCAGCTCGACTGGCTCAAGCGTATTGAGAAGGTGCTGCTGGAAGAAAGTGTGCTGGATGAGCAGATCTTCGAGATCGGCGCATTCAAGAACGCCGGTGGATTTACCATCATTGACCGCCGTTTTGGCGGCAAACTACACGAGATCATTACAGAACTGAACGAGTATCTCTATGAAGATGGAGGAAGCATAGCGTGAACAATAAGGAAATCGTAGCAAAACTTTGGAATCTCTGCAATGTACTGCGGGATGACGGTATTACTTATCAGCAGTATGTTACGGAACTGACTTATATCCTGTTCCTGAAAATGTGCAAGGAAACCGGTACCGAGGGAGCTATCCCGGAGCAGTATCGTTGGGACAAGCTTATTACCAAACAGGGCGTGGAACTGAAGAAGTTCTACAAGGAACTGCTGGAGCATCTGGGCGAGAGCTGCACCGGCCGTGTCCGAGAAATCTATCAGGGCGCACAGAGCAATATCGACGAGCCAAAGAACCTGGAGAAAATCATCCAGACCATCGACCAGTTCGACTGGTATAGTGCCAAGGAAGAAGGACTGGGCAATCTTTACGAAGGCCTGTTGGAGAAGAATGCGACGGAGAAGAAGTCCGGTGCCGGACAGTACTTTACGCCGCGCGTTCTCATCAATGTCATGACCCGACTTATTGCCCCCCAGCCCGGTGAGAGGTGCAACGACCCAGCCTGTGGTACTTTTGGCTTTATGATCGCTGCTGACCGCTATGTCAAGGACCACACCGATGACCTGTTTGAACTGCCTGTGGATCAGCAGGAGTTCCAACGTGCTCAGGCATTTTCTGGCTGCGAATTGGTACATGATACCCACCGTCTGGCTCTAATGAACGCTATGCTGCATGATATTAACGGCCCCATCTATCTTGGTGATACACTGTCCAACTTTGGTAAGGAAATGAAAGGCTATGATGTCGTTTTGACAAATCCACCCTTCGGCACCAAGAAAGGCGGAGAACGTGCTACCCGTGACGACTTTACTTTCCCCACCAGCAACAAACAGTTGAACTTCCTGCAGCACATCTACCGTAGCTTGAATAAGCACGGCGGCGCTCGTGCGGCAGTTGTTCTGCCAGACAACGTTCTGTTTGCTGACGGCGATGGTGAGCGCATCCGCCGCGACCTGATGGAGAAGTGCAACCTGCATACCATTCTTCGCCTGCCCACCGGCATTTTCTATGCTCAGGGCGTCAAAACCAATGTGCTTTTTTTTACCCGTGGCCGCGAGGACAAAGGCAATACCCGTGAGATTTGGTTCTATGACCTGCGCTCCGATATGCCCTCCTTCGGCAAAACTAACCCTCTGAAAGAAAGCCATTTTGACGAGTTTGTCGAGTGCTATAAGGACGGCGACCTGTCAGCTCGTACTGAAACCTACAGTGCAGAGAACCCCAACGGCAGATGGCGCAAGTTTACCTATGAGGAGATTCTGGCCCGCGACAAGACCAGCCTGGATATCACTTGGATGAAGTCCGACGGCGGAACAGAGGATTACACCCTCTCTGAACTGCTGGATCAGATCAAGGAAAAGTCCGCAAACATCGCCAAGGCTGTGGCTGCTCTGGAAGAACTGATCGGCGAGGTAGATGAGTAATGGATACGAAAGCATTACGGCAAAAAATTCTTGACCTCGCTATCCGAGGCAAGTTAGTGCCACAAGACCCGAATGACGAACCTGCATCCGTGTTGTTGGAGCGTATTCGTCAGCAGAAGCAGCAGATGGTCAAGGAGGGCAAGCTCAAGCCCAAGGATATCAAGAACGATTCCTTTATCTTTGTCGGTGAGGATAATTTACATTATGAGAAGTTCGCTGACGGCAGCGTGAAATGTATCGAGGATGAAATACCATTTGATATTCCTGGCTCTTGGGCGTGGGCGAGGACTAAAACGGTTTCTGTTGATTTGCCATACGGGACCTCGAAGAAGTCTAATTTTTCTGGAAAAGTTGCAGTTCTTCGAATGGGTAATTTACAAGATGGGGAGATTGATTATTCCGATCTGGTATACTCTTCGGATGAAGAAGATATAGAAAAGTATTATTTGCTGGAAAATGACCTTTTGTTCAATCGAACAAACAGCGCTGAATGGGTAGGAAAAACTTCAATATATCGAGGGGATACTCCTGCAATATATGCGGGCTACCTCATCAGAATACGAACTCCCCTCTGTGGAGAATACTTGAACGCTGTAATGAACAGCGTATATGCCAAAAATTACTGTATCAGAGTTAAAACTGATGCAGTAAATCAATCAAACATCAATGCCCAAAAACTGGGTACGTTTCTTGTGCCTGTTGCGCCCATCAAAGAACAGCACAGGATCGTTACATCTTTCAAGCGGACATTTGAATTTACACAGTGCATCCAAAGTGGAAAAAAAGAACTTTCCGCACTGATTCAAAGCGCAAAGGCGAAAATCCTTGACCTCGCTATCCGAGGTCAGCTTGTACCGCAAGACCCTGCCGATGAACCTGCATCTGTCCTACTTGATCGCATCAGAACCGAAAAGGAAGAACTCATCCGGCAGGGCAAAATCAAGCGCGACAAGAAGGAATCTGTCATCTTTCGTGGTGAGGATAACTCTTATTATCTCAGAACTGGGGAATTAGTGGAGTCGCTGGAGGATTGGGATTTCGAAGAACTCCCCGATAGTTGGAGTGTGTGTTGCCTGGGGGAGTTATGCGACTACGGTAACTGTACCAATATTGATACCGCTGATATTGCTGATTCTGCGTGGATATTGGATCTTGAAGATATCGAAAAAGATTCCGGTGTCGTTCTACAAAAAGTACGCCAAGGTGAACGCAATGCAGGAAGCACAAAGCACCGTTTCCATAAAGGTCAGGTGTTGTACAGCAAGCTTCGTCCTTATCTAAACAAGGTAGTCTTGGCGGATGAGGATGGATATTGCACCTCTGAGATTTTGCCATTAGAGTTTGAGCGGAATATACTTCCGCAGTATGCACGCTACTTTTTGATGTCCCCCGCATTTTTGAGATATGCCAATAAGTGTTCATATGGCGTGAAGATGCCGCGCCTCGGAACAACAGATGGCAAGAAAGCAATTATTTCTGTTCCTCCGGTTAAGGAGCAGAAGCGGATCATCATAGCAATTGAACTGGCCTTTGCCCAGCTTGCTTCCATCGCAGAAAACTTAGCCTAACCAACAGCCGCCCTCGAAAGAAGGCGGCTGTTCCTTTACCATGTGACGATTTTATCCACCAGCGCCTGCTGTTCGCTGGCAGTTCTGCGGAGGTAAATACGAGTAGTCTCAATGCTCTCGTGCCCCATCAGGTCTGCTAATAGAGCAATGTCGTTATACTTCTCCAAGAAGTTCTTTGCGTATCGATGGCGGAATGAATGCGGGTACACTACCTTTTTATCCAATCCATACTTGTCGGCATAGTTTTTAAGCTGCTGGGAAATACCGCGTGTAGTAATACGCTCCCCATAACGGTTTAGAAACAAAAAGCCGGAGGAACGCTGCGTTTCCTCCAGCCATTCAAGAGTTTCCGCCCTCAACCTTTTGGGTATGTATAGCCTGCGTAGCTTTCCGCCCTTAGTATATAGGTCAAAATAGCCGAGTTCCACGTGCTCGATTTTGATTTGAATAAGTTCGCTGACGCGCGCCCCAGTCGCAGCCAGATACCAGACCACAAAGTACCATTCCATATTGCCATCCTTTTTGAGCTGCTTTTTCATGAAATTGTAGTCAGCATTGCTGATCACATTTTCCAGAAAATTCTTTTGCTGCACTTTCACAGCTCTCAGCCGCAAGCGGTCTCTGTGCAGAAAATCCAGATACTTGTTCATCGCCTGGATACGCAAGTTGACGGTCTTGGGCTTGAAGAATTCCATCAGATACCCTTTGTAGGCCAGCAGGTTTTCTTTGTTGACCTCATCGTAGTGGGCATGATAAAAGTCCACTGTCCAGAGATAGGAATGGATGGTGTTCTCCGAAAGATTGCTCTTTCTCAGGTGCTGCTCAAATGTTTCGGTTGTCCTCATAAAAAGGTACCTCCCAATAATATTTTTGCGAAATTATCGCGCCAATATTATAGAGGAAATATGTGACTATCTCTTATTATGAGAAGATGGGCACAGAAGTCCGCTGCATTAACAGTGAAATTCCATTTGGCATCCCTGACACATGGGAATGGGTACGCTTGGAGAACTGCTGTAGCAAAGAAATTCGCCGTGGAAAATCTCCTAAATTCGCCGAGAGAAGCGGCACACTTGTTTTCGCTCAAAAATGCAACACCAAATATAATGGCATTGATGTCAGGCAGGCGTTATTTCTGGATGAGGCTACTCTGAACAAATATTCAGCCGACGAATATATGCAGGACGGGGATGTAGTTGTTAACTCCACAGGAACAGGTACATTAGGCCGTGTTGGGTTCTATCGAATGGCTGATAACTGTTTGGGTCTCCCTATAGTCCCTGACTCCCATGTAACGGTTGTTCGTGGATTCAGCAGCATTCAAGCGTTTTACTTGTATGCTTTTATGAAAGCAAGTCAGAGCAAACTTGAAAAGAAGGGCGAAGGTTCAACAAACCAAAAAGAACTAAAATCTCTTACACTGAAAGAAATGCTTGTCCCAGTGCCACCGCGTACTGAACAAGAGAGAATTGCCGCAGCCATAACTGCCGCATTTTCAAATATTTCCACAATAGAAAAGAGCCTCAGTTGAGGCTCTTTTCTATTGCAACGAGAAGGGCAAACAGCTCATCTATTCGTTCCGCTATTCTGATTTGTTCTTGATATGGCGGAATCAAAACTGGATATTTTTTAACCGACTCAGGTTGTGCTCGCATCAAGGAACCACCGACGCCGGAAACATTTGAAAGCATAAATTCACGAAAATGCGGCGAAGAAAAATAGTATCGTAAATATGGAGCAAACAGCAAATGATTCCTAAAAACAATCCACTCAGATGAACCGAGAAGCCGATAGGGTGTAATATGGCCCGTGATCCAGACTCTATTAATGCGAGGATTGATTTTACAGACAAGTACATCTTTCTCACAAACATACTGTTTGGATGATCCTATTTCTTTACCGCGGATGATTTCAGGTACGCCTGCCTCAAAGTTCGGCACGCTATACAGTTCAAACATTTCGTCAGGAGAATTACTTGGATTAATGGTTTCGGAGGTAAATATGTTGACCTGTGAGAAAGAACCAACGCTCCAACCATAAGGAAGTTCATCTGCATCATATTCAGATACCTTTTCCCCAATCTTCTCATAATAAGAGTTATCCTCACCACGAAAGATGACAGATTCCTTCTTGTCGCGCTTG
>OGGW01001775.1_pt1 | contig 15354 bp, 9 predicted proteins | sample 1571291 | NCBI WGS metagenome assembly OGGW01 (sample SAMEA2582028, study PRJEB24529) | metagenome | biome: Human gut stool | place: China | collected 2011 | reverse complement strand
ACCGCCACCAGAATCGCCACCCGCGCAGGCGCGAGGGTAAAACCATACCCTTTGAGCACCACGCCGACGATCGGACCAAAGACAATTAACGCGCAAAGGCCGGCCAGTACGCTGTCGATCAGCGCGTTTTGGATAGCCCGCGCAGGCTGGCGCGTAATTTCACCCATAAAGCCTCCTTAGACCTTGGCCACCAGCGGACGTCCCAGCAGCCCCTGCGGGCGAAAAATCAGGATCGCCACCAGCAGCGCAAAGGAAAAGACATCTTTGTAATCCGAATTCACCAGCCCGGCGAACTGGGCTTCGGCCACCCCAAGCAGCAGACCACCCGGCAGCGGGGCAGGCAGCAAGCCTATCCCGCCCAGCACCGCGGCGGTGAAGGCTTTGATGCCGATAATAAATCCGATATAGAAGTCGAAGGTGCCGTAGTTCATGGTCACCAGCACGCCGGCCAGACCGGCCATCGCCGCGCCGATGACAAACACCAGGGAGATCACCCGGTCGGTATTGATGCCAAGGATCGCCGCCATGCGCCGGTCCTGCTGGGTGGCGCGGCAGATGCGCCCCAGCCGGGTATACTGAATAATCCAGGTCAGGATCAGCATCCCCACCAGCGCCGCGACGAGAATAAACACCTTGGTCCAGGTGATCTGCACCACCCCATCGCCCACCGTCATGCGCAACGCGCCGCTAAGCAGCGTCGGGATCCCCTGCTGGTTCGGCCCCTGGCTCAGCTGGACATAGTTCTGCAGGATCAGCGACATCCCGATAGCCGAGATCAGCGGCGCCAGCCGCGTCGAGTTGCGCAGCGGCCGGTAGGCGATGCGCTCGATCGCCCAGCCGTATACGCCGGTGACCACGATAGTGAACACCAGAGTGGCGAAAATCAGCAGCGGAAAGGAGTGGATCCCGAAGAAAGAGAGCAGCGCCAGGCCGATGGCGCACAGGTAGGCGGAGACCATATACACCTCGCCGTGGGCGAAGTTGATCATGCCGATGATCCCATACACCATGGTGTAGCCGATGGCGATTAAGCCGTACACCGCGCCCAGCGTCAGCCCATTGATCAGTTGTTGCAGAAAAAACGCCGTCATAGCCCCTCCAGCCGCCAGGCAGACGGCCGCCGGGTTCCGTTCCCGGTCGACCGCCGTCATGTGACAATTTGCAAGTCAAAAGGACAGAGCGTCCTCAGGTCGTGGCCGATCAGAGCTGGTGATATTTGCCCTTGTCGTCCCACTGATAGACCACGTAGTCGGACACCTTGAGGTCGCCTTTGCCATCCCAGGCTTTCTTGCCCATCACCGTCTCGACGTCGTGGCTCTTCAGCCAGTCGCTGGCTTTGGCGTTATCGGTACCGACGGCGTTCCAGGCCGCGGCGATAGCCTGAATGGAGGCGTAGGCGTAGAGGGTATAACCTTCCGGCTCAAAGCCGCTGGCGCGGAACTTCTCGATCACCGCTTTGCCGTCCGGGAGGGTGCGCGGATCCTGACCAAAGGTCATCAGCACGCCGTTGGTGAACTGCGGCCCGCCGGCGGCCGTGACCAGCTCCTCGGTGACGATACAGTCGCCGGAGAAGAATTTGGCCTGCACCCCCTGCTCGCGCATCTGGCGCACCAGCGGGCCCGCTTCCGGATGGCAGCCGCCAAAGTAGACCACGTCCGGCTTGAGGGCGCCGATCTTGGTCACCAGGGCGTTAAAGTCTTTTTCACCGCGGGAAAGGCCTTCGTACAACACTTCTTTGGTACCCCGCTTCGCCAGCGCCGCGCGGGTGGCATCGGCCAGCCCCTGACCATAGGTGTCTTTATCGTGGATCACGGCGATTTTCTTCGCCTTCAGCACGTCCAGCATATAGTTGGCGGCGATCGCCCCCTGCTGATCGTCACGACCACACATGCGAAAGAGATCTTTCATGCCGCGCTCGGTGATCTGCGGGTTGGTCGAGCCGGGGGTAATGGTCAGGATCCCGGCTTCGTCATATACCTCGGAGGCCGGCATCGTTGAGGAAGAGCAAAAGTGCCCCACCACGGCGGAGACTTTCGCTTCATCCACCAGCCGGTTGGCCACCGCCACCGCCTGCTTCGGTTCGCACGCGTCATCCCCCTGCACCAGCACAATCTTTTCGCCTTTGATGCCGCCGGCGGCATTGATATCGGCCACCGCCTGCGAGGCCCCCTTCCAGTACTGGGCGCCGTAGGTGGCGTTGGGGCCGGTAAAGGGCCCGGCGACGCCGATCTTCACGTCTGCCTGGGCGTAAAAGGCCATGCTCATACAACCTGCTATCACAACATGAAGCGTCATTGTTTTCAGTTTCAAAGACATTCGGATATTCCTCAGCGATGTAAAGCCTGGCGTCATGGAATGACGCAGAAAATATCACTTACCGTGTGGTGCCGACGCTGGCGCAGCGCCAGGACGGCCAGGGTGGAAGAAGCAAAAATCCCGCCAGGAAGGAGTGGAACACCGGAGAACAGTCGCCCCGGTCGGTACGCACGCGACGGCAACCCGTGCCGCATCCGGCAAGGGCGCATTCCCTTTCAGGTCAGGAGATCGGTTGCCATCACGTGGCGAGCCGGACAACGCGGTATCCGTACCGGCCCGTGAGCTAAACATAGATGCAGTTAGCGGTCGCTGCGCGCCAGCGTGGTGCAAAAATGCGAATATGATCAACAGTGGTGATTATTTTGTTGCGGTAATGTGAAGATGATAACAGGAGAGCCCGTTAAAGGCTCTCCTGTGACCCGGTGGCCGCTCAGAGTTGACTGGTGAACGTTCGGGAGATCACATCCTGCTGCTGTTCGCGGGTCAGCGCGTTAAAGCGGACCGCATAGCCGGAGACGCGGATCGTCAGATTCGGATACTGCTCCGGGTGTTCTATCGCATCGAGCAGCTTTTCCCGGTTCAGCACATTGACGTTGAGATGCTGTCCCCCCTCCACCGTCTCCTCGTGGTGGAAGTAGCCGTCCAGCAGGCCCACCAGGTTGTTTTCCTGCGCTGACGGGGCTTTGCCGAGCGCCGCCGGCACGATGGAGAAGGTATACGAGATGCCATCTTTGGCGTAGGTAAACGGCAGTTTCGCCACCGAGGTCAGCGACGCCACCGCCCCTTTCCGGTCGCGGCCATGCATCGGATTGGCCCCCGGAGCGAACGGCGTCCCCGCCCGACGTCCGTCCGGGGTGTTGCCGGTTTTCTGGCCGTATACCACGTTGGAGGTGATGGTCAGGATCGACTGGGTCGGCACCGCCTGACGCCAGGTGGGGAGCGCCTGAATTTTGCGCATAAAGCGCTCCACCAGGTCGCAGGCGATGGCATCAACCCGATCGTCGTTGTTGCCGTACTGCGGATAGTCGCCTTCAATGACAAAGTCCACCGCCAGCCCGTGGTGATCGCGCACCGGCTTCACCCGGGCGTACTTTATCGCCGACAACGAATCCGCTGCCACCGACAGGCCGGCGATGCCGCAGGCCATCGTGCGGTAGACGTCGCGGTCGTGCAGGGCCATCAGCGCCGCCTCGTAGCTGTACTTATCATGCATGCAATGGATGATGTTCAGCGCGCTGATGTACTGCACCGCCAGCCAGTCCATAAAGTGGTCGAGGCTGGCCATCACGGTGTCGTAGTCCAGCACCTCATCACGCAGAGGGTCGGTTTTCGGCCCCACCTGGATCTTCAGTTTCTCATCCACCCCGCCGTTAATCGCGTAGAGCAGCGTTTTGGCGAGATTGGCGCGGGCGCCGAAGAACTGCATCTGCTTGCCGATCACCATCGGGCTGACGCAGCAGGCGATGGCGTAGTCGTCGCTGTGAAAATCGCTGCGCATCAGATCGTCGTTCTCATACTGCAGCGACGAGGTGGCGATAGAGACCCGGGCGGCATATTTTTTAAACGCCGCCGGCAGCGCTTGCGACCAGAGCACGGTCAGGTTCGGCTCCGGCGCCGGGCCCATGGTGTGCAGAGTATGCAGATAGCGGAAGGTGGTTTTGCTGACCAGGGTGCGACCATCCAGCCCCATGCCGCCCAGCACCTCCGTCGCCCAGATGGGATCCCCGGAGAACAGCGAATCAAATTCCGGGGTGCGCAGGAAACGCACCATGCGGATCTTCATGATGAAGTGGTCAATGAGCTCCTGGGCCTGCTCCTCATTCAATAAACCGGCGCGCAGATCGCGTTCGATATAGATGTCGAGGAAGGTGGCCGTGCGCCCCAGCGACATGGCGCCGCCGTTCTGCGACTTCACCGCCGCCAGGTAGGCGAAGTAGAGCCACTGCACCGCCTCCCGGGCAGTGCGCGCCGGGTGGGCGATATCGCAGCCGTAGCGGGCCGCCATCTCCTGCATCTGCAGCAGCGCGCGCCGCTGTTCGGCCAGCTCTTCGCGCAGGCGCAGGGTGGCCTCCAGCGCCTCGCCGCGCTCAAGGGCCGGCTGCAGGTCGGCAAACTGCAGCTCACGTTCGCGGACCAGATAGCGAATGCCGTACAGCGCCACGCGGCGGTAATCGCCGATGATCCGTCCGCGGCCATAGCCGTCCGGTAGCCCGGTCAGCACCCCGGATTTGCGGCAGCGCAGCATATCCGGGGAATAGACGTCAAAAACGCCCTGATTGTGGGTCTTACGCAGCGCCGTAAACTGATACTCAAAGTCAGGATCCATTTCGCGACCATAGGCCTCGAAGGCGCTTTTGATCATCTTGATGCCGCCAAAAGGATGCAGGGCGCGCTTCAGCGGCTGGTCCGTTTGCAGGCCGACGATCTTTTCCAGCGGCTGGTTGATATAGCCCGCCGCGTGGGCGGTGATGGAGGTGGCGACATTGGTGTCGAAATCCACCGGCGCATGGGTGGCGTTCTCGACGCGGATCCCGGCCATCACCTGCTCCCAGAGGGCGGTGGTCGCTGGCGTCGCGTCGGCGAGGAAAGACTCATCGCCCTCATAAGGGGTGTAGTTATGCTGAATAAAGTCGCGAACGTCGATCTGCGTTTGCCACGCCGTACCGCGAAAGCCCAGCCAGGCGTCAGCGTATCGTACATCCTGGGTATCGATATCTACTTTCATGAACATCGTCTCTCTACAGAATAAAAAGTCAGGCCAGCGCCGCCGCGGTGTGGATCCGGCCTAAGCGGATCGCATCGAGGGCAATCATGCGCTCTTCATTGGTAGGAATAACCGCGCAGCGCACCCGGCTGCCGTCGGCGGAGATCAGGCGCTCGCCGGCCGAATTGGGCTGCTGATTGCGGGCGGCGTCCATCGCAAGGCCAAAGACCGCCAGCCGCTCGCTCACCAGCCGACGGATCAGCACCGAGTTCTCGCCAATCCCGCCGGTGAAAATAATGCCGTCGAGACGCTGCAGCGCCGCGGCGTGGCCGGCAATATGGCGGGCGATACGATGGACAAAGGTTTTAATCGCCAGGCGGGCGCGGGCATGGCCCTCATGCCACGCCTGCTCCAGCACCCGCAGGTCGGAGGAAAGACCGGAGATCCCCAGCAGGCCGGAGGCGGTGTTGGCCACCCGCTCCAGGTCGCTGAGGGTCTGCCGGGTTTCCCCGGCAATCCACGCCATGGCGCCGAAGTCGACATCACCGCTGCGGGTGCCCATCATCAGCCCCTCCAGCGGCGTCATCCCCATCGAGGTGTCCACGCTGCGGCCGTTACGCACCGCGCAGATCGAGGCGCCATTGCCCAGGTGGGCGATCACCAGGCCGCTCTCCTGCTCCGGCAACCCGAGCAGAGCCAGGGCGAGCTGGGACACATAGCGGTGCGAGGTGCCGTGGAAACCGTAGCGGCGTACCCCGAGATTCTGGTAATACTCCCACGGCAGACCATAGAGAAAAGCTTCCGGGGCCAGGGTCTGGTGAAAGCTGGTATCAAAGACCGCCACCTGCATCACCTCCGGGAACAGCCGCTGCGCCGAGGCGATGCCGCTGAGACTGGCGTAGTTATGCAGCGGGGCCAGGGACGATACCTGGCGAATGTTATTGATAACCTCCTCGCTAATAATGACCGACTCGGTGAACAGGTCGCCGCCGTGGGCGACGCGGTGGCCAATCAGGGCCACGCTGTGGATGAGGTCGCGTTGGGCTAATGCTCCGGCGATCGCCTGCAGGGCGCCTTCGTAGCCGCGCTGCGCCAGTGCCACCGGCTCGCCGCCGTTGAGCGAGAGAGACGCCCGTTCCGCGTTGATGCCCTCGGCCACGCCGTTGAGCAGGCAGTCGCAGCTTGCGGCGTCCAGGACGGAAAATTTGATCGACGACGAGCCGCAGTTAATCACCAGTACTACCGGAAATTCAGTCATGTTGTACTCCGCGTGGCCTGAGCCGGATTAGAACAGTTTGTAAGCAATGTTGAGGATGGTCAGCAGACCGATAGCGGTCACAAAGAGGTTGTCGAGACGGCCACGGTATTTGGCCAGCGAAGGCGCTTTACGAATGGCGTACATCGGCAGCAAGCACAGCAGCGAGGCGATAATCGGCGCGCCCATGGCCTCAATCAGGTCGAGGATATTGGGGTTGGCATACGCCACCACCCAGGTCGATCCCATGATGAACACCATGCTCAGGGTATTGAGCTTGCCGCTGGAGACCCGGGTTTTATCCCCTTTATAGCCGAAGCGCAGGATCAGACCGTTCAGCCCCTCGAGCGTGCCGAGATAGTGGCCGAAAAACGATTTGAAGATGGCCACCAGGGCGATGATCGACGCGCCATACTCCAGCAGGGTGGCAAAGGTGGATTTGGTGCCCGACATCGAGGCAAAGTGGTTCGCCAGATAGGAGAGCACCGGGATATTCTGCGCCTTGGCGTCCGCCATGTTCTGCGGTGAGAGGGTAAACAGGCAGCTGAAGGCGAAGAACATCACCACCGCCACCATCAGCATGCTGGCCCGGGAGATGATCTGGGAGCATTTGCGTTCGGTATACTCGCGGCCAAACTGCGCTTCATACTCTTCGCGTTTGGAGACCACAAACGAGGAGACGATCGGCGAGAAGTTGAAGGAGAACACCATGATGGAGATGCCCAGCCATACCGTCACCAGAATGCCGTCGTGACCGGTTAAGGCGATATCGCTGAGGTTGACCTGGTCAATCACCGCGCTATTCCAGTAGGGGATCAGGGACAGGGAGATCACCACCAGGCTGGCGATAAACGGCCACACCAGATAGCTCATCACCTTGACCATCAGGTCTTTACCAAACCAGATGACAAACGCCATCAGCAGCAGCAGGAGCAGCGCCACCACCCCGCGGTTGAGAGCCGGCATCTGCAGCTGGTTCTCCCAGAAAGTCATAAAGGTATTGGTGATCGTGACGCCATAAATCCACAGCAGTGGGCAGATGGCGAAGAAGTACAGAAAGGTGATCACCACCCCGCCGGTTTTGCCAAAATGCTCTTCCACCGTTTCGGTGATATTGCCGGAGGGGTTAGCCCCCGACAGGCATAGCCGGGCCAGCGCCCGATGGCAATAAAAGGCGATGGGATAGGCCAGCACCAGCATCACCAGGATCGGGATCAGCCCGCCGAAGCCTGCGCGGATCGGGAAAAACAGCACCCCGGCGCCGATAGCGGTGCCAAACAGGCCCAGGGTCCAGGTGGTGTCAGATTTACGCCAGGACGAAAGGCTTGTCTGGCTGGATGCAATGCTCTCAGTCGTACTCATATCCTGTCCTCACTTATGTATTGAATTAAGCGTCAACAAAACCGGTAATTTGCGATACCCGGGAGAGATCGATATTGCCCCCGGAAATCAGGCTGACCGTTTTGCGGTTCTGGATATAGCTGTCGAGTTTGCCGCTTAATAACGCGGCGCAGGCTAACGCCCCGGCCCCTTCGGTGATCACTTTATTGCGCTGAATTAAGGCGACCATGCTCTGGCGAATGTCATCCTCACTCACCAGGACGATGTCATCCACCAGCTGGCGGGCGATTTCATAGGTCAGTTTCCCCGGGCGGGCGACGTCGCAACCATCGGCTAAGGTGCCGGCGTGGCGATGGCTGGTGATTTCCCCGGCATACCAGGAGGCGGCCATGCCGTGAACATTCTCCGACTGCACGCCGATAATGCGGATTGTCGGGTTAATGGATTTAATCGCAATCGCGATACCGGCAATTAAGCCGCCGCCGCCAATGGGCACGATGACATTATCCACGTCATACAGATCTTCTAATATTTCGAGTCCAATCGTCCCCTGCCCGGCGATAACCTGCGGGTCGTCATAGGGGGGAATAAAAATGCGGCCCTCAAGTTCAACAATATCGCTGGCTTTGGCGAGGGTATCGTTAAAGTTATCGCCATGTAGCACCACTTCCGCCGAATAATCACAGGTGGCGGCAACTTTCGATTTCGGCGCCCCTTTCGGCATCACCACTTTCCCGTCAATGCCGAGCATGGCGCAGGAGAGCGAGACGCCCTGGGCGTGGTTGCCCGCTGAGCAGGCCACCACCCCTTTGCGTTTTTCCGCCACGGTTAAACCGCACAGTTTATTAAAGGCGCCGCGAATTTTAAATGAACCCGTGCGCTGCATATTTTCGAATTTAAGAAATATTTCGCCCTGGCAGCGCTCGCTAAAATAATTCGAACGGGGCATACCTGTTTTATATATTTTTCCCGCGAGGCGTTGTTTCGCTTCGAGAATATCGTCAATAGATACCGGAAGATCGTAGGTAATATGCATTATGGCCTCTGTATCTTAATATAAAGTCAATGACCGGGCGTCATCCTGCTGATAACAGCGAGGACGTGTGTTGGATTATTTAACGACTTTCAGTTACGCAATAATTTGTAAAGGCTGCCAGTGGCGGTTGCCCTGCCCCGAGGAATAGTGTTTCGCCATCTCCACCAGCGACGCCGCGGCGGTTTTTAACCGGTAATTTTTCGACCATACCGCCGCATAGCGCGCCACCGGCAAGGCCTCTTTAATGGGGATGGTGACAAACTGGCTCGAGCCAAACGGCGTGGTCATGTCGCAGGGGATCACCGTCAGAAAATCGGCATTGAGCACCAGGTTATAGATCGTCACCACCGAATCGGTATTAACGATATTTTCACGGCGGATACCGCTGCGCTGCAGGGTGGTCAGCAGTTCGCTGTAGTAGCCCATATTGGTCTCCGGCAGCACCCACTGCTCGTGCTGGAGCGAGGCCAGGCGGACGGTGCCGTTGCCGATCCGCGCCCGGTTCGCCACCAGCACAAACTCAGACTCAAACATCGGCTCGACGTGCACGTCCTGCAGTTTCATCTCATCGCTCAGCGTCCCGATGGCGAAGTCGAGGCGCCCGTCGCGGATTGCCGGCAAAAAGGCGGAGAGCTGCGCCTCATACATCGAGACCCGCGCCTTGGGGAAAGTCATTTTAAACTGATGCACCATCTCCGACATAAAGGTAAACCCGACCAGCGAAGGGAAACCAAAGGAGACATCCACCACCGCGCTGTTGGTCAGAGCATTCATTTCATTGACCATATTTTTCATTTCACGGGTGATCGCTTCTGACCAGTTGCGAAATACCTGCCCGGCCTCGGTGAGCGAGACGCCGGTATTTCGCCGGACGATTAATTCGCTGCCAAAATAACTCTCCATGTCGCCAATAATTTTACTGACCGCCGGCTGAGTGAGTCCTAACGCTTTTGCTCCGGCCCCGATTGACCCGCTGCGGATCACTTCCTGGAAAACTACCAGATGCTGTGTTTTAGGCAGAGAAAAAGTATTCATCGCGTCTCACTTTCATTCCTTTGTTGACGGCGGAAAGTGTAACAAATCGCAATTGCCGGGTTATGTGAGAGCTCTCACAAAGGCTCCGCCGCGGCGGATAAGCAGGATCCACGAGCCAGAATAAGTAAAGTAAAATCAATATATTAAAAGCATCATGAATGCTATTTGCACGCCTTTTGCCGTGGCCGAATGCGGGGATAAAAATAATTGATGGCGATAACATCGACGGCGAAATGGCGATAAAAAATACGTCTTTTGTACGTTATTCGACCCGCGCTATCAGGGTGAGAAGAAAGCCGAAAATTAAATTAATGCTGTAAAGAATAAAAAGCAGACGTAATAAACGCCATTATTTAACGACAAGCCGGTCGGGCATCACATTTTATCCCCGGCGGTTGGGGAAAATGCACGGTCATTATTTACACCAAAGAAACATTAAATTCACAATTTTTCTTTTGGGTCGCGATAGGCAGCGATCTTTTTTCCGCCATAGCGCAGTTGGTCATACTTTGATTAAAATCAACCCTGGTAATTTATCTTTTACGACGGCCATTGGAGAGTCATTTGTGTTGCCGATCACAAATCCATAAAACAACGACCCGGCCTATCGTGAAGAGATGATCCCGCGGCTGCGCCAGCAGCTTAACGAGCAGCTGATGAGCGACCAGATGGCTGTCGACCTGCTCTCTTCCTATCTGCGAATGGATCTCAGCGCCCAGCCGTGGGACCAGCCGCTATAGCCCGCCCCGGCGCAGATCGCTGGCCCGGGCATTTCGCCTATAGCTGGCTGACCCCCAGCGCCGCGGCCTCATCCCGCCACGCCAGCAGCGGCGCATAGGCCTCCCGCGACATATCGCTATAGCCGCAGATCAGCAAGGCGTCGCACAGGGAACGATAGCGCGCATCGCTCACTAACTGCTGGAGCGCCTCGCGCAGGCTATTCAGCGTCGCCGCCGGGGTGGCGCCGGCGGTGATCAGCGGCAGCCCTGGCGCGGCCGGGCTCCAGCCGATCGCCACCAGGCCAGCCAGAGCCTGCGGCTGATGGCGCTGCAGCAGCGCGTAGGTCACGCAGTCGATGGCGGCGATATCGGCGTTTTCCTGCTGCAGCTCACGCAGCGACTGCCGATGGCTGCCGCTGAACATCACCGCTGAAAAAAAACGCCCCTCCCGGGAGAGCGGCGCGACCATTTTACGCAGTACGTTGTAGCCGGACTGCGAGTGCTCGGCATTGCACACCGCCCGACGGCCAAAAAAGTCCCCCAGCATCCGGTGACTATCCGCTTCGCGGACCACCAGCAGGCTGCGATAGCGGCGCCCTTCGCAACCGGGCGCAGCGTAGTGGAAGCAGCCCACCGTCTGCACCTCCGGCAATTGGGTCACCAGCGGGTAGCCACAGGTCTGGCTCAGCAACAGCGTCGGCTGGCGCCAGTGAGCCAGCAGATCCCCGGGGTCAGCCGCCGGAGGGTCCCCCGCCACCATCACGCCGCGTTCGTCCAGCAGCGACTGCACCGCCTGCCACAGGGCCTGGGTCTGTTGACGGTGGATGGCATACATCGGAAAGGTCATGCGTTCAGCCATGTTCTCCTCCCGCCTGCGCCTGCTCGCCAAAGCCCGGATGGGCGTTCACCGCCACCGCCCGGCGGCTAAAATGGCGTCGCCACTCGCCGTACCCGCGCACCAGGAACCCCTGATTACGCTGCAGATACGCCGCCTGGCGATGCAGATACAGTTGACGTAAAGCGTACCAGGGGACCCCTGGCAGATCATGATGCACCGCATGGTAGTTGAGATTGAGGAACAGCGCCCGCCAGGGGAGCCCGGCCTCGTTGATCACCGAGCGGGCCAGCGGGTCATCCGCGGCGCGGTGTTCGAGAAAAGAGCGTACTTTGGTCAGGGCCAGCGCCGGGTAGCTCACCGCCAGCACAAACCACAGCGGAGAAAAACCCTGCGCCGCCATCCAGGTCAGCAGGCCCGTCAGCAGCAACAGATGCAGACTCCACATGGCGATAGCGCGGCGGTCGCCCTCGCGGAAAGCCCGCAGCGCGCTGTTCAGGGTGTGAATAATATCCATCATCGGCGCCAGCAGCAGACGCCCCCAGAAGGTGTTGCGCAGGTGGATAAGGCGGCGCTGCCAGGCTGAGAAGCGCTGCCAGCTTTCCGCCGTTACGTAGTACGATTCGGGGTCATCCTCAGGGTGCGTCAGCAGATGGTTGCGATGGTGCGCCAGGTGGCTGTCGCGGTAGACGCCATAGGGATACCAGACCGCCAGCGGCAGCGTCCCCAACAGCTGGTTAAACCATGCCAGCCGGGTGGGATGCCCATGGATCAGCTCATGCTGTAAGGACATATACCAGGCGGTAAACCAGATCAACAGCAGCGTGGCCGGAAACAGTCCCAGCGTCCGCCAGCCCGCCACGCAGGCAAACCAGCCGCCGTAAACCGTCACAATCAGCAGCCAGGTCGGCAGCTCGCTGCGCCACAGCCAGCCGCGCGCCAGCTGGCGGATCAGGATGCGCTGTTGGTCATCCACATAGACAGCCGTCTTCTTTTCCGTCACTTCCGATACCTTGCCGTGTTGCCTCATTCCCACCGAAGATGTGAGATAACACGTTAAATAACAAAGTATTTAATTGACTTAGCTTTGCCAAAAAGCGCGTTTGTGTTCAACAGGGCAAAGAGAATACCGTCCATGGCGCAACAGGTTGGCGGTGTTTAAACAGGTCCATCGCCCGGCGGCGCTGCGCTTGCCGGGCCTACGGGATAACCCCTCCCCGGGCCATCCAGGCCGGTGCAGTCGCAGCGCCGCCGGACAAGGACAGCGGCGTCGCTTTTGTGCCGGGCGGCGGCTGCGCCTTGCCAGGCCTACGATGCGTGCTGCCTGTCGTTAATTTTTTTACCGCTGTTGCTGAAATTTTACCGCCAGGTCGAGGATACTAAAGGACTCCAGCGCCTTACCCGCCTTCGCGCCGACGATACCGGCGGAGCGTCACAGCGACTACTCCTCTTCCCGCTCCGCTGGCGTCCAGGTCGGCAGAGTCTGGAAGGTGTGCAACAGCCCTTCGGACCACGCCTTGCGAATGCGGTTGAAGTAGGGATCGCTGTCGGTGATGCGATGCTGCCCGGCACTGCTGAAGCTGCCGCTGCGGTAGAGCAGCGTATCCAGCGGCAGGCCGACGGACAGATTACTGCGCAGCGTCGAATCAATGGAGATCAACGCGCAGCACATCGCCTGCTCCAGCGGCGTGTCGATGGTCAGCACCCGATCGATGATCGGTTTGCCGTATTTGCTTTCGCCAATCTGGAAATAAGGCGTGTCGCGGGTGGCTTCAATAAAGTTGCCCTCCGGATAAATATGGAACAGACGATGGGTTTCGCCGGCGATCTGGCCGCCAAGCAGCAGGTTGCAGTTGAAGTTGGTGTTACTGCAGGTCTGCTGGTTGCTGCTGTCGCGCTGGATCACCTCCAGCAGCGTTTTACCGATCAGCATCGCGGCGTCGTAGAGGGAAGTGACCTGCATCAGATTCGGCTCCTGCTGGGTACGGATGCGCGCGCTGAGCAGGCTTATCACGCTCTGGGTGGTGGCCAGATTGCCGGCGGATTGCAGCACCAGCACCCGTTCCCCCTCCTGATGGAAAACGTGCAGCTTTTTAAAAGTGGCAATATGGTCGACGCCCGCATTGGTGCGGGAGTCGGAAGCAAACACCAGTCCATCCGCCAGGCACATGGCCACACAGTAGGTCATTGCGGTTATTCCCGTATTATTGCTGCTGCGCCTGCTGGCTGTGTTCGCGCACTTCAGCGTTAGTTAACATAATCTCCCCGCCGCCGCCCAGCCGGGTGCCCCGTACCGGGCAGGCGTCGAGATAATCCAGCCCGGTCGCCAGCCGTAAATGCTGATTCAGGCGACGGGTATTATTGGTGATATCAAACGACAGCCAGCGGCCGTCGAGCCAGACTTCCGCCCAGGCGTGCATCGCCACATGCTGGGCGTTATTGCTGTAGACATAGCCGCTGACGTAGCGCGCCGGGATCTCCAGCGCGCGGCAGCAGGCGAGAAAAACATGGGTATGATCCTGGCACACCCCCTTCGCGCGGGCGAAGGCGTCGGCGGCGGAGTCCTGCACCTGGGTCGCGCCGGGGGAGTATGGCATTCTTAACAGCAGATCCGCCATCAGTTGATTCAGACTCTCTTCCGCCGCATCGGGACGATAGAGGCGCTGGGCAAACTCACGGATCGCCGTATCGGCGCGGGTTAGCGGCGTACAGCGCAGAAAAACCAGCGGCGACAGCAGCTCGGCCTCTTCATCACGCGTCTCCTCCCCTTCGTCGGCGATATCGACAATCCCGCTGGCGCGGATGGTGATCTCCTTGTGCGGGTTATCCAGCGTCAGCACATGCAGCACATTGCCCCATCCGTCGGTAGTGGTCACCGCCGCGCCGTCCGGCAGGGTCAGCGTCCAGGCGGTGATCGTCTGCCGGGCGGTACTGCGCGGCGTCAGGCGCAGATACTGGGTGGAAAACTTCACTTCTTCATCGTAGCCATAGCGGGTGAGATGATCGATGACCAGTTTCATAAGGCCTCCAGATAGGTTTGTCTGATGCTGTCGGACAGCGCGTTAATTCTCGCCAGCAGCCCGTTAAGGGTGGTCTGCAGGTCCGCCTGCGCCAGGTCGTCACGGGTGCTGAAGCGCAGATCAACGTTAAGCTGATGGGCGAGGCGCAGCGGTTGATAGGAGCGGTCGTTGGCGATCTTCTCCAGCTCGCCCACCAGATCGGCAATGCTGGCGCGCAGCGAACGCGGAATATCGTTGCGCAGGATCAGCAGCTCCATCACCGTTTCGCGACTGACCGGCTGGCGGTAGAGGCTGTTGTAGGCTTCGCGGGCGCTGACCGCATTGAGCAGGGTATCCAGCCGGTAGTATTCCCGCACCGGGTCCGGATCGTTGGTCAGCTGTTGATCCTTAATCAGCAGCAGCTGGGTGGTGGCGAAGGCGCGCTCAATCAGGGTGCCGATACCGATAAAGCTCAGGGCGTCGTTGCCCAGCAGCGTGCCTATCACCGCTCCGCGAAACAGATGCACCCGCTCTTTCACCCACTCAAAAAAGCCGTCGCTCCCCAGCTCGCCCAGCCCCTGCTGGCGCAGGCTTCGCAGCTCAATGCGGGTGGCATTGATGCTCTCCCACACTTCGGCCGACAGACTGCCGCGCACCGCGTGCGCGTTGTTCCACGCCATCTCCACGCAGCTGTAAATACTGCAGGGGTTGTTGCCATCAAGGGCAAAAAAGTTGAGCAGATTGCTCATGGTAAAGCGGGCATGGCGCGCCTGAAACAACTCGTGGGTCATCGACAAATTCAGCGGCAGCGCCAGATCCCGCGACTGCTGGCTGTGACGGGGGATCATCGATAATTTCCAGGTCACGTCCAGCACCCGGGCGTAGCTCTCCTCCCGCTCGAGATAGCGGGCCATCCAGAACAGTTCACTCGCCGTACGACTTAGCATGATGCGTCATCCTCCATCACCCAGGTATCCTTGGTTCCGCCGCCCTGCGACGAGTTGACCACCAGCGACCCTTCGGTCAGCGCCACGCGGGTCAGGCCGCCGGGCACCAGCCGCATCTCCTGCCCGGACAGCACGTAGGGCCGTAAATCGATATGTCGCCGCGCCAG
>OGGW01001772.1_pt1 | contig 15364 bp, 9 predicted proteins | sample 1571291 | NCBI WGS metagenome assembly OGGW01 (sample SAMEA2582028, study PRJEB24529) | metagenome | biome: Human gut stool | place: China | collected 2011 | reverse complement strand
ACGGAATCCACCCTGATGCCCGAAGCATAAAGCGGAAGGGCAAACAACGGATTCAGCCCGTAGCTTACCGATGCTATGACACCGTAAGCATAGCCTTTCACCTTTTTATTATCCATGATTCCAGTACTAATATTGGTTCCAACTGCTCATTTCCTCCAACGACTTGCGCGCTTTCCTGCGGGTCTCCCCCGCCGGATAGCCCAGCGAGATGAGCAGAGGTACGCGCTTTCCTTTGATGCCAAGCAGCTTTTTCACTTTCTTTTCGTCGAACCAACCCATGATGCAAGTCCCTAAGCCAAGTTCGGCCGCTTGCAAACAAAAATGCTCCACTGCGATACCCACGTCGAGCAAAGAGTATTCCTTGTCTTTGATGACACTACCAATACGAGCCGTCAAGTTCATTTTCTCCAACACCACAGCTACGATGACGGGCACCTCACGGGCAAATCCGTTCATCCCCATCCCCGCAGCCGCCGCTCCCATTTGCGGCAACAACGCCGCATCGTCCACGACAACAAATTTCCACGGTTGTGAATTACAAGCCGAAGGGGCAAGACGTGCAGCTTCCAGACATTTCATCACCATTTCACGGCTGACAGGACGCGATTCGTATTTCCGGTCACTTTGCCGTTTCTGTATCAGTTCAGACAAATTCATGCTTACATTTTTTATTTACGCTGCAAAATTAGATATTTTACGGGAAATACGTTTTCCCCTCATCTGTTTTTAACAGCTTTCTTACACACAAACCGGCATAATTTCCTTTTTTCCCTTGTATCTCATATACCCGATACATATCATCAGCGAAACCAACGTGGACAACGGAGGAGCAAACCCCATGAGAAACAAAGAAGAAGAACTCACCAGGCTAAACGCATACGACAACGGGATGCGGAACATGAACGTGGCAACCACGCTGTGTACCATGGGGAACACGGAATTGCCCTGCCCGCTGAAATAGGCATTGATGCAAAACACGAAACTCACCATGATGCAATCTATGCTGTATCCCCGCAGATAGCCGGAAGCCATCTGCATGACTGCCGCGTCTTTCGTGAAGATGCCCGTCAGCGTATCCGGCAAGAACTGGGAATAGACGCACACGGAAACGCCGAAGACCAAGGCCATGGCGATGCCTGAGCGCAGGCAAGACCGCATACGCCCCCTCAGCCCGGCTCCGTAGTTTTGGGCTGTCATGGCCGCCACGGCCGACGCTATGGCCATCGGAGGCAACATGGCAAAGACAATCAGCTTCTCAACGACTCCCAAAGCAGCCGAAGCCACCACGCCCATCCCGTTGACAATGACCGTAATCAGCAGGAAAGAGAGGTTGACCAACAAGTCCTGCAAGGCTATGGGTGCCCCGAGCAACACCATTCGCCGGCATAACGCCCTCACCGGACGGATGTCGCGCCGTGTGAACTCGAAATGAAACCCCTTGCGGTACAAGAAGCCGAGTGCGGTCGCGAAACTGGCACCCTGCGCCGTGACCGTGGCCGCAGCAGCCCCGGCCGCACGCATGCCGCACGCCCCCACAAGGATGAAATCCAACACGATGTTCAACACACAAGCCAACGCCACGAAATAGAGCGGCGTGCGCGAATCTCCCAACCCACGCAAAATACCGCACACGACATTATAGCCTATAATAAAAGGAATGCCCATCGAACAAATCCAAAGATAGGCTTCCGTGTCGCGCATGGCCTCGGCGGGCGTGTGCATCCAAACGGCTATCTGCCCGTACAGTGCCACCATAAGGGCGGTCAGTACGACAGCCACCACGGCAAAGAGCCAGATGCCCGTCCCCACGATGGAAGCCGTCTTACGGTCATCCTTCGCCCCCGTGGCAATGCCTATCAACACCGTTATCCCCGTCGTAAGCCCGAGAATGACGCCCGTCACAGCCTGCATCACCTGACTTCCGATGGCCACGGCGGCCACGCTCGCGGCATCGTCGTACCGCCCCACCACAAACAAGTCGGCTCCCCCATAGAGCGCCTGAAGCACGTTGGCCAATAAAAACGGGACTGCAAAATGTAGCAGAACCTTTGGCACGCTTCCCTGTGTCAAATCCAATTCTTTCATTTCTACGTCTTTTTTATTTTACCACACATAAAATGCCGGATAAGTGATTGGTTTTACCCAGTCATCTTATCCGGCATTTCATTGTTGCCCTCCGATGAGGATTACAAAACATTACGAATATTATTTCGGTTGCAAAGGTAGGACTTATTTTCCATACGGCCAAAAGAAAAATGCCATAATGGCATTTTTTCGATAAATATGACATCATGCGCATCCCGTTTTCCGAACTTTACAAACGTGATGTACCGCCTTTTCTTTCGGAAGAAAAGAACAGCCCATTTTATTCTGCCACTACATAAACTTCTATAAAACAATAAAATAAATCAGCACTCCCAAAGCAGGCGTTCCACCTTCAGCACTTCATTTCCACGTGCTCATCTTATCGTTTTTTCACCTTCAAGAGAAACGAAAATCATTTGGCGCAGAACGGAAAATCGTTCGGCTGAGATTGAAAAATCATTTGGCGCAGAAAAATCCGCAGATGAAAGCCAACCTTTTTAGAAGTATGCTATATTTACAAATCTGCATACTTGGAGTCTAAAAAAGACTAAACGCCCCGGACATTACGGCCACAACCGAATGCCCGGGGCGTTTCCTTATGATGTACGTTCCGGCCTACTTGAAGAAACGGAACGCTTGTTTGCCTTCACCGGTAACCACCTGAAGCAGATAGGTGCCGGAAGCCAGACGCGCCAAAGAGATTCTGCCCGAACGTCCCTCGAGCCGGTATTCCGTGGAAAGCACGCGTCCGGAGGGATCCACAATGCTTAAACCGCATTCGCTGTCCTCAGGCAGACCTTCAATCCACAGGTCGTCGCCGACGCGGTGCACCGACATCTGTCCGGCATTCACTCCCTCTACTCCATCACCGGAGAAACCTTCCTTATGGAGGGTCAACTCGCCGTACACGGAAGCGTCCTCCAAAGAAGTGGCACGCACCACGATGTCGCCGTTGCCCGTTTCGGTCGGGGTCAGGATGCCGTCTTCATCCAAAGTGGCCAGACCGGCTCCCTGTACCACGCTCCATGCTACGAGTTGGGAGGCATTCGTGGGTTGCACGGATGCCTGCAAGTGCAACCGCCCGGTGAGGGGAGTCAACTGCGTCGTACCTTCCACCGTGGTCACTGTGACCGACTGCGGCAGGATGCCGAAATCCTTTTTCACGACGGTCACACGGGCCTCGATGCCTGTTCCGTCCACGGTCGTGGCGCATACCACGATTTCGCCGTTCTCCTTTCCCCGGGCCGTCAACACACCGTTTTGAGTCAGCGAAGCCAGTTCGCCGCCTTCCAGAATCTGCCAATTCACCGTACGGATATCCGCCATGGCCGGCAGGATTTCGGCCTGCAAATGCAACGTGGGTTGAGAAGGTGTCAGCACGAGTTCCTTCTCTATGGCCAGCACGTTCAACTGTTCGGCCGGTACCACCGTCCATGCCCCGTCCGTGCATACCACATTGGAGCGACCGCTTCCGGACAACCTCTCCTTGAATGTCCTCGTCATCGGTTGCCATTCGTCGGAATAGGTCTCGTCATACTCCAAGGCGTAGAAATACATCCCGTCCCCGGCGTTCAGGTCGGTGTAGGCCGTATGGGCACCCGACACCTCGGCCAACAGTTCCAGACGGTCGGCGGACGTTCCGCGCAAGACGCGGTAACTGTCCACAATGCCACCCTCGTAGGCGTTCCATATCAGGTTGACGGCACCGTCCACTCCTTTATTCAGCATCAGATGCGTACCGCTGTGCACACGGCTGGCCGGACTTTCCACACCGAACGTCGTGCCCAACTTGATGCAATAGCGGTCGGACGAGACAGAGGGATTGGAGGACATGTCTACGAACTCTCCCGCCCCGGGAGCCACCTGCGCAATGCAGTCAAAGGCATTGTAGCGTCCGCTCTCCTTATATATATTCACGGTGGTGACGAAATCCGGCATGCCGGGCATGTCCCACGTCACTTTGTTCTTGCCGGTAGCCGCATCAATGCCTACCAAACGGATAACGGGCACAGGCACTTCGCCCACGATGCGGATGTGCTTCTCTTCCGATTCCACCACGCCGCACACGGAATCGCGCACCGACAAGCGGAAGGAATAATCACCGGCATCGGGGAACACCGCCTTGGCTTCCCGGCTCCCTACGCGGAGCAGCATCTCGATACGTTCGTCCGACAGCTTCACGTCGATGTCCTCGCGGGAAGCCTGTGCAAAGGCTTCAGGAAGCGTGAAGGTAATCTCCGTCCCGGCCAGTCCTTCGGCGGGGAAGTCGAACGAAAGGTCGATGTCGCGCACCATCACGTTCTTGGTGGCCGTTTCGCCATCTGCCGTGCGGACGGTCACGGTTTTCAGCCCCGGCTCGTTCCATGCCACTTCAAACCGTTTCCCTTCCTGACCGAGAAGCGTTCCGCCGTCCCAGTCCCACTCGGCGGTTTGCAAAGCGGCATCGGGCACATTATACGTCAAAGCCACAGCCTTGCGCGGTGCCGTCACCGTAGGTCCGGCGATGAACTGCTCGCTCACCTTAAAGGAATAGGTATCCGACATGGGCGAATGGGCATCCCACAGGTCTATGGCCTGTACCTGCACCTCATATTCCTGTCCGGCCTCGAACCGCTCGATGGGAATCATCTTACGCGTGGCTTTCTGGTAATATGCCCCGGGAATGACCGCTACCTTGCCGTTTCCGCCGTTCAGCGGTGAGATGATATAAGCACCTTCGCCTTCTGCCCCTTTCTTTTTTACGCTCACATTGTAGCGCATCTGCATGGCCGGGGTTTCCTTGTCGTAGGCGTCATCCCATTCCAACAGTATGCCGAGACCTTCCTGGGTGGCTCGTACGTGGACCGGAGCTTCGGGGGCGGTGTTCTCGATGCCGGTGCGGAGCAATTGGCATTCTTCCGAATGTCCGCCGTAAAAGTCCAGTTTACCGTCGTTGTCCACATCGGCCATGCCTTCTGGATACCCAAACTCCTGATTATGCAACACTTCTACGCGTCCCGAGCGGTCGCGTTCCATATAAAGTATAGCATATTCCTCCTTGCTCACTTTTTGTTCGTAGAAATCATAGTTCACCAAGATGTCCGGACAGCCGTTGTTGTCGAAATCGGCTATTTGGAGCACATTCACGGCATAACGGGTGCTGTGAGCATTCCCGAAAACATACTCGACCGGCGAGGAGAAAGTGTAGTCCTTATTTCCGAAACATACCACAATCTTATCCATCATACTTCTATTGCCATATACCATCACCTTGTCCGGCATGCCATCGCTGTCCATGTCTTCCAGGAAGATGCGGTAAGGGCCATCGCTGCCGTCGTCTATGGAAACTATATGATAAGCGAAATCCATCCCGCCTTGGTTGATGGCAATAGCCTCGCATCCGTACCAAGCATTGTCGATGACTCCCGATGCATATTGAGAATAAAAGTCGAGGTAACCGTCCCTGTTAATATCATACATCAAACCTTCTTGGTAACTGAATCTAAAATTGTATTCATTCCCGGTTTTGGGAAACTGGAACTGTTCAAAACGGACGTTATCTCCCGAATTCACACAAATCCCGTCGAATTCACCATAAGCATTGGAATCGTAATACAATTCATTGAAGCCGTCGTTGTTCAAGTCCGGCATCACTTCGCTTGTGTATCCGGAATTGACACAAAACCAAGAGCTGCTTTCCTGCGCTTCGAACGAGTTATTCCCGTTATTGAGTATCAGGTTGCCCTTATTGCTCTTTAACACGATGTCAGCATCCCCGTCCATGTCGAAGTCGAGGAAAGGAGGCAATCCATCTCTCCTATAGGGTATCTGCAAATTGGAGTTGAATATCGTGCCCAATTTCTCATAACGCCCCGCACCGTCGTGCACATAAAAGCCGTTTTTGTCTATCACGTCCAACACATCGTCCCCATCCATATCCCAGAAATGTCGAGATTCGGTGAACCCGAAAGCCGCAGCTTCGCGACGCTCGAATGAAACACGCTGCACCGTCACTACCTTTTCGCGTACATCCTCCGTGCCATCCGCCGGATTCGTCACCGTCAGGCGGAGATGCTTCTCGCCGGGCACGCTGAACGTCAGCCATACCAGTGCACTGTCAGCCGAGGCCTTTATGGCTTTTCCTCCGTCGAAATCCCAAGCGTAGTCCAACCCGTCGGCGCGGGAAGCCGCCGTCAGTACTAAAGTATCTGCCGCTGCCAACTCATCATCCGACACCGTGAACGCTGCTTGTACGAGGTCGTGCCTGTACACCACCTCGTCCGACCACGCCGAGCCTTTGCCCATCGGGTCCACCGTCTGTATGGCAATGTAATACGTCCCTTGCTTCCAACGGCTCACATCCAACGTGGCATCCAGATTTGCCCCCATGTTGCCGGGGTGGAAATCGCGGCGGCTGCCGTCGGCATTCGCCCCCGAGAAATAGATGTCGTCCTTACCGGGCGCACTGCCGATGCGGAGGGCATAGGTCAAATCCACGGTAGAAGTCTCCTTGTCTTTACCCAGCTTCCAGGCAATCTTCAGTTTGCCGCTCTTGCGGTCGAGGTTTACTGAAGGGGCAGACATGCGTTGCGGGGCTTCGTTGGCCGGGATGTCCTGCAAGAGGGGTAAGTCTTTGGTGGCCCAATAACCTCCAGCCTTCTTCGTCGTATCGGCCAAGAACTCCAAACGTCCGTCATTATCTATATCCGCCACGGTGATGTTCTCGTCCAAACGGCTCACAACCGCTTCTTGCCAATCGGTACCAGGACCTTTGCCCCGTTCATAAAAGAAAGTCGCGTCCACTTGCATCACGGACGGTTCTTCCACTTTTTTCATGTCGTCCAACCGGAACAAATACAACCCGTGCACGGAAGAACATCCATAGTCGTTCCCTTCATCATTCTGCACGCTCGCCAAGAGTTCCATATAACCATCGTTGTCGTAATCGAGGCACAGCCCGAACGCCCACTTCGTCTTGAAAGAATGCTCATGAATTGCAAACTTCCCCTTGCCGGTGTTTTCCGCAAAAACCAAAAACGAAAAAGTGGAAGACGAGAGGTAGTCGAACGTCAGCAGAACATCCACGTCACCATCCTTGTCGAAGTCATAGCAATGGATGTTCGTCACGTCCAAGTCCTTCATCAGCGTTTGTTCCTCGAAACGGTCACCGCCCAAGTACGTACGGGTGTACACACGTTTTCCTTCCGTATCATTATAGATGTAGTCGGGAATACCATCACCGTTCAAGTCCTTCACGGTCAGCTCGCCCGGCTGTGGAGAGGCCACGAAACGGTTGTCGCCCATGTTATAGAAAATCGTGCGCGGCCCTACCAAATCCATATAGCCGTCACGGTTCACATCGATGGCCTGCGTGAATTTGTAACTTTCATCTACCGTAGGGCTTCCGCCAATGAACATCCCGTCACGCAACGATGGCAAGTCGCTGATATCGAATTTTCCGTCAGCTTCCTCTGCCTTACGAGCCACCAATGAATCGGCCTGCACGCGCGAGAGTGTATCGATACGCGTGGGGGTAAATGTCCCGTCGGGATTTTGGTAAAGGATGCTCCAATCCGTGTTGTTGAACGCGAACAAGTCCGGCAATCCGTCGTGGTTCACGTCCAACGGATAAGCGGAGTTGCATCCGTCCATCAGCGTATAAGTGCCGTCTGCCCCACTCAAGGCAATCTCGATTTTACGGAGATCCGTGAAAACAGGATTGGCAAAATCGGGCACGCCGTCATTATTCAGATGTGTCATCATTCGGTCTTCCTGCAGGTAAGTGAAAGGTAAATCCAACTTGAAATCCAACGCATAACGACCGGGGACGTGCCAATGGTAACGGGCTTTGACATTCTTTTCCCTGTCTACCATATAATATTCTTTCCTCCCGTCACCGTCGGCATCATACAACCAATCCGAACTGATTTCACCGAACCTGCCAAGCAAGACGGGCAGTTCTTCTGCATTGCACTTCAAACAGCACTCGATTTCACTACCCGGTCCGGAAACGATTCCCGTCTTGTATTTGTATTTTGCCAAGGCATAGTCTTTAATCGGATGAGTTTGGTCGAACACGATACTATCCCCATAACGAAATACGCCTTCCCAATCATACGACCGACTCGCATCAAAACCCGAAAGTGTAGACAAATCGAGCCAACCATCCACCGGAGATACGCTAACGGCCTTTTGGCCGTCACCTTTAAAGGACTCTAACTGGCCTTTATCGTTTAAGTCCAAGGTTTTTAAGGAATTTTCCGAACAGTCCAACACTTTCAATCCTGCGCAATGCTTCAAGTCCAACGCAGCCAATTCACATTTCGAACACTCCACATATACCAAATCCGAAGAAGCCGATACGTCCAATGTCCCCAATGGTAGGGAGGAAAGAATCAACGTGTCCAATTTCGGGCAGTCTAAAGCCAAAGAAGACAATTCGGATAAAGATGTCAGTTGGAGAAATTCCAACTTACGGTTTTGACGCAAATCGAGTTCCTGGATTTTGATACTCCGACAAGACAAACGTTCAAGGTTTACATTGGCACTCACGTCCAATTCTTTCAAGCGTCCACTTGTCCCCAACTCCAAATCCTGCAAATAAACGAAAAACTCCAAACCTTTCAACGAAGTGCATTTGCTGAAATACCTTGTGGTCAAATCCATTTGGACAACCGCCCGTATCTCTTCGTCGTCCAACTGCACGTCTTCGTCCGCATCGAAATGCTGGCTGACATAATCGCGAAAGAAGTCGTCCGGAAAATGGGCTTCATCTATCGGAACCTGTGCCGAAGACAGAAGGAACGAAGCCGTCCCCATGGTCACCAATAATAGTCGTTTCATCATAAAGTCTCTTTAAAACAACAAACCGCCAACCGACCTCCCTCCGTTGACTTAAATGATACTCATAATAAGGAATACTACAACAAAAAAGCGTGGGAGATCTGTATCCGTCACCCGTCCCATGCTTCGAGGCTCTCGCATTGCCCAGTATAGTAGAACGAGCAACGCAGAACCCACGCCGATGAGTTTATACAATCTCCCCTCAGGATTTGCCTCTTCCTTCCGCCCATAGGGGCAAACGGACAAAACAATCCCTTGGGGATATTTATAAAAACATCCCATGGGCATCTACCGTTGCATAGTTCATGACTATACTTCTGAACTTGCGAGATTCGAAACATCAAGAACCAGCGCGTGATAAACGCCTTCTTATTTATAGCGGTTCCCCTCTCCCTCCCCGTCCACTCCCATTCCCACCTGCCGCAAAGGACAGATGTTCCTGTTCGTATCGGCGCAGGTCGCCTTGCTTGGATCGGCCTGCCGGTCGCTACCGGACATCACGGCACAGCAAGAATCACCGGGAACCCAATGCAAAGTTAATCTTTTTTAAGAACCAATCCCATAAAGAACGGACAAAATTTCAAAGTTTTTATCGGGCGCCCTCCTTTTATCCTTTCATATTCAATGCTTCCATGAAACGGCGAATCACTTCGGGCTTGCCTGTATGCTTGCCGTCGTCTTCGCTCAGCTTGCAAGTATCGTTGTAGAAAGTCCATGACTCTGTGATTTTCACGGCCACCAGTTTGATGACGATGTTCATGGGCTTCACGCCCTCGAAGTCGTTTGTGAAGTGCGTGCCTATCCCGAAAGAAGGTTGGCAATACTCCCGGGCGTAACGTTGTATTTCTATCGCACGGTCCGTGTCGAGCGCATTGCTGAATATGACTTGCTTCGTGCGGGGGTCGATGCCTAACGAACGGAATTTCTCCACAATCCTTTGCAGTTCCGCACGGTTGTCGCCACTGTCCACGCGAAGACCTTTGAACAGGTTGGCAAAATCCTCCGAGAAATTCAGGCTGAAGATGTCCCAGCCGAAACTGTCGTAGAGATATGTGCCCAAAGCTCCGCGGAACGTGTTGCGCCACGAGTTCATGGCAATATGGTTGGCCATCTGGGGACCGTACATTCCTCCTATGGCACAGACAAACTCGTGTGCCATCGTGCCGACGGGAATCAGGTCGTACTTCATCGCCAGATAGACATTGCTGGTCCCGACAAACTTCCCGCTCCATTCCCGGCTCCGGTAACAGTCTCGCATCGCCCGGACCACCGTCTCTTCCGCCTCGAAAGAGACGCGGCGGCGCGTCCCGAAATCGCTGAACACGCAACCGGCTTCCAACAAGCGGACGGCTTTCCGGTAGGTCTTCCGGTAATAATCCTCATAATCGAAACGGCTGTCTTCGCCCGTCATCCTGTAATAAAGTTCGGAAATGATGGCCAGCACTTTTACTTCCAATAGGATGGTATCGGCCCAACTCCCTTCGAACTCCACGGACAGATGCCCCTCTTCATCCTGCCGTACTGTCACCCATTCGCGACAGAAACGGTAGCCTTTCAAGTAGGTGTAGAACCAACCGGGAATGTAGCTGCACCGCCGTTTCATGAACGCGATTTCCTCGTCCGTAATGACCACGTCCTCCAACAGAATGATTTGTTTTTGCAACTCGTCGGCAAAACCCGGCGGATAGACGGTATGGTCCCGGTCGGTAAACCGGTACTTCACCTGAGCACGGGGAAAATTGTCGATGACCGCGCAGCACATGGTGAACTTATACAGGTCGTCGTCTGTAAAATGATTGATAATTCGTTCCATACAAAGTCATTTTGTTTGATTTCACCTTTCGCGAAGTTCCCACCGGTCTCCAGTCCGATACAACTTGCAGGTCTTGCCCTGCCAAACGCCTCCCTTACGGTCGAGTATCTCGTTCCGGAACGGAGACGGACGGAAAACCTCCACCCGGCTGCTGTCTGCCGCAAACACGGCATACGATGTCAAAGAGGGTTGCAAAGACGGGGCGTCCACCCGCACACCGTCTTCAAAAATGCGGATACAGTCCCGGCGGAGTTCCCTCCACGTATAACCGGCCGCCGTAAGACAACCATGTTCATCCTTATTTCCCCCGATAAGTTGGGGAGCCTGCACAGACCTGCAAGCCGAAAAGCAGACCAACCCGCTCACGATAATCCAAATATTTTTTCTCATATCCTATTTTATTCAGTATAAAGTCTAAAACAAAATTCAATCCTATCCGGCATTTCACCTATTCTCGATATACAAGTTCCGCATCATGCTCCTCCTCCGGTGGGTTTCCCTTCGAACAAATCCGAATCTTTTCCCCCGGCAACCCGATGCTCTTCTATTTCTTGCGTCTCCTGCCTCAACACCTCCAGAAATTTCTCCGTCAGCAAAGAGTGCCTTTTACCTTTAAGAGAGAGAAGGCTGATGTGCATCATCTCCGTTTTCTCCTTAATCGGCACAGCCTTCAAATCCGGACTGCTCACCGTCATGTCTTGCGGCAAAATGGAAATCCAATGCCCCGTGCGCAGCATGTCAAGCAATAAAGGCGTACTATTGACTTCTATCTGCGGCTTTACCTTTATCCTATATTGGGCCAGCATGCGGTCTATGACTTTCCGGGTGTACAGCTCTTTGTCCAAGAAGATGACGGGGAACTCGTTCAAGTCCGATAAAGAGAAATGTTTCCGGATGGCCACCGGGTGGGTCTCGTGGGCTATGACGCATAAAGGCATGCAAGCGTATTCCGTGGACTCCGTAAGCGCAGAGACATCTTGCGGATTGTAACTCAACGCAAAATCAAGTTTGTTGGAATTAATCAGCTCCACCAGTTCCAATACGGAATGGGAATACACAATCGACAATTCCGCTTTAGGGAAAGCCTTCGTAAACTTCAACACGCAGATATTCAGCAAAGGGAAGAGGCTGTATATTACTCCTATTTTTATCTTTCCCGTATAGACATGCTGCATTTCCTTCAAATGCTGTACGCCATACGCCACCTCCTCTATCGCTTTACGGGAACAGTCTAAAAAATCCCGTCCGGCATCCGTCAGGTAGATTTTCTTCCCGATGCGGTCGAACAGCGTCACGCCGAGTTCCTCTTCCAGTTGCTTGATGCTTAACGACAAGGTGCTCTGCGTGATAAAAAGCTCTTTGGAGGCTTCAGTAAACGAAAGCACGTCTGCCAACTTGACGAAATATTTCAGCGGAGTCAGTTCCATAAGAAAAATCAATAGAAATCATGAATATTATTAATTCTACAAATTTACGAAAAAGAGAAATTACTCCTAACTTTGAGACAAGAAAAATGAAAACGTCTCTGGGTTAAACTATTATAAACGAAGCGAAAGAAAGAGACGATGGACATTAAATAATGTATAAGAATGTTGAGAAACCCAAGCGGTTCGCCACGTTCAACGACAGCCAACGACAAAACAATCGGTTCGACAGGTAAAAAGGACACGAAACAAATAAAACGATTATATATAATTAAGGTATAAACATCATTTATGGCAGAGGTATTAGGACACATATCGCAAATTATCGGCCCGGTGGTAGACGTTCATTTCGAGCACAGCGAGAAAGAACAGAACGCAAACCTTCCGAGCATACACGACGCTCTGAAAATCCAACGTCCGGGCGGCAAGACATTGATCGTGGAAGTGCAGCAACACATCGGAGAAGACACGGTGCGCACCATCGCCATGGATAGTACGGACGGCCTGCAACGCGGCATGAAAGTGGTCTCTACCGGAAAACCCATCACCATGCCGGTGGGCGCACAGATTCGCGGACGGGTCATGAACGTCGTAGGCGAAGCCATCGACGGCATGCAGGCATTAGACGAAACCGGAGCATTTCCCATCCATCGGGATCCTCCTAAGTTTGAAGACCTTTCCACCACTCAGGAAGTGCTTTTCACGGGCATCAAAGTGATAGACCTGTTGGAACCCTATCTGAAAGGAGGAAAAATCGGATTGTTCGGTGGGGCGGGCGTAGGAAAAACGGTATTAATCAAGGAGCTCATCAACAACATTGCCAAAAAGCATAACGGCTTTTCCGTGTTCGCCGGTGTGGGAGAACGTACGCGTGAGGGTAACGACCTGCTACGCGAAATGATTGAGTCCGGTGTCATCAAATACGGCGACGAATTCCTGAAAAGCATGGAAGCCGGGCATTGGGACCTGTCGAAAGTAGACATGGACGAGGTAGAAAAATCCCAAGTGGCCATGGTATTCGGACAGATGAACGAACCGCCGGGCGCACGTTCTTCCGTAGCGCTTTCCGGTCTGACCTTAGCCGAGTCTTTCCGTGACAACAATAAGGGAGACGGACCGCGTGACATCCTGTTCTTCATCGACAACATCTTCCGTTTCACCCAGGCCGGTTCCGAAGTGTCCGCCCTGTTGGGACGTATGCCTTCGGCCGTAGGTTATCAGCCGACACTGGCTTCCGAAATGGGACAGATGCAAGAACGTATCACGTCCACGAAGAACGGCTCTATTACATCTGTACAAGCTGTGTACGTGCCTGCCGACGACTTGACCGACCCTGCCCCGGCCACGACATTCACGCATCTGGATGCCACGACCGTACTGAGCCGTAAAATCACGGAGTTGGGCATTTATCCTGCGGTGGATCCCTTGGAATCCACATCCCGTATTCTTGATCCGCTCATCGTGGGACAGGAACATTACGAAACGGCACAGCGCGTCAAACAAATCCTGCAACGGAACAAGGAGCTGCAAGACATCATTTCCATCCTCGGCATGGACGAGCTTTCGGACGAAGACCGTCTGACGGTGAACCGCGCACGACGGGTACAACGTTTCCTGTCGCAACCCTTTGCCGTGGCCGAACAGTTTACGGGCGTGCCGGGCGTCATGGTATCCATCGAAGACACCATCAAAGGATTCAAAATGATATTGGACGGAGAGGTGGACGACCTTCCCGAACAGGCTTTCCTCAACGTGGGCACCATTGAAGACGCCATTGCCAAAGGAAAAGAATTGTTGAGCGCAGCCCAAAACTAAATCGTATGGAAGAGGATAAAATTCATTTGCTCATCGTGTCGCCGGAAAAGACGTTGTTCGAAGGCCAGGTGAAGTACGTAAGACTTTCCGGCAGTGCCGGACAGTTCGCCGTATTCCACAACCACGCGCCCCTGATTTCGTCCCTCGACGCAGGAGAAGTCGTTTACCGGAGTGGAAAAGACAAGATCTGCTTGAACATTTCAGGTGGTTTTGTAGAAGTGAATGACAACACAGTCTCCGTCTGCGTAACGGAAGCGACGGCCTGACCCCTTTCAGGTCAGGCTGCATAAAAAGATAAGTTTAAGGAATGAAGCTACTAAAATATTTATGCTGTATAGGTTTATGCCTGTTGATGTTCATGCCACGGCAGGCACAGGCTGAAGAAACCCAAGAAATAGATGTGTACGAAATCGTTTTCGGCCACATCGAAGACGCATACGAATGGCATATCACAGACATCGGAGATGCCTCCATACGCATCCCCTTGCCCGTGCTTCTGAACAGCTCCTCACGTCGCCATACATTTTCTTCTGCCCGTCTGAGAAACCAGGCCCGATACGAAGGATTATACATCGCACCGGATGGCGAATACAAAAATAAAATCGTAGAAAAAGACGCCACGGGAGAAGAAATCCGTCCGTTCGACATCTCCATCACCAAAAACGTGCTGGCACTGTTCATCAACAGCGTCATATTGGTGGCCATCATGCTGGGATGTGCGCGTTGGTACAAGCGTCACGAAGTGAGCGAAGGGGCACCTAAAGGCGGTGTGGGCATGATAGAGGCTCTGGTGGTCATGATAAACGATGAAGTCATCAAAGGATGTATCGGGGAAGACTACCGGAGATACGCTCCCTACTTGCTGACCGCGTTCTTTTTCGTTCTGGTTAACAACCTGATGGGTATTCTTCCAATCTTTCCGGGAGGAGCTAACGTCACGGGAAACATTGCCATTACATTGGTATTGGCATTGTGCACCTTTCTCTTCACCAACATCTGCGGAACAAAAGCCTATTGGAAGGATATCTTTTGGCCGAAAGTTCCCATGTGGTTGAAAGTTCCCGTGCCTCTCATGCCTATGATTGAGCTATTCGGGATTTTCACCAAACCATTTGCTTTGATGATCCGTCTGTTTGCCAACATCATGGCCGGGCACGCAGCCATCCTAAGTTTGGTAGCCATTATCTTCATTACGGTGAAGGCAGGTCCGGTCATCAACGGTTCCATGACGGTCATATCCGTACTTTTCGGTATCTTCATGGACATGCTGGAACTTCTTGTAGCCTTCATCCAAGCGTATGTATTCACCATGTTGTCGGCCGTGTTCATCGGACTGTCACGGGGAAACGGAGAGAATTAAAGGAAAACTATGAGAAAATTAAGTGTAACCCTTAAAAACAGAAAC
>OGGW01001771.1_pt1 | contig 15369 bp, 7 predicted proteins | sample 1571291 | NCBI WGS metagenome assembly OGGW01 (sample SAMEA2582028, study PRJEB24529) | metagenome | biome: Human gut stool | place: China | collected 2011 | reverse complement strand
AACCACCAGAGGGGCATGTGCTACATCACTATTAACCAAATGATTATGAAAACGTTTGTCTTTATCTTATTCTTTTTATCGTTCGCTTCATTCTCCCCGGCCTTCGGCATTCCTTCCCAATTTCGCCATTATACGGTTGAAAACGGCTTATCGAGTAATGCTGTACAATGTTTGTTGCAAGACCGGACAGGATATATCTGGTGTGGCACTTCAGACGGTCTGAATCGCTTCGATTCGCGCCATTTCAAAACTTTCCGGCATATTCCCGGCGACACGGCTTCTTTAGGCAATAATGTCATTCATTCTTTATTCGAGGATTCGAAAGGTAATCTTTGGATCGGTACTGAGAACGGTGTTTTCCGCTACCGGGTATCCGAAGAAAAATTTTCGACCTTTCATCTACCGGATATCCCGGACCGGCTTTCTCAAAAAATCATCTACTCGATCAAGGAAGACCAATTGGGAAAAATCTGGATATCGGTTTATGGAAGCGGTGTTTTCCGCTACAATCCTTCGGACGGCAAGATCAAACATTACAGTCACGACATCAACGATGAAAAGAGTCTTATTTCCAATCTGACCACCAAAATTCTGATCGACCACACCGGAGAAGTATGGATAGCCACTCATGATCAGGGAGTATGTAAATACGATCCCTTCACCGACTCTTTTTTCCGGATCGATGCTACAGATAAACAAAAAGGATATACAGCCCGTTACATTTACGCCCTATGTGAAGATTCTTTCGGAAATATCTGGTTGTGTGACAACGGACTTTTCAAATACGATAAAACAACCCGCAACTGTACGGCCTGCCTCCCTCCTGCTGACGAACCGATAACCTATATCCATTTTATTACCGAAATACAACCGGGTATATTGCTCATCGGTTCCAATAGCGGACTGACACAATATAATCTGGCAGAGAACACTTTTTCTACGATCGGATACAATGTTCTTTTTCCGCAAGGATTAAATGACGGGATTGTCTATTCGATTCTGAAAGACCGGGAAGGAGGTATCTGGGTGGGAACGAACGCCGGAGGTATCAATTATCTTACGCCGGGTACCAATTGGTTCAATACGTTCTGCTATACACCTGGCAAAACAAGTGCCCCGGGGAAAGTCATCAATTCTTTTTGTGAAAATACCGACGGGACGATATGGATCGGAACAGATAATAAAGGGCTTTGGAACTACAACCCACACGATCAATCTTTCACTCCGGTATCTTTAGACGCCCAAAACCCGAACCTCAGCGTGCACGCCTTATATTGCGACCACCATGAATTGTGGGTCGGGACTTATGCTCACGGTGTGTACCGGTTAAATTCAGCAACCGGTAAAGTGACCAACTATTCGGATAAAAATATCAAGGGCTTGAATCCGGGCAGTGTATACGCTATATATAAAGACAGCTCGGGCAGGCTCTGGTTCGGTACCCAAACCGGCATCCTATATTACGATATCTTCAGCAATTCGTTCGTTACTATCGCCGATCTGGGATACAACAGCTACATCACCGACATCACCGAAGACGCCAACCACACGATCTGGTTTGCTTCGCAAGGCAAAGGATTGATCAGCTATGACCTGAAAACCAGTACCCTCAAATTTCATTCCAACGATCAGACCGGTTTACCACAATCTATCGTGTGCCTGTGCAGCGATCAGGGCAAGTTAAGGATCGGTACGGGCGGATACGGACTTTATACCTACAATCCGGCCGACCATAGTTTTACCCGTCATCCCGATCCGTTATTTCGTACCCATACCACCATACAGACGATCATATCCAGTTATAATGAATTGTGGATCACGACCAATGCCGGTTTACTCCGGTTCAATACTTTGGATGAAACCATCAGCTATTACAATCAGGAAGACGGGCTCATCTGCCTTCCGTTTACCAACCAGGCCGGCCTGCAAACTTCCGGCGGTCAGATCTATATCGGCGGCAGCAATGGGTTCAATGTCTTCCATCCGCAAAGTATCCGCAAGAATGAAGTAATTCCCCATATTGTTTTTACGGCCTTCCGGCTTTTCAATCAGGATGTAACAATCGGCGGACATTCGGTCCTTCAAGCTCAGATCGACCGGCAGCGCTCGGTCATTCTCCCTCACAACGAGGCCGTTTTCTCTATCGAATTTGTAACGACCAGCTATTGTGCCCCGAGTAAAAATAAATACAAATACATGTTGAAAGGTTTCGATAAAACCTGGAACAACACGGACAATCAAAACAACATAGCCACCTACACCAACCTATCCCCGGGGAATTATACCTTCCAGGTGATGGCCTGTAATAACGACGAGGTATGGAATCCCGAAAAAGCAGAAATCCGGATTACAATTCTTCCACCCTGGTGGTTGTCGAACGGTATGTTAGTCGTTTACGGTATCCTGATCGTTTTAGCGATCGCTTTAGGGTATGCACTTTTATTACAACGGACCAACCGACGCCACCGTAATAAGATCGCAGCCTTGCATCACGAGAACGAACGCAAACTGTTCGATGCTAAAATCGGATTTTTCACTCATATTACCCATGAAATCCGTACTCCGGTAACGCTGATCCTGGCCCCCGTAGAAGAGATCATGCGTCAAAAAAACATCCCGGAGGAAATCAGGGACGACCTGGAAGTTGTCAAACGCAACAGCGAACGGTTACTGGACCTGGTGAATCAGATTCTGGATTTTACGAAAGCCGAACAAGAAGCTTTTTCCTCCCAAAACACCTGGTTCGACATCGATGATCTGGTGGAAAAAACTGTACAGCGTTTTACATCTGCAGCTCAGCAAAAGGGGATACAGCTCTCCCACGATACTCCACAACCGATCCGGATTTGCACCGACCGGGAAGCACTGACCAAAGTGTTGAGTAACCTGCTGACCAATGCCATGAAATTTACCAAAGACCGTATTCTGGTCTCCCTCACTGAAAATCCTGAAGCACATACGGTAACGATCTCAGTCGAAGACAACGGTACGGGAATCAAACCTACGGAGAAAGAAAAAATATTCAACCTCTTTTACCAATCGGCCAATAAACCCCAACTCCCGAACAAAGGTTTCGGTATCGGGCTAGCCATCGTCAGTCTGTTGGTGAAACGAATGATGGGAAAGATAGAAGTGGAAAGCGAAGAAAACCGGTTTACCCGTTTCCGGATCACGCTTCCCCAGGACGAACAAAACGACCTTTCTATTTCTGTGACCTCTCCGGATAAAACAGCAGAACTCCAGGAAGTAAAAGCTGAAGATCCGATCGAACCTGCCGGAACAGAGAAGACCGACAAAGATGGGAAAAAGGCCGGAACCGTACTGATTGTCGAAGATAACGAAGAGTTTATTTCTTATCTCACCCGTGTCATCGGACAACGATATCATATCCACACGGCCGGAAATGGCGAAGAAGCATTGAAATCACTGGAAAATCTGAAACCGGACATTGTCATCAGCGACGTCATGATGCCGGTAATGGATGGAATAGAATTATGCAAACGAATAAAAAGCGACATCAATCTAAGTCATATCCCGGTAATCCTGCTCACAGCACGCACGGATACAGCAAGTAAAATCGCCGGTCTGGAAAACGGAGCGGATGTCTATATCGAGAAACCGGTATCTGTGAGCTATCTGTATGCACAGATGGTCAGTCTGCTGGAAAACCGGAACAAACTGCGTTGTCTTTTTTCAGAGAAACCTTTCACCCCGATCAATACCCTGACCGAAACACAGGCCGACGAAAAATGGTTTAACCGTCTGAACGAGATCATCCAGGAGAATATCTCGAATACAGAATTTTCCGTCGACCAACTCACCCGAAGTGTCAATATGAGCCGTACCCTTCTGTATGCCAAAGTAAAGGCAGTAACCGGTTTGACCCCGAATGAATTTATCCGGTTGGTACGCCTGCGTAAAGCAGCGGAATATCTGGCCGGAAACGAATATAAGATCAACGAGATCTGTTATATGGTCGGCTTTAACAGTCCCTCCTACTTTGCCAAATGTTTCCAAAATCAATTCGGCGTATTACCCAAAGATTTTATCAACAATACCAACTGACCAAACCCAATATCTACTTATAAAACCATACGATTATGTTCAACAAAGAAACTTACATTCAGAGACGTAACAGACTGAAGAAAGAAATCGGTAAAGGGATTTTACTATTTCTCGGCAACAATGAAAGCGGTATGAATTATGCCGACAACACGTATCATTTCCGTCAGGATTCGACTTTTTTATATTTTTTCGGTTCGGATTATGCCGGTCTTTCGGCTCTGATCGATATCGATGAAGACCGGGAAATTATTTTCGGGGATGAACTGACCATCGACGATATCGTCTGGATGGGCACCCAACCCACGATACGGGAAAAGAGTGCTTCAGTAGGCATCACTGCAACCGCTCCGACCGCCCAGCTGAGCGATTATTTAAATAAAGCGGTACAGCAGGGACGTCGTATCCATTATCTGCCTCCTTACCGGGGTGAACATCAGGTCACCCTACTCCGTTTACTGGGGATTGCCCCTGAAGCGCAAGTTGCCGGAGCCTCTACCGAACTGATCCGGGCTGTAGTCGGCCAACGAAACTACAAATCGGCCGAGGAGATCAGGGAGATAGAAGAAGCAGTAAATATCTCCGCCGATATGCACATCCGGGCGATGCAACTTGTCCGGCCGGGGATGAAAGAATGTGAAATAGCAGCAGCAGTGACAGAAGTCGCTTTACAAAATGGCGGACAATTGTCTTTCCCGGTGATTGCCACCATTAACGGGCAAACCCTCCATAATCATTATCACGGTAATATCCTCCACGAAGGGCAGTTGTTATTGTTGGATGCAGGAGCGGAAAACGGCATGCACTATTCCGGCGACCTCTCGTCGACCATTCCGGTAAGTAAACATTTTACAGAACAGCAGAAAACCATCTATCAAATCGCTTTACAAGCCCATCAGGCCGCAGTTGCCGCCCTAAGACCGGGCATTCCGTTCAAAGAGGTCCATCTGATTGCCGCCCGTACGATTGCAGAAGGGATGAAATCGATCGGCCTGATGAAAGGAGATCCCGACGAAGCAGCCCGTTCGGGTGCTTATGCGTTGTTCTTTCCCTGCGGACTCGGCCACATGATGGGACTCGATGTTCACGACATGGAGAATTTAGGCGAAGTATGGGTAGGATATAACGGACAACCCAAAAGTACACAGTTCGGTTTCAAATCGCTCCGTCTGGCCCGCCCCCTGGAACCCGGTTTTGTCTTTACCATAGAACCCGGCATCTATTTTATTCCTGAGCTCATCGACTATTGGAGAAGTGAAAAACGGTTCTGCGAATTTATCCAATACGACAAATTGGAACCCTGGAAAGGTTTCAGCGGCATCCGTAACGAAGAAGACTACCTGATCACTCCCGACGGAGCACGCCGGCTCGGCAAATATAAACCGATGACAATCGGGGAGGGGGAAGGAATGAAGTAGGATTGGCGCACTGCGCCAATCAATAAAGTCTGATCCACTCATACCCATTCCCTGTCTGATCCATATAACGGATAAAATCTTCCGTCTTTATAGCCAGAGAAGCCCGGTTATCATTCGGATGAAACGACAATTTCCGGGCTTGTTTCAAATTTTCATCGAGGAAAACATAGACATGGTGTTCCGTATCGTTCACTAATCCGAAAGGGCTGACAGATCCCGGCTTCAACCCCAGGTATTTCTCCATCCGTTTTTCCGAAGCAAAACTTAATTTCCCTTGTTTTAATAGTTGTTCCAGATCATGAATCGCCAGATTCCGATCACAATGAAAAATAACCAGGTAATGCCGGTTTCCCTTATGATTCCTGAAAAACAAATTCTTACAATGTGTACTGTCCAAATTTTTCCAATATTGGCGGGCAATCTCGATCGTAGGTGCCTCAGGATGTTCCAGATAATCGAATTCAATACCCAAAGCTTTCAATGTCTCATACACTTTCTCCTGTCCAATCATCATCTCATTTTATTTTATTTTTTTCATCTCTCTTCTTTTCCCCTCCTTCATTTTCCCCAAACCTTCAACTTTTAGCTTTTTACTTTTTACCTTTCCCCCTATACCACCTCCCCTGCCACTCTCCTCTCTCGCGCAATCTCTTCTCCAGTTTAGCCACAAACTCATAATTCTTTATCCCCCATTTCGGAGCGATCAGATATTCTTCGGGTGATTGATTGACAAAACGTTCCAGATAAACATCCGGCCGGATATGTCCGATCACGTCCACTACAAAATCGAGGTATTCTTCATAACTATACAACCTGAAAACCTCCGGATGCCGAAGATATTGTTCGGCCATCGCCGTTCCCCGGACAATCTGCAACTGATGTAGCTTCAATACCTGAATCGGCAGATCGCACACACGGACCGCCCCCTCCAACATAGACTCCCGGCTCTCTCCGGGTAAGCCGAAAATCAAATGAGCTCCTATCCGGATACCTCTCTCAGCCGTTTTCCGTATCGCTTCCTCAGCTTCGGCAAAAGTATGTCCCCGGTTGACCGTTCGCAAAACTTCATCATTTGCAGATTCGACTCCATACTCTACACAAACATAACAACGCCGGGACAATCCGGCAATATAATCCAATACGTCATCGGTCACAGCATCCGGACGGGTAGCGATCACCAATCCCACTACATCGGGACAAATCAACGCCTCCTCATACTTTTTCCGTAACTCTTCCAAAGGAGCATAGGTATTCGAATAAGCCTGAAAATAAGCCAGATACTTCTGACCGATATACTTTCGGGCAAAAAAGGCCCTTCCCTCCCCGATCTGTCGGGATATCCCCGACACAGCCCGGCAATAACCCGGATTAAAACTCTCATTATTACAAAACGTACAACCACCGGTCCCTTTTTTCCCATCCCGGTTCGGACAAGTAAATCCACCGTCGATAGACAATTTTTGCACCCGTTCTCCAAATAATTCTTTGAAATAAGCGGGGTAATCATTGTACCGTTTCCGACTCTCTGTTGGCTTCATGCATTTTCTCTTTAGCAGAACAAAAATATCATTTTATTTCTTAATTTTGTTCCCGTAACCACAAACAATAAATGATGAAAACAATCTGCACGGGCATGTTCACGATCATGCTGGTCCTTCTTTTCCGTCCCGTCGGAGCTCAAACCGAAGATGCTTTTCCTTCATACATCGAACAATGTTTCAACAACTATTTCAATTTCAACCCCCAGGAAAAAATTTATCTACATACCGATAAACCGACCTACTCTGCCGGCGAAAATATCTGGTTCAGAGCCTACTGCGTAGATGCCAGCTATCATATCCCGACCCAATTAAGTAAATTTATCTACCTCGAACTCATCAACCGTCAGGATTCGATTTTAAAACGTATCCAAATAAAACAGACCGATTCTTGTTTTTATGGCAATTTGACGATTCCATCCACCACCCCTCCGGGAGAGTATTGCCTGCGTGTCTTTACCAACTGGATGCAAAATAACGAAGAAGATTTTTTCTTCAAAAAAAATATACAGATCGTCAGTACAGTGAATGAAGTAAACATTCACACGGCAAGCAGCCGTCAGGACAATGCAATCCGGACGACGCTCACCCTAATCGATAATGCCGGCAAACCTTATGTTCATCAACGTCTGAAAATCACGACCTACCGTCATAAACTAGCGGTAAACAAGACTACCTTGAAAACCGATGAACAAGGATCCGCCACTTTACAATATCCGGTCAGCGACAGTATCGACCGGATTCAGGTAGCGTTCCCGACGGACTTGCCTTTTGCTTTTTCAAGAGAAATCCCTTTATTGAATCTTTCCGACGACTTCGACTTTCAATTCTTCCCGGAAGGCGGTAATTTATTAGCGGGCACCACGCAAACCGTCGCCTTTAAGGCACTGGATGCAAACGGACGTTCGATAGCTGCCGAGGGAAAAATTTACAATAGTAAGGAACAGGAAGTCGTTTCTTTTTCAACCTTTCACCGGGGAATGGGAACCCTGGAACTGACCACCCAGCCGGGCGAACGCTACTATGCCCTGGTACATACCGCCACAAACCGGGAAAAAAGAGTCGACTTGCAGATTCCCCAAGCGGAAAATCTGGCCTTGCAGGTTTATCCTCAGGACAACCACCTGATCCTTGCTGTCAAAAAAGGAATTCATTTTCCTGCAGGGAAAACGATTTATATCGTTATGCACTCCAGAGGACGTCTGTTAGGCGTGCTACCGGCAAAAGACGATTTCGTGGGAGCCTTACCCCTGAACTCCCTGCCCGGTGGTACCGTGCAGTTCGTACTAGCCGATGCCGACTCACACATTTACAGCCAGCGTTCTTATTTTATAAAGCCGGATCCGCAACCTGTATTACAACTCCGGACCGATAAAGAAAAATACGACAGACGGGAAAAAGTAAACCTGACACTACAGTTTACAGACATCGGCGAGCACCCCCTCGAAGGCAGTTTTTCCCTCTCTGTTACGGACAATACGATGGTTCCCCGTGACACCCTATCGGACAATATCGTCAGTTATCTGCTCCTGACCTCCGACCTCAAAGGGCACATCGAAGCCCCGGGAAGTTATAGTCGTGAAACTCCCGAACACATCGATCTCCTCATGCTCACTCATGGCTGGACCCGTTATGAGATCGGGAAATTCCTGACTGCCACACCTTCTAAAGCCACTTTCAAGCTTGAACAGGGACAAGAAATCCGGGGAAAAATCACCAATTATAGCAATAAGCCGATGGCGAATGCCAGTGTACAAATCTTTATCCCCGGTGAAAATACATTGGGAGAAGTGAAGTCGAACGAAAACGGAGAATTCATCATCCGGGATCTGGATTTCCCCGATAGTACGATTTTTCTGGTACGTGGCTACACAGAGAAAGGAGGAAAAATGGTAGATATAACTATCACTCCCCGGCTATTTAAAGATCCCGTCACTCATTTTACAATCCCCCGGGAAAATAAACCACTGGGCAAAGAAGAATTTATGGACCAGTTCAAAGGTAGTTATTTCTACCAGAACGGTGTGAAAGTCTATATTCTCGACGAAGCGGTCGTATTACGTCACCGTCCGGAAAGCGTACAACACAAATACGAAGGCCAATACACAGATATGACGGATTACATCCTGGGCCAGGAAGAATTGAATAAATTCAATACTTCCAGTATCTATCAACTATTATCCCGTCTTCCGGGTGTTATTGTCTCCGGTACCAAAGTGACGATGGCCCGCAACGGAAGTACGCCTCTGTTCATGATCGACGGATTGCCACAGACCGAAGACATGCTGAACGCAGTGATGCCGGAGGATGTGGACAATCTGGGAGTCATCCGCGACGGAGCCCGGCTGACTTTCTTCATGGCCCAAGGCGGTGCCGGCGGTGTGATTGTCATCAATACCAAACATGGCCATTTCACCCCCAAAGCCACTCCAGGGTTGATCAAATTCATTCCTTTAGGTTACTCCGAACCGGATGAATTCTACATGCCCCAATACAACGACCCGGAAATACTCAAAGCTCCCGAAATCGATTACCGCAGCACGATTTATTGGCAACCGGTCGTCCCGATCGATTCATCCGGGCAGACTTCCCTCTCTTTTTTCACTTCCGACATGGCCGGCAGTTATACCATCACCGTCGAAGGATTGGGGAAAAACGGGGAACCGGTATACCGGCAAACGACAATCCGGAGGGAATGATAAAGAGCCAAGAATTCAAAATTGAAAACGTTTGAGTAATAGATCATTATAAAAATAGAAGCCGATTTTTATAATAACAAAAAATATTCTATATTTGCAACTCTGAATACGCAAGCTCGCGTGGCTTTCAGTTTATTGTATATCAATAGTTTATAAAAACAATATCATAATAATAAACCTTCCCTCTCAGGGAAATAAATCAAATCTAACAGAAATATGAGTACGAAGTACGTTTACACATTCGGAGACGGAAAAGCAGAAGGCAAGGCAGACATGAAAAATCTGCTCGGTGGTAAAGGCGCCAACCTGGCGGAGATGAACCTGATCGGCCTGCCTGTACCTGCAGGTTTCACGATTACCACTGAAGTTTGTACACTTTACAACCAGAAAGGTAAAGATGCTGTTGTAAAATTAATAGAAAACGACGTTAAAGCCGGTATTGCACACATGGAAAAAATCATGAATGCAAAATTCGGTTCCAAAGGAGAGGCTTTCCCGTTGATGGTATCCGTACGTTCCGGTGCCCGTGTTTCTATGCCGGGTATGATGGACACCGTGCTGAACCTGGGATTGAATGACGATGCCGTAAAATTACTGGCAGAAAAATCAGGAAATGCCCGTTTTGCCTGGGACTCTTACCGTCGTTTTATTCAGATGTACGGCGATGTTGTAATGGGTGTAGCAGCAGCAAAAGGCGAGCACAATCCGTTCGAAGTTGAAATCGACAAGCTGAAAGAAGCCAAACATATCAAACAAGATACTGAATTTACCGTTGAAGATTTGCAGGTATTGGTCGAAAACTTCAAAAAAGTAGTCAAAACCAAAACCGGCAAAGATTTCCCGACTTGTCCGTGGGAACAGCTGTGGGGAGCCATCTGTGCCGTATTCGATTCATGGATGACCGAACGTGCCGTTCTGTACCGTCAGTTGAACCAGATCCCGGAAGAATGGGGTACTGCTGTTAACGTACAGTCTATGGTTTACGGTAACATGGGTAACAATTCGGCTACCGGTGTTGCTTTCAGCCGTGACGCTGCAACCGGAGAAGACATCTTCAACGGAGAATACCTGATCAATGCACAGGGGGAAGACGTTGTAGCCGGTATCCGTACACCGCAGGAAATCACCATCGAGGGTTCACGCCGTTGGGCTAAACTGCAGGGTATTTCCGAAGAAGAACGTGCTTCCAAATATCCTTCGCTGGAAGAAGCTATGCCTCAGGCTTATGCCGACCTGAACGCTGTACAGGAAAAACTGGAAGACCACTTCCACGATATGCAGGATATGGAATTCACCATCCAGGACGGTAAGCTGTGGATGTTACAGACCCGTAACGGAAAACGTACCGGAGCCGCTATGGTGAAAATGGCTGTCGATATGCTGAAACAAGGTATGATCGATGAAAAAACAGCTTTGTTGCGTCAGGAACCGGCTAAATTGGACGAGCTGCTCCATCCGGTATTCAATAAAGAAGCTCTGAAAAAAGCTCACGTTATTACCAAAGGTCTGCCGGCTTCTCCGGGTGCTGCCTGCGGGCGTGTCGTATTCTTCGCCGACGAAGCCGAAGAATGGAAAAACAGAGGTGAAAAAGTGGTTCTGGTACGCCAGGAAACTTCTCCCGAAGACCTGCGGGGTATGAACGTATCCGAAGGAATCCTGACTGCACGCGGTGGTATGACTTCTCACGCAGCTGTCGTTGCCCGTGGTATGGGTAAATGTTGTGTATCCGGCGCAGGAGATATCGTAGTCGATTATGCCAAACGTAATTTCTCCGTAAACGGAACAATCATCAAAGAAGGAGACTGGATTTCCCTGAACGGTTCTACCGGTGAAGTTTATTTAGGAAAAGTAGAAACAGAAGATGCAACATTGGACGAAGACTTCACAGCCATCATGAACCTGGCTGAAAAATATACCCGTATGTATGTACGTACTAATGCCGATACCCCGAAAGATGCCCGTAAAGCCCGTGACTTCGGAGCCAAAGGTGTCGGACTTTGCCGTACAGAACATATGTTCTTCGAAGGACACCGTATCGACGCTATGCGTGAAATGATCCTGTCCGACACGGTAGAAGGACGCCGGGATGCACTGAACAAGATCCTGCCGATGCAGCGGGGAGACTTCGAAGGTATCCTCGAAGCCATGAACGGACTGGGGGTTACCATCCGTCTGCTCGACCCACCTTTACACGAATTTACTCCGAACGAACCGGCTTCACAACAATATATGGCTCAGAAACTGGGAATTCCGGTAGAACGTATCAAAGAAAAAGTAGATGCTCTGCACGAATTCAACCCGATGCTGGGTCATCGTGGCTGCCGTTTGGGAGTTACCTATCCGGAAATCACCGAAATGCAGGCCCGTGCGATCATCGAAGCTGCTTGTAACCTGAAACTGCGTGGTCTGGATCCTCGTCCGGAAATTATGGTTCCTTTGGTAGGTACTGTGAAAGAACTGAAACAGCAGGCTGAAATCATCAACCGTGTTGCAGCTATGGTATTCGAAGAAAAAGGCGTTAAAGTAGATTACAAAGTAGGTACGATGATCGAAATCCCGCGTGCCGCTATCACCGCAGATCAGATCGCCGAAGTAGCCGAATTCTTCTCATTCGGTACCAACGACCTGACTCAGATGACCTTCGGTTACTCCCGTGACGACGCCGGTAAATTCTTACCGGAATACATCAGGAAAGGTATCCTGAAAACCGATCCGTTCGCTGTATTGGATCAGGAAGGTGTAGGCCGTCTGGTTGAAATGGGTGTGAAACTGGGTCGTAAGACTAATGCAGACCTGAAAGTAGGTATCTGTGGAGAACACGGTGGAGAACCTTCATCCGTCATCTTCTGCGACTCAGTAGGTATGAACTATGTCAGCTGTTCACCGTTCCGCGTGCCCATCGCCCGCGTAGCCGCGGCTCAGGCTGCTATTATGCATGCAGGTAAGTAATAAGAATTTATTACAAGCTTAAATATCAAGAAGGTGTCTGAAAAGGCCACCTTCTTTTTTTGTTATGCCGCTTGTTTATTCTCCCTTTTTCCTGTTTTCGTCATGCGTTACCCAAATCAGACTTTACCCATTCGTCGACCAGCTGATATAGCTCCTGTTGCAGAGGATCCATGCGCAGCATTGTCTTTGAGGGCTTGATATGTCCGGACTTAGTGTATGTCAGAGCATACATCGTCTTTACAAGCTCTCGGGCTTTCTCCAATGTGATTGTCGAGTTTGCGGCCTTTAGCAGACGTTCCATCTCAAGTTGTAGGACATAAACGCAAAAGCAGATGCAGATATGTCCCTCGATACGATTCCTCAGACGATGATACATGGGTCGTATCTGCAGGTCGGTTTTGCTCATGCGGAATACCCGTTCGATAAACCATAAGTTATGGTAGTTGGCAAGGACTTCTTCATCCGGGAGCGTGGCATTGGTTACATAGCCTTTCAAACCATCCCATGCCGCGTCTTTCTCAAAAGTTTCAAGATCGATGCTTATATTCGCCTCTCCTTCAATTCGCAGATATTTGTTGTAGCCTCGATTATTTATGTGCTTCTTAGTGATCTTGCCGGAGGCTACCTTTGCCTGGAGTCGCAAAAGCCCTCTGGTGCGGTTGAAAGCATCTTTCTTCTGGCGCTTTTCTGTAAATGACACAACAATACGTAGTCCGTCGTCTGTCTCGATTGATGCAACCTGACCGTCTGAGAGATTGAGCGCCAAGACTTTCTTCTTGACATTGGCATTCTCGTTTTTAAGCCTTGCTCCAAGTATATACTCATAGCCGGCAGCGACAAGAGCATCAATATTTTTGCGCGACAGCAGGCCCGCGTCGGCCACCGCAATCGGGCTGGGGAATCCGAACTTCTGCTGAGCTCGTTTCAGCAAAGGTATAAACGTTTTCTTTTCCGACAGATCTCCCTGGAATATCTCATAGCTTATCGGCAACCCCTCCCTTGTCACCAACAGTCCGAGAAGAATCTGCGGACAATCAAATTTGCCGTCTTTTAAGTATCCTGTGCGCCTGAGATCATCTTCACCAGCCACCTCGAAATAGAGCGTGGTAATGTCATAGAATACCACATCAATACATCCTCCCATTGCCCTGGCGCCATGCGCAAAAGTAATCTGCTCGATTTTAGATTTGATGTCATCGGCATTGCCCTTTCTTCCACACAACTTGTCAAGATAACGGTAAATCTTGTTCACATCATACGACACTCCATTATATCTCCACAGATAATCAACTGTTTTCAACTTGCTTCCCGGGGCAACGAGACGGCTGAGAACCAATGGACGGAACAGACCTCCTATTGCATCATAGCCTACATGGTCAAACAATCTGCCAAAGACAACCTCCGGCCCGTCCACAGATATTTGGCTATTGGAAAGCTTGCCTATAAAATCCTCCAGATTTTGTTCTGGCGGCTGATTAAAGAGATTGTAATACGTCCCAGTCTGACGCCGGATAAACTCTTGTGCCTGTTCAACCATCCGCTCAATCTCCGACATGTCGCGTGAACTGCCAAAACTCTTTACCAAAACGTTGTTACGACCTCGTTTTTGAAGAACTCGGACGCTCGTTGTGCCTGATTTGTTTTTGGATCGGTTGATAAACATGGCACAAAATTACACTGTGTTACCCAAATCACCAAATCTCAATGAGCTTAATCGCTGATAATCAAACCATAGCTTTTTCACCCTAAAAAAGTGACGAAAACAGGTGCCGTAAAGATGCATACATTGCTTGATTACGATTGTCTGTTGCCTGAGTTCGTAAATATTACAGACGGGAAGAGATCTGACAACAAAGCCACTTTTGACATTGAGATAAAGCCGCACAGCATCGTGGTGGCCGACCGCGGATATTGCGACTACGGCCTCCTAAATCATTGGGACAGCAACAATGTATTCTATGTTGGCCGCCATAAGGACAATATTCGGTACAGGACTATTGAGGAACTGCCCTTACCCAAGCAGCATACCCAAAACGTCCTGATGGATGAAAGCATCGAGTTCGGGCTACCTGCGGCCAAAGAGAAATTCCCCAAAAGGCTGAAGCGTATAGCAGTGTGGAACGATGAGCATGGATTTGTTATTGAGCTTCTTACCAATAATTTTACACTTGCAGCCTCTACGATAGCAAAACTGTATAAGGCGCGATAGAATATCGAGATTTTCTTCCGCAATCTCAAACAACTTCTACGCATCAAGAGCTTTATCGGCACCTCACGCAACGCGGTGGAGATTCAAATCTGGACTGCGATGATCACAATGCTGCTTTTTTCCTGGCTCAAGCACATAGCGCGCTATAAATGGGCGCTGGCCAACCTCGCCTTTCTCGCTTTGGCTCAACACATTTACCAAAATAGACCTATACAAGTGGCTGAACGAGCCCTTTACACCCCCTCCCCAGGATGAAAATCCGGTTTGAGGGGTTTGGTTACGCATTGATTTTGCAGAGTCGTATGACTCAGCAAGTTATCTCCTGCAAAAAAATTATTTAGGACAATATTGATGCTTGGCGCAAATTGTATTTCTTAAGATATTTCTTATTTTTGTAATCTCTTTGAAAGCATACTTTATGGAAGACAAGGAACTATTTGTATTAAAATCATTGTATAAACGAGACTACAACGCATTTCATTATCTTTATGAAT
>OGGW01001752.1_pt1 | contig 15514 bp, 16 predicted proteins | sample 1571291 | NCBI WGS metagenome assembly OGGW01 (sample SAMEA2582028, study PRJEB24529) | metagenome | biome: Human gut stool | place: China | collected 2011 | reverse complement strand
AGGAAAAGGAAATCGGGTAAAAATGAAATGCAAAAGCTCCGCGCGGGAGAAGGTTCTGCGTGGAGCTTTTTTGAAACGAATTATTCGGTTTCGCTGAAAATGGTACGGAAAATCAATCGCACGAGAGGGCCGCAGTAAAACAGCTGATAGCAGATAGCCATGGGGAAGTTGCGTGCCCATGTCTGTACCCATGTGCAGAAATCAGGTTTGTTGAAAAGCACTGTGGCAATCAGGCTCATCACAGGGCACATGATACAGCAGATGCAGATAGAGATTGCAAAGGTAATCAGCTGCGGTCTGTCATCGGGGCGCATTACCTGAAAGGCAAGAGCTGTCGCAAGTTTGCCGACGATAAAAAATTCCAGCACAAAGGCAATCGGGAACATGATTGGCATTTCATGCAGTGCGGCAAGAAATGTCATGGTGGAAACACCGTCTGTGTTCCATGCAACATTGTACACAATCATACCGTATACCATTACGGCTGCCATGATGGCGGTGAAAACAGCGTCTTGAAATTTGTTTTTTGGCATAAAAAATCCTCCTGAATCATAACTTTATGTGTTGTTCGTTATCATCCGGAGGGAGTGTGCGTTTCCAATTTATTACCATATCTTATTAGCATCTTTGATAGTATATCATATTTTTATGAGTAATACAAGAAAAATCAGGGATTTTATTTTTCGACAGAAAGCTGGGATTTGACCGCAGGAGAGATTTATTGTATACTATTTAGTTAAGGCGAAGCCTTGATTTTTTGGGGATTTTCGCCGAATGCATACAAAAAATAAAGCTTTTTATAAGGATTTTGATATACGAGGTGAAAAGAATGGAGAAGAAACAAGCGATTCTTGTGCCGATGATTGCGCTGCGGGGCATGAGCATTTTCCCCGGAATGGCAATCAGCTTTCCGGCAGGCAGGCAGAAATCTCTGGATGCGCTGCAGGCGGCAGAAGAAAACGGAAAGGAAATTTTTCTGGTAACGCAGAAGGACCCTGTTATTCCCGATCCTTCCAGAAATGATTTATATGACATCGGCGTTCTGGCAGAGGTGAAGCAGGTGCTGAAGCTGCCCGGCAATCTGACACATGTTGTGGTGGAGGGGAAAAACCGCGGCAGACTTTTGAATATCCATGTGAAAAACTGCGATTATGCCGAAATTACGACCATTGCGCAGGATTTTGAGGAAGAGCCCAGCGAGCAGGAGCAGGCAATTATGAAAATTGCGGTGGAGGAATATGATAATTATCTGAAGCTGGCGAATAATACTGCCGCACTGGATCTGATGGGCAATGTGGTAGCGGCGAAAAGACCCGGTGCGCTTGCGGATGTCATTGCCGCAGGGATGGAGCTCGCCTACAACAGAAAGCAGGAATTTCTGGAGCGGCTGAATCCCTATGAACGTCTGGAAATGGTGATTACTACCATGCAGCACGAGTGTCAGGTTTTGCAAATCAAGCGCGAAATCGAAAACAAAACAAAGCAGAGAATCGACAAGAATCAGAGGGAATATTATCTCCGCGAGGAAATGAAGGTAATTCAGGAGGAATTGGGTGACAAGGACGGCGTTGGCGCAGATGCGGCGAAATACCGCACACAGCTGGATGAAAAAAATCCCCCTGCGCATGTTCGGGATACGATTGAAAAGGAAATCGACCGCATGCTCAAGATTCCCGTAACCTCTCCCGAATCGAATGTTTCCAGAACCTACATCGAAACCCTGCTTTCCCTGCCATGGACAGAAACGACAGAGGAATCCTTTGATTTAGCGGAAGCAGAAAAAATTCTGGATGAGGATCATTACGGTATGAAAAAGGTGAAGGAGCGTATTCTGGAATACCTTGCTGTCCGCAAAAATGCACCGGAGGAGCATGCAACCATCCTTTGTCTGGTCGGCCCTCCCGGTGTGGGGAAAACCTCAATCGCGCGTTCCGTTGCGAAGGCACTCAACCGTAACTATGTGCGGATGTCCTTGGGCGGCGTGAAGGATGAAGCGGAAATCCGCGGACACAGAAAGACCTATATCGGCGCAATGCCCGGACGCATCATCAATGCCATGAAGCAGGCAGGCACCATCAATCCGCTGATGCTTCTGGACGAGGTGGATAAGCTTGGTGTTTCCTATAATGGCGACCCTGCGGCGGCATTGCTTGAGGTTCTGGATGGCGAGCAGAACAGCACCTTCCGTGACCATTTTGTAGAGCTGCCGTATGATTTATCGAAGGTATTGTTTATGTGTACGGCAAATAGTCTGGATACCATTCCGGGGCCTCTGCGCGACAGAATGGAGATAATAGAGCTTTCCAGCTATACCGCGCAGGAAAAGCTGCACATCGCAGAGGAGCATTTGCTTGAAAAGCAGAGAAAACGCCATGGACTGACCGCAAAGCAGCTGAAAATCAAAGCGGATGCCATGGAGGAAATCATTGACGGCTATACCAGAGAAGCGGGCGTGCGTCAGCTGGAACGCACCATTGGCGAGGTTTGCCGTAAGGCGGTGAAGATGATTCTTTCGGGCGAAAGAAAATCCTTGACGGTTACGAAGAAAAATCTGGAGGATATTTTAGGCACAAGAAAATTCATGCCGGATACGATTTACAAAGAGCCGCAGGTCGGCATTGTGCGTGGTCTGGCATGGACAAGAGTCGGCGGCACAACGCTTTCCGTTGAGGTAAACTGCATGCCCGGAGAAGGCAAATTCCGCGTGACGGGCAATCTGGGAAAGGTGATGACGGAATCTGCGGAAGCGGCTGTCAGCTACATTCGCTCTCAGAATGAACGCTTCAAGCTGGAGCCTGATTTTTATAAGAAGAAGGACATACATATCCACATTCCTGAGGGGGCAACGCCCAAGGATGGGCCCTCCGCAGGCGTAACGATGGCAACGGCAATCATTTCCGCGCTGACGGGAAGAAAGGTGCGTAATGATGTTGCCATGACAGGGGAAATTACGATTCGCGGCAGAGTGCTGCCCATTGGCGGTTTGCAGGAAAAGGTGCTTGCGGCGAAAAAGGTCGGTATTAAAACCGTGATTTTGCCTAAGGAAAACAAAAAGGATTTAGATGAAATTATGGACGAAATCAAGGACGGGATGCAGTTCGTTCTGGCAGAAACCATGGAGGATGTATTGCAGACGGCATTGGTGAAGGGAGAAAAAGACGCATGAAGGTAAAGCAATGTGATTTGAAATATATCGGGACGAATTTTTCGCATTATCCTATGGATGGCAAGCCTGAGATTGCCTTTGCCGGAAAATCCAATGTCGGAAAATCTACTCTTATCAATGCGATTCTGGGCAGAAAGGCACTGGCAAGAACCAGCTCTCAGCCCGGAAAAACACGCACCATCAATTTTTATGGTGTGAATGATATGATGTATGTGGTTGACCTGCCGGGCTATGGCTATGCGAAGGTGCCGAAATCCGAAGTAGCAAAATGGGGGCAGATGATGGAGGAGTATCTGACACGCAGAGAGGAGCTGCGTGCGATTATCCTGCTGATTGATATTCGCCATGAGCCCGGGAAGAATGATATTATGATGTATGACTGGCTGAAGCATTTCGGCTTTGATATCATCATTGCGGCAACAAAATCCGATAAGCTGAACCGCAGCCAGATTCCAAAGCAGCTTGCGGTGATTCGAAAAACGCTGAAATTACAGCCGCAGGATGTGCTGATTCCCTTCTCCGGTGAGAAGAAAACGGGCGTGGAGGAGCTCTGGGCGGAGATTGAAAAATTTCTCCCCGGCGGCGAAAAGGCGGCGGGATTTGAAACGGAAGCAGAAGAATAAGGTAGTCATAAAAAAAGAGTCGCTTGCGGCTCTTTTTTATTGCGAAAATATTCTGCGATTCTTTAGAAAACCTTAAACATTGCTGAAAAAAAGTCTAAAACTTCTCTGCTATGATACAGACAGGTGAAAAAATCAAATATAGGAGGCGTTTTTTATGACAAATAAAAAGAATCGGTTTTTTACATTGGTATTTTCCTGCTGCCCGGGCGCGGGGGAGCCTGATGGGGCTGTTTTTTGGTACGATTGCCTTAGCGGCATGGCTGGGCTTTGAGGAATTGATCTTCTTTATCTGCCCGATTGTATGGTGCTACAGCTTTTTCCACACGCATAATCTGCGGCGCATGACGGAGGAGGAATTTGCGGCAGTTGAAGACAAATTTATTTTTGCGGATTATGTAAATTTGAACAGAGAATGGAAATGCAGTCCCAAGCACCGCCGCGTGTTCGGCTTTGTATTGCTCCTGATTGCCCTTTCCGAACTGTGGAAGCAGGCAATGTACCTGATGGAGCGGTTTTTCTATATCCCTGATTTTGCATGGGCACTCAGCTATACGATTCCGCAGATTGTGGTTGCCGTTGTAATTCTGGTTGTGGCACTGCGCCTGATGCGTGAGCCGAAGGATGAGGAAACAGAAGAAGCGGATGAGCAAGCAGAAGAAACAGATGAGCAGGAAATCGCAGAAGCCATTGTGTGAAAAGAAAACAAAGAGCTGTAAGCATAGCACCTATAAAAGCGGAGGAAACCTCAAAAAAGGGTTTCTTCCGTTTTTTAATACAATCTGAACGGGCGCAGATGGCATATTTCTCGCGGAAAACGAATAAATTCCAAGTATACCGAAGCAGAAACACTTCGGACAGCATTCCGATATTTTCAAAAAAGGAGGGAAAGGAAATGGAGACGTTTCATAAGTGCGCCATCAATGACTTTGCATGGCGTTCCGGAGCCTGATTGGATTATTGGAGCTTGGGTCGAAAGAGAGGCGTATATAGCGGGAATAGGAGTACTCTGTTTTTTGCATACAGTGTTAAGAAAACGTAAAAATTTTTTGTGCAATATAACAATATCGGTAAAATGTGAATTTTGTCGTTGTTTTTATAAAAACATCGAAAAATGTTGATTTATCAATGTTTAAATGGATTTCTGTTTATCCGGTGAACGAAATAAATTCACGTTTTCTTAACGGACAGATGTCTTTTTATTGATGTCGAAGTGCATAAAAAACAGATAAAATCAACAGTTTTAATAGATATAACATATAAAAAGTTATGTTAAAAATGGAAAAAAATTGAAAATTATCAAAAAATATCTTGCGTTATAGTCATTTTTTATGTATCATATAGGTGTGTTCCGAATGGAATGATGTATGAGTATTTTTGAAAAACAGAAACGCGCGCAACTCTGATTTCGATGCTGATGCAAAAAAGGAAGATCATCTTTTTTAAAAGAAAAGAGGAGGGAAGTAGGTATGTTAGAAACTTTTAACGCTTTTGTAACAAAAATCAATGGCTTTGTGTGGGGGCCTGTCATGCTGATCCTGTTGGTAGGTACACACGTTTATCTGACATTCAGAACAAGAATCATTCAGAGAAAAACCATTACAGCGATTAAGCTTTCCGTTACACCGGATTCGGAGGCAAGCGGTGACGTATCGGGCTTCGGTGCGCTGGCAACAGCACTTGCGGCTACCATCGGTACCGGTAATATCGTAGGTGTTGCAACTGCAATCGGCGCAGGCGGCCCCGGTGCTGTATTCTGGATGTGGCTTACAGGTCTGTTTGGTATGGCAACAAAATTCGGTGAAGCAACACTGGCGGTAAAATATCGTGTAAAAGCAAAAGACGGTTCCTTCATCGGCGGTCCCATGTACGCTCTGGAAAGAGGTATGGGTCAGAAGTGGCTGGGCGTTCTCTTTGCAATCCTTACAGGTATTGCCTGCTTCGGCATTGGTAATATGACACAGGGTAACTCTATCGCAGAATCCGTAAGCGGTACATTTGGTGTTCCAAAGGTTATCACAGGTATTATTTTAATGATTGCTACAGGTCTGGTAATTCTGGGCGGCGTTAAGTCCATCTCCAAAGTATGTGAAAAGCTGATTCCCCTGATGGCTGGTCTGTATATCTTAGGTTGTCTGGTTATTTGTGTCATCAATGGCGCATATATTCCGGCAGCATTCTCCGCAATTATTCATGGCGCATTCAATCCTCAGGCAGTCGGCGGCGGCTTTGTTGGTGCAACGGTAGTAGCGTGTATCCGTGCCGGTGTATCTCGTGGTCTGTTCACAAATGAATCTGGTCTGGGTTCTGCTCCTATCGTAGACGCATGTGCAGCAACAAGAAATACCTCCAGACAGGCGCTGATTTCCATGTCTGGCGTATTTTGGGATACAATCGTAGTTTGCTTGATGACAGGTCTGGTTCTGGTATCCTCCATCATTAAAGACCCCGTAGGTATGGAAGGTTTGAAGGGCGCACAGATGACAGCAGGTGCCTTCAATGCAATCCCCGTTATCGGGCCTGCAGTTCTGACATTCGGTCTGATTACATTCGCATGGTCCACCATCCTTGGTTGGGCTTACTACGGCGAACGTGCATGGGTATATCTGGTAGGCGTAGAGGCAATTAAGCCCTTCCGTGTTGCATGGACAATCGTTGTACTGGTTGGTTGCTCCGCAGCTCTGGACGTTGTTTGGAACGTAGCCGATACATTGAACGCATGTATGGCATTCCCGAACCTGATTGCACTGCTCGGTCTGAGCGGCGTAATCGCTTCCGAAACGAAGAAATATGTTTGGGATAAGGACGCTGAAATGGGCGGTCTGATGAAATGGATGGACGATGTTGCTCCTTCCGTTGACAAATAATTTCATATTTGACGATAGGCGGTGTGTCAGCAGACACACCGCTTTTTCTTTTGTCTGAAATATGCTATACTTTATCTGTAGGATTTCAGAAAAACGGAGGAAAAACCATGACCGAGAAATTATATTATAGAGATGCCTATGCAACAAAATTCACCGCAAGGGTACTGGACTGTATAGAAGAAAAGAAGCATTGGACAGTCATACTGGACAGAACACTTTTCTATCCTGAGGGAGGCGGACAGCCTGCGGATATTGGTGCTCTGGGCGGTGTGCGTGTATTGGATGTGCATGAAAGAGGCGAGGACATCGTTCATACAACAGACAAGCCGCTGCCTGTCGGTGCAGAGGTGGAAGGCGAGATTGATTGGGAGCATCGCTTTGATTTGATGCAGAACCATTCGGGAGAACATATTCTCAGTGGTGTCATCTGCGGCAGATACGGCTGTGATAATGTCGGCTTTCACATGGGAAAGGAAAGCATTACGATTGATTTGAATACCAAAATTCCTGCGGAGGATTTGCCTTATTTAGAGGAAAAAGCAAACGAGGCCATCTGGAAAAATGTGCCCGTCGGGATTCGCTATCCTTCAAAGGAGGAGTTGGCGAAGCTGGAATATCGCAGCAAAAAGGAACTGGAAGGACAGGTGCGCATTGTGAATGTGGGCGAGTATGACTGCTGTGCCTGCTGTGGAACACATGTAAAGCTGGCAGGCGAAATCGGGCAGATTAAGATTATCGGCGCGCAGAATTATAAGGGCGGCACACGCTTGGAATTGCTTTGCGGCAAGCGCGCATTGCAGGAGTTCCGTAAGAAAAACGACGTTTCCGCAGAGGTTGGCAGGCTGCTTTCTGTGCCTGCGGTTAAGGCGGACAGCGCGGTGAAAAATGTTCTGGCGGAGCGAGATGAGCTGTTGCAGAATCTGAATCAGTTAAAATGGAAATACTTCACGCTCAAGGCGGAACAGGTGCCCGAAGGAACGGAAAATATCCTGTTCTTCGGCGAGGGCTTGAACAGTAAGGATTTGACGCATTTTGCGGATTTGCTTTTGCAGAAGGGCGCAAAGCGTGCGGCGGTATTTTCCAAGGCAGACGAGGGCTATGTCTTTGTTCTTTTGAGTACGGAGAAGGACGCGCGCGCCTATACCGATGAAATGAAGGAGCCTTTCGGCTGTAAGGGCGGCGGCAAGCCTGATGCGGTGCAGGGCAGGGTTGCAGCAGAGAAAAAAGCGTTGAAGAATTTTTTTGCAGACAAGGAATTTTTGATTGCGGAATAAAAAATTTAGAAAAACCCTTCAGATGCTGTAAGGATTTTTCGGAAAAAAGAGACTATTTCGGATAGAAGGGAACGGTGAGAAAAAATGAACGAAATCTGGAAAAAGAACAGAGAAAAGCTGCTTGCGCGGATGGAAATGTTTTCGGCGGCGGTGCTGTTTGCAGGGAAAGCACCCATCAAAAGAGGGGACGAGAATTACCCCTTTTCTCCCGATCGCAATTTTTATTATGTAACGGGCATTGAACGGGAGGACTGCATCCTTTTTCTGGCGAAAACCAGAACGGGCGTGGAGGAAACCTTGTATATCCCCAGAGATAACGGCGTTATGGCAAAATGGGTCGGCGCAAACATGACGGCAGAGGAGGCGACCGCGGCAAGCGGCATTGAAAATATCGGTTGGATGGATGCCTTTGAGGAGGATTTCGCCACATATTTATTCAGAAGCGGCGTTAAGAAAATCTGGCTTGATATGGAAAACAGAGAATGGCACGGGGAACGTACCCCTGCTTTGCGGTTTGCAGAGAAGGTACACTGCCATGCACCGCAGATGGTCATTGGGGATTTGTATCCTCTGTTCAGCGATATGCGTCTGATTAAGGAAGAATGGGAGCTGGAGCGGATGCGGAAAGCCATGGATATTACCCGTCTGGGGATTGAAGCCATGATGCGGACGGCAAAGCCCAATCAGAAGGAATATGAAATTGAAGCGGCGTATGATTATACGTTGATGGTGAATGGTGCAAGAGAAAAGGCGTTCCGCACCATTGCGGCGGGCGGCAAGCGTGGGACGATTCTGCATTATGTGGAAAATAATCAGACCGTTGCCGATGGCGAGCTGATTCTGATTGATGCAGGTGCGCAATGGCAGTGGTATAACGGGGATATTTCCCGAACCTTCCCCGTCAACGGCAAATTTACGGAGCGGCAGAAGCTGGTCTACAATATCGTTCTGGAGGGACAGCGGAGAGTCATTGATGCCATTCGTCCGGGTGTGCAGTTCAGTAGTCTGAATGAATTGCTGAAGGAATATTATTTTACGGCATTAAAGGAAATCGGTTTGGTGGAAACCAAGGAGGATGTAGCGAAATATTATTATCATGGCGTGAGCCATTACCTTGGTGCGGAAACGCATGATATCGGCAGATACGGCGACCGTGTGCTGGAGCCCGGCATGGTGCTGACGGTAGAGCCGGGACTGTATATCGAGGAATGGGAAATCGGGATTCGGATTGAGGATGATGTTCTGGTGACTGCGGAGGGCAATGAGGTGATGACTGCCGCTATGCTGAAAACAGTGGACGAAATCGAAGCCTTTATGGCGAAGGAATAAGAAATGACGGAGTTTAAGGAAACAGATTTATATGAGTCGATTCGCGCGTTTCTGGAGGAAGAAGGCTATCAGGTGCAGGCAGAGGTGAAGCATTGCGATATTGCCGCCGAGAAGGACGGCAGACTGGTTGTGGTGGAGCTGAAAAGGGCCTTTGGGCTGAAGCTGGTTTATCAGGGCTTGGAGAGGCAAAGCCTGACGGATGAGGTTTTTGTGGCAATCCCTCGTCCGAAAAAGGGCGCAAGAGAAAAGGCGTGGCAGGACATGCTGCGTCTGCTGAAGCGTCTGGAATTGGGACTGCTGACTGTTGCGCTGGACAGTCCGCTAAAAACGGTGGACGTGGTACTGACACCTGCGGACAGCATGATTCGTAAGAATAAGCGAAAAAAGGAGCAGCTGCAGGCAGAACTGGAAGGCAGACAGCTGGACGCAAATATCGGCGGCATGACAAGACGAAAAATTATCACTGCCTATCGGGAAAGGGTCATCCGTCTGGCGTGTATTCTGGAGCGAGAAGGGGAAATTTCTCTGGCGGAGCTGCGCGCAAGGGGCTTAGAAGAGCTGGCGGTGCTTCTCAGCCGCAATTATGAGAAATGGTTTGTGCGCGTGGAAAAGGGCGTTTATGCCCTTTCGGAAAAAGGGAAAAACGAATTGAAACGGGCGGATTATGCGAAGGTGGCTGCATATTACAGGCAGGAACAGCTTGGAAGAAATGAGGAAACGATATGAAAATATGGACAAAGCGAATTCTTCTTTTTCTAATCTGCGCGGGGATTGCCGGCTGTCTGGCGGTGGTCTGGCTGAGCGCCTATGTGAAAAGCGAAACGGCGGCGCGCATTCTTTCAACAGAGGAAGCGGCAAAGCAGGATGCGGATTGTATTCTGGTGCTGGGATGCGGCGTGCGTCCTGATGGGACACCGAGCCTGATGCTGACCGACCGACTGGAAACAGGCATTGCGCTTTATCGGGCAGGCGCGGCGGAAAAGCTTCTGATGAGCGGTGATCATGGCACAGAGGACTATGACGAAGTAAATACCATGAAGAATATTGCGAAGGAAAACGGCGTGCCTTCCGCAGATATTTTCATGGATCATGCAGGCTTTTCCACCTATGACAGCGTCTATCGTGCAAAGGAGATTTTCTGTGCGAAAAAGGTGATTATCGTTAGCCAGAAATACCACCTGCCGCGGGCGTTATATGTCGCGGAGAAATTAGGTCTGGATGCCTATGGCGTTGCGGCGGCAGATGTAAGCTACAGAGGGCAAGGCTACCGCGAGGCACGAGAAATGCTTGCAAGAGCGAAGGATTTCTGCAATGCGGCACTGAAACGAAAGCCCAGACTGCTGGGGGATGCCATTCCCGTCAGTGGAAACGGAGATAGTACAAACGATTAAGCAAATAAAAAAGGTTGCCTGATTTTTCGGACAGCCTTAAATTTTTTCTGTTTTTTATTCTTCGCCGAGATAATCTCTGGGGTTCTGATATACCCCGTTCAGCTGAATTTCATAATGACAGTGGACACCTGTGGACATCCCTGTACTGCCTGTGGTTGCAATGATATCGCCTTTCTTTACCTTATCGCCGACAGCTACGTTTAAATCCGTGCAGTGTGCGTATAAGGTGGTGAAGCCGTTACCATGGTCAATCACAACATAGTTGCCAAATTCGCTATGATACTGTGCGGTAACAACAGTCCCCGATGCGGTTGCATAAATGGGGATGATTCTGCTCTGTGTGGAGATATCCATGCCATAATGCTTTCTGCCGTCACTGATGGAGGGATCGGCAGAGGGATTGAATTCTGTGGAAACGGTACGGCTGTCAACAGGCCAACCGCTCGGTGCATTGCTCAGTGCTGCCAGATAGGTCACGGTATCTGCAACAGCAGAAAAGGAAATGCTTGTTTCATCCATCAGAAGACTCATCTTATCCAGATGGGTGGAAAGGGCAGATGCCTTATTATAGGATGTGCTGACGAGGGTGGTAAAGGTCGGAGCTGCCGCCTCTGTTCCCTCAGTGGGTGCCAATGCAGATGTCATAGCGGTTAAATCCAGAGAAGCAGAGGAATCGGATTCATCCAGATTGGTAATCTGATGATACAAATCCTCTTTTACGGATTCGATTTCGTTTATTTTCTGCTCCAGCTCTGTTGTTTTATTCTGGAGCGCATCAATATTTTCGGTATATTCGGTATTTTCGGTTTCCAGAAGCTCTGCACGCTGTTCCAGCTTACGGCGTTCCCGTTCGGTTTCCAGAAGCTGCTCCTTAGAGGTATGCAAATCCGTTTTTGTTTTCTGATATGCACCAACGGCGCAGACAGAACCGCCGACCAGAAAAACTGTCGCTGCGCAGACCGCCACAGCATGACGGATGCGGAAGTGAAGCGTTTTCTGCTGACCCTTATGAGAAATATGAAGTGTCAGGAAATGCTTATGGGTTTCCTGCGATTGCTCTTGATTTTCGTTCTGAATTTCATTCTGATTTTCATTCATTCGGAAATATCTCACCTTTCTTTTTGTGGTATCCTTAGGATATTATAATGGAAGAAGTTGGGTTTGTAAACTAAAATTTCATTAAAAGTTTAAATTTTGTAACAATTCGGTAACATTTCGGAGAGTAGACGAAGTGTTGACAGTGTGGTATACTGAAACAGTATGTAATGCGTATGCTATAATAGGTAGAAATACGTTAGGTGTGTCCCAATGAGAAAAAAGGAAGGGGCTTTTTTATGGAGCCGAAAATAAAAATGGGCATCAGTGCAGTCCAAAACGGTCTGCGCGCGGTATCGCTTGGAAGGAAGGCTTTGGCATTTCGGAAATTTCTGCCGGGCGGCAGAAGGAAAGCGGCCGGAAGGGCAATGCAGAAGGCGGAAAAGAAGGCGGTGCAGGCAAATACAAAGACCCTCCGCAAGAAGGACAGGCGGAAGGCACTACAGCGCATCAAGGGCATCGGGCGTGTGGCTTTGGTGGTGCGAAGAAAATATTTCTGACAAAAATCAATGGTTAGGAGGAACGCCAAAATGGACGAGATGGAAAAGAATGAATTAGACAAAAATGAGGAATTGGAGCCGAAAGAAGCAGCGGAGACCAAAGAGGAGCCGACACATGGGGAAGCATCTGTGACAGACGCGCCTGCGGCGGAAGAAGCTGTAGAAACGGCAGAAGAACCCGTAACGGCAGAAGCTTCTGCAAAAGAAACAGCAGAAGAGCCTGAGATAGAGGAAACGGAAGAGCTGAAGCAGGAGGAACCGCCTGCGGAAGTCCCTGCGGCACAGAAAGCGGAAAAGGGCGGCGTACTGGGGATTGTGATTGGCTTGATTGCGTTGATTGCGATTGTGGCGTATGCGTGGATGAACCCAATGGGAAAAGCTGTTGATAGGGGGATCCTGTATACCAAGGATGATAATCTGTATTATTACGATTTGAAAAATGAACCCTATCAGGTGCAGGAGGGACTGAGCAACGGTGGCACCTATCATTATTTCTACACTGCTTGGGGCGCAAGCGTGACAGAGGACGGCAGCTATCTGTATTTCTCCGATGATATAGATGAAAACGGTGCATTTGTGCTGTATCGCAGGGATGCGAAAAATGCGGATGCAAAGGCGGCGCAGATTGATACGGATGTTTACGATTACATGGCAAGCAAGGACGGCAAGGTGGTCGCTTATCTGAAAAAGAGCGGCGAGACCTACGCGCTTTGCGTCTATGACGGCAAGCAGGTGCAGACCGTAAAGACGGGCATAAATCTGGAAAATGATGTTTATGCGTTGAGCGGCGATGGCAAATATCTTGCATTCACCGATACCACAGGGCTTCTGAATGCAGTTGCAGTCGGCAAGAATATGGAGGATAACATTCTTCCCCTGACCGATTCCGCGGAAACCTACGCCATGGCGGAGGAGAGCGGAATTCTGTATTACGTTGCGGCAGGCAAGGATGGATATAACATTTTCAGCTATGATTTCAAGGGAGAGCCTAAGACCGTAATCGAAAATGTTTCTTCCATGGAAATGATGCCCAACGGCAGAGATGTGCTCTACTGCAAAAGAGCGAAGAAAAGGTGCTTTATAAGGATATTATCGTGGATGACATGGCAGAGCAGGATGCGAAGCTGAAAAAGGGCGATGAGGGCTATGAGCAGAAGGTGCAGAGAGACGAAATCCGTAAGGCAATGAAAAACGGCGAGGGCTTTGAACCGCTTTTGCAGGAATGTTATGTGCTGACAGGCGGCAAGAGTGTTCGGGTAGCAGGTGATGTGGTTGCGGCAGTCGGCGTTGACAGCAAGCAGACCTATGTGGCAGGCTATAAAACAAAGGAATTTACACCCATGCACCTTTCCGTTATGGACGGCGGATTGGACATGGTGGAATATATTTATTATATGTCTCTGAATTATGGCGGCATGGAGGTATTCCTTGCGGATACGACAGGGAAGGTAAATCTGCTTTCCGGCAGTCAGCCGCAGCTGGATGGGCTGAAGCTTTCCGAAAACGGCAAGAAGGCAGCTTATCTGGATACCGATGCGAATACAGGGGATACCATTCTGGTGGAAATCGAGCTGGGCAAGGAAAAAGCAGAAACCGTTGCCACAAACGTGCAGAGCTTCGGCTATATCGGCAATACCCTGATTTATTACTTTGATTATACAGAAGGCGTAGGCACATTGGGCGCAGCAGGCAGCAAAACAACCATTGCAAACGCAAGCGGCGTACAGTTCACAGAGGATGCGGTGTATTATGTTGCCGATGCAGATGCAGCAACAGGCAACGGTGAGCTGCGTGCATGGGATGGCAAGACAGAAACTGCCATTGCCAAGGATGTATTTGCTTTCCAGTATAAGGAGAATGGCAAGCTGGTTTATATCGGCAAGTATGATGTGAATGCAGGTGTGGGCGATTTGTATTACTATGACGGTAAGGAAGCACGCAAGCTGGATACAGGCATTACGGCAATCTTTATTTATTGAGGATGATACGATGAACGAAAGAATTGAAACAAACAACCCTGAGGCAACCGAAGTCTTGGGAGAAAAGCTGGGACGAGAGGCAAGGGCGGGACAGATTTACTGTCTGAGCGGCGATCTGGGCGTTGGCAAAACGGTCTTTACGAAGGGCTCTGCCCAGCGGCTTGGGATTACGGAGCATGTGACCAGCCCTACCTTTGCCATTGTGAATGAATACGAGGGCAGACTGCCGCTGTATCATTTTGATGTGTACCGCATTTCCTGCGAGGAGGAAATGGAGGACACCGGCTATGAGGAATATTTTTACGGTGAGGGCGTTTGTCTGGTAGAATGGGCGGAGCTGGTGAAGGAGTTGATTCCTGCCGATGCCGTCTGGATTACGATAGAGAAGGACTACACCAAGGATGACGATTACCGCCGTATCACCATCAGACAGGAGGGCTGAGGATGAAGATTTTAGGAATTGACACCACGGGGCAGACCGCCAGTGCCGCCCTTGTGGAGGGAGATAAGCTGATTGCGGAATTTACCATGAATTATAAGCTGACGCACAGCCAGACCATCCTGCCCATGATTGCGGATATTCTGGAACGGACGGAAACGGACAAGGCGAGCATTGACTGCATTGCCTGTGCCTGCGGTCCCGGCTCCTTTACGGGGCTGAGAATCGGCGCGGCAACGGCGAAGGGCTTTGCGCTTGCGCTAGACAAGCCTATTGTTGCCGTTCCCACATTGGATGCATTGGCATATAATGTGTTTGAAACGAATAAATTCATCTGCCCGATTATGGATGCCAGAAGAAATCAGGTTTATGCCGCTTTTTATATGTGGGAAAACGGCAAGCTGATTCGCCTGACAGACCACATGGCAGAAAGCATTGAGCGTGTCATTGAAATTGCAGAAATGCTGGAGCATGAGGTCATTTTTCTGGGGGACGGCGTACCGGTGCACAGAGAAAGACTGGAACAGAACCCCGCATTTTTATTCGCTCCTGCGCACTGCAATATGCAAAGAGCATCTGCGGTGGCAGCACTGGGCGCAATCATGGCAGAGGAAGGACTGGCAAAGCCGGGCAATGCATTTGAGCTGATTTATCTGAGAAAATCACAGGCGGAACGGGAAAGAGAAGCCAGACTGGCGAAGGAGGAAGCAGGAGAATGATTGAGATTGTCCCTATGGCGGAGGAGCATATAAACGGGGTGGTGACGCTTGAGGAAGCAACCTTTTCTATCCCCTGGACCAGAGCGGATTTTGAAAGAGAAGTCAGAGAAAACACAATGGCGATTTACTATGTGG
>OGGW01001750.1_pt1 | contig 15561 bp, 10 predicted proteins | sample 1571291 | NCBI WGS metagenome assembly OGGW01 (sample SAMEA2582028, study PRJEB24529) | metagenome | biome: Human gut stool | place: China | collected 2011 | reverse complement strand
TGTGAATGGTTTCCAAACTGGGTTGTGAAGTATTGGTGCACCATTTTGAAACAGTTGATGGGTTGACCTTTAATTGCTCACATAGCCATTTATTTGTCCTCTTCTTTTCTGCTAAAACAACTTTCAGACGGTTTATATCAGTTTTCATATCAACAAAATTTGTTATTTGTCCGCAAATATAGTGATTTTTTTTCACTTAACAAAAGAACAGATTGTTCTATCAATGAAAATTGATTGATTTACAATGTACCAAATACGATTATCAACAAGGACATTTACGGCTAGAAACATCACCCATACTGCGTGAAGCGTTATTGAATGCCTGCATCAATAAAGACTATGCTGAACCTTCTCCCATTCAAATCCGTGTGTATGAAAACAAGTTGGAGATAATCAACGGTGGGGTATTGCCTGAAGGGTGGACGGTGGAAACCTTATTGTCCTCACACCGAAGTATGCCTTACAACCCTGATATTGCTAATACGTTCTTCCGTGCAGGTGAAATTGAGGCATGGGGACGCGGTATTGAGCGCATCATCACAGCTTGTAAGAATGACGGATTCTCCACGCCGGAATTCCGCTATGATGTTTCAGGTATCTGGACAACGTTCAAGTTTGAATACCCAGAAAGGGCTACGACCCAATACAACCCAGAAGCGACCCAGAAACCGACCAGAAACCGACCAGAAAAAGCAAGAAAACGTCATTCTTGAACTAATAAAAGAAAATCCTTTATACAAAGGAAAGAGTTGGTAAGTCGCTTAGGCATACATGAAAGCAGCGTAAACGTCGGTTAGTTTCACTCCAAGAAAAAGGGATGATAAAACATATCGGCCCGAATAAAGGCGGCTATTGGGAAGTCCAAAAAGGATTTTGAACCAAGGTGGAGAAGTTTTCATGATTACATGCCTGACATTCAAAAGAAAGCTGTATATTTGTAATCGATAAAGGAAACCTCCACGCAATCTGACGCAGAACGCTGCAACAATCCGGTGGAGCAATAGCGGGAGATTACACTACTTGCTGATTCATAAATCAAAGATATTCAGCCACTTGAAAGGATAGTTCGATTCCTGGTGGCACCACTAAAAGAAAGTTACCTACAGTAACTTTCTTTTTTTTGTTCCAATATGGCTGAAATGCAATATAAAACAAGAAATGTTTCCTCCAATGTTTTAACCGAAATAACACCGACATCTACTTTGTCTGATTTATCAGCCCCACATCAGCCCATTGTACCGTATTTTTTCGTATCTTTACCACTCAACCATCCCAAGAAAACCATGCATATCCGACTTGTAAAATCTGACAAGAAACGTTTCCTTGACCTGTTGCTTCTGGCCGATGAACAAGAGTCGATGATAGACCGCTATATAGAACGGGGCGACTTGTTCGTCATGGAAGAAAAAGGCGAAGCAAAAGCCGTAGCCGTAGTCACTCGCGAGGGGCAAGGAATTTATGAACTTAAAAACCTTGCCGTAGCTCCCGCCTGCCAACGCAAAGGTTACGGACGTATGATGGTGGAGCACGTATGGCATTACTACGCAGACTGCCGTCCCCTGTTGGTCGGCACGGGCGACAGCCCGCTAACCCTGCCGTTTTACCACAGTTGCGGATTTACATATTCACACACCTTGCCCGATTTCTTCACCCGACATTATGACCATCCCATCATAGAAGGAGGCATGCAACTGAAGGACATGATCTACCTGAAACGGGAAAAACAAAACCCCAAGCGGGACAGTGCAGTCCCTACTTCAGATACGGAGCCATAAAAGACCATGGCGTTTCAAGAAAACCGACAAACCTCCCCAAATGCCTCTTCTCTATTCCCTTGCCTCATTTTGCGTTTTCCTCTCGTCTTCTACATAAAATACCCACAAAAACAAAGGTTTCGTTCTTTTATTCCGGCCTTTTTCCCCTGACAGCTTGCAGATTCCGCTTTTTTTTACGAATATTGCAACACTTTTAGAAAGCGAGGAAAACTCAGAACTTTAGGAGGCTCACAAAATATGACATCATCCACACTGAAAGAACCTGTACAAGCCACGCTGAAATCGGAAGACACGGAAGGGACGTTCGAACTTTACGTCACGCGCACTCCGGGCTATCTTTGGGCTTTGCTGTTCAAGAAACTACATATCCACCCCATCGCCGTCACGCTGCTCTCCATCGTCATCGGGGCATTGGCCGGTTACTTTTTCTGGTGGGACGACCTATACATGAACCTCATCGGCATGTTTCTCCTGATATGGGCCAACTGGTACGACTGCGCCGACGGGCAACTGGCCCGCATGACGGGACAAAAGACGCTAATCGGACGCATTCTGGACGGCTTTGCCGGCGACGTGTGGTTCTTCTCCATTTATTTTTTCCTGTGCCTGCGCCTCACCGGCGAACCGGCTCCGTGGGGGCAACCGTGGGGAATATGGATTTGGCTGATTGCCGCCTTCTCCGGTTTCCACTGCCATGCCAAACAATGCGCCATGGCCGACTACTACCGCAACATCCACCTTTATTTCCTCAAAGGAGCATCGGGAAGCGAATTGGACAACTATGCCCAGCAAAGCGCCCTGATGCGGTCGTTGTCCTGGAACCGCAAGGAATGGTTTCACAAGATATACCTCTATTTCTATGGCAACTACACGCGAGGACAGGAACGGCAAACCCCAAAATTCCAAAAGTTCTATGCCCTCGTCCAGCAACGCTATCCGGACGGGTTGCCACAGACGTTGAAAGAGCAGTTCCGGACAGCGAGCCTTCCTTTGATGAAATACACGAACATCCTGACTTTTGATACGCGAGTCATCGTGCTGTTCGTATCGCTGTTCATCAATATGCCGTGGCTCTTCTTTGCTTTCGAGATTATCGTACTCGAAGCCTTGCGTTACTACACCCGCCATGTACATGAAACTTTTTGCGACCGGTTTACAAAGGAGATAGAAAATGGATAAGCCACTCAACGTCGTATTGCTGCTAGCCGGAGGACATGGCTTCCGCATGCACACCGACCGCCCCAAACAATTCATGGAGATTGCAGGCGAGCCGGTCATCTCCTACACCCTGCAAGCCTTTCAACGCCATCCCGAAATCGACCGCATCTACGTGGTTTGCAATCCGGAATGGAACGAATTTGTAAAAACTACGGCCCGAAACGGCAGAATTAGCAAGCTTCACACGCTGTTCCCGGCCGGAGACACCAGTATCGACTCCCTGAGAAACGGTATCGCAGGCTTGCATGCAGAACTGGGGGAACAGAACCCTGCCGTCCTGACCCACGAGGCCGTGCGTCCCTTGGTGACGGACGAAATCATCAGCCTCAACCTGAATACTTTCCGCACACACGGAAATGCCGTCACCGCCGTCCGCAGCCAAGAAGCCTACATGGTAAGCCCCGACGGGATTTCTTCGGGAAAGTGCATCCCACGCGAACTGCTGTATCGCGCACAGACCCCGATAACCTTCAGTCTGGACGACCTGACAGAAGCGTTCCGTAGGGCAAAGCAAATCCAAATCAGCCGCAGTCAATCCCTGTACACTCTGATTACGGAAGTTTTCCCTCTGAAAAAACTCTACATCTCACCCGGTTCCGAACTTAACTTCAAGCTCACGTTGCCCGAAGACATCGAAACCTTGAAGGCTCTTCTGACTTATCGGAAACAAAAGTGAACCGCAAGCCGTTTCCCGATTATTTCTTCGGTGGAAGATAACCGTGACGCGACCGCCACGCGTAATGCCATATTTTAAACAAAGGACTCCAAAGGACTTCACCGGGATAATCCGTCAGGAATCCCATGTTGCGCGACACCTTGCGGCGGAAACGGCCGAAAGGCGTCTCATTCGCATCATGCCGTATGCGTTCGTCATGTTGCCCGAAATTCCCGGCTTTCATGATTTCTGCCAAAAGACGCTGCCCTCGTCCGGGCGACGGCGGCACCAACAAATGCTCGTCCTCCAGTCCGAAAACCGTTTGCAGCACATACATCACCGCACCGGCAAAACGCTTGAGATGCAAACGCTCCAAGCACCGCACGGCTTCCTCCCGCTCAGCTTCGGAACAGGGTTGCCTCAACACAAAGTGATAGTCCAGTAATTGACGCAAACCGATACCTTCATCAAACAAATGACGGTAAATATGCACCAACAGATACACACGGTTCATCGCCAGAGTGGGCACAGCCACCTCGCCCACCCGTTCGGGCAACTGCACCTTATGAAGCAACGACAACGTTTTCCATTCCTTAAAATAACGTTGCAGCCTGAGATTCATCCTCCAACTGTTCATCCATGAAGGCGTAAAATGCAACTCTATCTCAGCCTCCTTCAATACGGGAAAGTCCACATGATGATAGACCACCTCCACACCGGGACAATACTTCCGGGCATAATCCACCACCACCTTGCGCCCGTCGTTCATCCACAAGTCGATGTCGCCGGGCATACGATGCAGCGGACGGGGATAAAACAAAGAATTACCCTGTCCTTTCAACAGGACGGTGCCCATTCCCTCTTTCAAAAACTTGTCATACACCATCACGAGCGTCCGGTTGAGCCTGCGGTTGCGGGTTTCTATTTGCTGCACCAATCCGATCCAAGGCATCACGACATCCATCGGGGGCTTTTGAATGATGGACAAACGCTCCACACCATCCAACACAATGGCAGCCACAGCCTGTTTACACGCCATGTCATACACAGCCGCCCATCCGGCTTTGTCCAACGCCACATCACGATCGTGGCACGTCCCGATTCCTAAACGCAGAAGTTTGAAGAAGGCTTCGTCAGCCTGCATATATTTTGTTTTTCCCATCTTTATTTGTCTGTCTTTTTCACACCTTGTTTCCACAAACGTTTCTGCAAAGATAACATTTTTTCGAAGCAAATCGGCATTCCAATGCAAAGTTATTTTAAATCACTCATTATAAACCTATTACACCACATACAAAACCCCCGAATTCAATCTCAGCAGAATGAAAAATCAATCTCAGCCAAACGATTTTTCAATCTCAGCCAAACGATCTTCCGATCTAAGGAGATTGAAACCGTAAAGTCTGCACAGTAATTTCCGACACGCCTTTCCTTGTCCCGCCTGCTAACGAAAACAATCGTTTCTGTAAATTAAAACAACTTAAAAGGAAGAGGATACAAGGAAAAAGAAGTATATTTGCATCTAACAATATCAAATCAATTCAAAAAATGAAAATGAAGAAATTAAGCACAATGGGAGTAGCCCTTCTCGCCATTGTATTGGCAAACAGTTGTGGAAGCAGCAAGAACGCCCTACAAACCAGTGCATTGGAAGGCGAATGGAATATCATCACCGTAAACGGAAAAGAGGCTACGGCCGATAAGGATGTTTTTATCGGGCTGAACCTGAAAGAGAACAGAGTATACGGCTGTGCCGGATGTAACCGTATCATGGGAGCCATCCAGGTGGATAAAGACAAAGCCGGGCACTTGTCTTTCGGGCAGGTGGCTTCCACACGGATGCTTTGCAGCGACATGGCTACCGAACGTGCCGTGCTGGAAGCTTTGGAAAACGTAACCGGCTATAAGGGTACGGAACAGGAACTGACCCTGACAGACGGCAACGGCAACGCCCTGTTCACACTGAGCAAACGTCCCGCCGCCACTTTGGCTTCCTTGAACGGCAAATGGAATATCACGAAGGTCTACGACGAAGCGGTAGAAGATATCGAAAAGACGGAGAAAACACCGTTCCTTGAATTCAATGCCGACAAAAAGACATTGCACGGCAATGCCGGATGCAACATCGTAAATGGCGGCATCGAACAGGAAGAGGGAAAACCCGCTTCACTGAAGTTCGACAAGTTGCTTTCCACGATGATGGCCGGGCCGGGCATGACGGTAGAAGGCAAAGTGCTGGAAGCCATGAACAAAGTGAGAAGCTTTATCGTCAAAGACGAGCATACGGCTGCCCTGTTGGATGAAAACGGCGCGGAAGCGTTGACGTTGGTGAAACAATAAAGGCGCCTATACCTGAAAATATTAACCGGGGGATGCCTGATTATCCAAAAGGGCATCCCCTTTTTAAACATCAATATCATGAATCATTTCTTTATGCATGCTCCCAAGTGGAGAACCGGAGCGGGCGTACTGACCCTCTTGGCATGGCTCGCTTCCTGTGGCCCGAACAACAAAACGGTGGAATACCCCTTGATTGAAACGGCCAACACCAACGCACTCGACATCGCAAAGGTGGAACTGACGGACTCAGCTACCATCCTGCACACCGACGCGTATTACCGTCCCCACAATTGGATTCGCATTTCTTCGGAATCGTATCTGCAAGCCGGGGGAAAACGGTATATGCTGACCGGTGCCGAAGGAATCACTCCGGACTCGCTTTTCTGGATGCCTGAATCGGGCGAAGCTTCTTTTACCCTCCGCTTCGAGCCGCTCCCTTCCGGTACGCCATCGTTCGACTTCATCGAGTCCGACTGTGAGGACTGTTTCAAGCTTTTCGGAATAGACCTGACGGGAAAGAAGACATTCGACACGCCGGACGAAGTGCCCGAAGACTTGCGGCAGGCCGACGGGGATACGGCAGTGCCCGACCCGATTTTCAAAACGGGCACCACGACCGTCAACGTCCATTTCCTGCATTATCGTCCGGAATTAGGCAAAGAGGCTAACCTCTACGTCAACACCCTCTTCGGGACGCAACAGCCTTATACAGCCACCATCGACCCCGAAACGGGCAAGGCTTCGTTCAGCTTCCTGCAATGCGGTACGGCGAAAGCAGCCGTAGTCCTCAACAACAGTGCGGCAGGAAGCGCATGGTTGGCTCCGGGCGAAACGACCGAACTGTATGTGGACATGCGTGCATTGGGGTATTACCTTTCGCTCCGCCGCGAGGAAAAGAAGAAAACGACATATCCGGCTCCTTTCCAACGGCTCTATTCCTCGGGCACGTATGCCAACCTGAATAACATCGACAACCAATTAGACAACAGTCCTTATTATGGCATGGACTTGTTTACGGGCGAATTTGCAGACTACCGCATGACCTCGGCCGAATATGCCGCCCATGTCGTGGACACCTACAAGACCCTCGAAGACAGCATCGCCCGAAGCAACCTTTCGCCGCTCAAAAAGGAAATGAAACTGCTCGCTCTTCGACAGGATGCTCTCTCGGCCATGGCACAAGGCAATTACCTGCGCGAACATAACTACCGATACACAAACCGTCAATGGGACTACAACTTCAAGGTGGAAGGTATCGAACCATTGAAACCGGAGGATGCCAAAGCCATCTGCCAACTGTTCGACATCAACGATCCCAAACTGCTGATGGGCGAAAACGTGCTGGACTATGTGAGTGCCGCCTGCTCATCTTCTTTCGACTGGCCGCAACTGGCCGGTATCCAAAAAGGACTGGTAAAGGACTTGCGCCAAATCGCCGGTTACCCGGCCAAGGCGGAGAATGTCGCGCTCACCGATGCGGACTTTGCCCAAATGAAAGCCATGGACAACCCGTTCTACCTCGAAGCGTTCACCCTCATGCAAAAGAAGGCCAAAGACGAACTGGCCGCAGTGGAAGCCAAGTCGAAGGTGGAAACCACGCCCGACGTGCCCAAAGAACGGCTGTTCGACGCCCTCATCGCGCCCCACAAAGGCAAAGTGGTGCTCGTGGACTTCTGGAATACCTGGTGCGGCCCGTGCCGTGCAGCCATCCAAGCCAACGAACCGCTCAAATCCTCCAGTCTGAAAAGCGATGACCTCGTATGGATCTACATTGCCAACGAAACCTCTCCCATCGTGAAATACAAGACCATGATTCCGGACATCCAAGGCTTGCACTACCGCCTGAACCAGGAACAAAGGGACTACCTGTGCGACAAATTCAAGATAGACGGCATCCCGTCTTACGTGTTGGTGGACAAGTCGGGGACATACAAGCTGCGTAACGACTTCCGTAACCACAAACTGATGGAAGAGACATTGAAAGAAGAGTTAAAGAAATAAGGAATCTTACATCAATAGCAGATTATGAAAAGGATATTAGTCTCCGCACTGCTGTGCACGTCCTTATTCGCTGCGGCACAGGCCCAGACCACCCATACGGTGAAACTGGTGGACACCCAGTTGCAGGACGTACTCAACGTACTCGAAGACATGGACATCTACATACATCGTTTCGATGTGAGTCAGTTCCTCGATGCCACATATCACGTGGAAATCTATGTGGAAGAATACAAGAATAACCAGAAGACGGGGAAAGTGCACCACTTCGACTTGGGCAAAAACATCCGTTCGTTAGACGAGATTCCGGAAGAACACAGAAAAGGGTTCCGGAAAGAATACCAAATCCCCGCCGGGAAAAAAGAATGGAACAACATCAAGGAGATTTCCATATATATAAGGAAAGAGGAAAGGACGGACACCACTGCCGCCATCCGTATCTCCAGTCCCAATGTGGGCATCCAAGGTTTCCCGTTCACGCTATACCCGGCCGACGGAAAGAAGTTCATCAGCTACCACACGCGGCCTTTTGCCGCACGTGCGGTACAAACAGCCGATGAAATGAAAATCCCCCTCTTGCTGTACGGTTCGGTATGGGCGGAACCGGGAACGACTTTCTTCCGTTTCTGTGGTGAAAACGAGATAGGCCCGGAAATGAAAGCGGAAATCCTGACCCATATCCCTCACCACTACGTGATAGGGTTGCAGTTGAAGAAAGAATAAATTGAAGAAAGAGACACAAGGTGACGAGGCGGGCTTTTCTAAAAGAGAAGCTCGCCTTTGCCCTGACGTACGACCTCGAAAGCGTCGTCCACACAATTCACCACCGTCGAAGCCTCGCTGCCTCCATATCCCCCGTCGATGACCAAAGCCACGCGGCCTTCGTATTTCTCATGAATCAACTCGGGGTCGGTGGAGTACTCGATAATTTCGTCTTCGTCGTGCACCGACATCGTGAGGATGGGATTCCCCAATCCGTCCACTAGTCCACGTGCAATACTATTGTCCGGCACACGGATACCTACTTCTTTCTTATTCTTATATATTTTAGGAAGCCGGCTGCTCGTAGGCAGGATGAACGTGAACGGCCCCGGCAAGTTCTTCTTCAACAGTTTGAAAGCGGCGTTACTGACTTGAGCATATTCGCTGATATTGGACAAGTCATAACAAATAATCGACAAGTTGCTCTTTTGAGGGTTCACCCCCTTCAGCGCACAAATCTTCTCCACCGCCCGTACGTTCAGGGCATCGCATCCTATGGCATACACCGTGTCGGTAGGATAAATAATCAGCTCTCCGTCCCTCAGCATTTTAAGGGCCTTGGCCATCTCACGGGGATTCGGGTTTTCCGGATAAATTCTAATCAGCATGATTTCTTTCCTTTTTATAGTCTACAAAGGTATCATTTTCTTTTGGTTTCACAGCAACAAGCTTACAATATAATGAAAAACCGGAGAGCCATGCTTCAAAATATAATTTTTTCGTATCTTTGCGTGCAGTTAGACGAAAAAATAGACTCAAAAACATTACAAAATGGCAAAAATAACCAAAGAAATGGCTTTGCACTATCATGAACAGGGCAAGCCGGGTAAAATCGAAGTGGTGCCAACCAAGCCCCACAGCACACAAACGGATCTCTCATTGGCTTATTCGCCCGGCGTGGCGGAACCGTGCCTCGAAATAGAAAAGAACCCACAGGATGCCTACCGCTATACGGCCAAGGGCAACCTCGTGGCCGTAATATCCAACGGTACCGCCGTCCTTGGGTTGGGCGACATCGGTGCGCTGGCCGGTAAACCGGTCATGGAAGGAAAAGGACTGCTCTTCAAGATATATTCGGGCATCGATGTGTTCGACATTGAGGTGAACGAGAAAGACCCCGAAAAGTTCATCCAGGCCGTGAAAGCCATCGCGCCGACTTTCGGCGGCATCAATCTGGAAGACATCAAGGCACCCGAATGCTTTGAAATCGAACGCCGTCTGAAAGAGGAACTCGACATTCCCGTCATGCACGACGACCAGCACGGTACGGCCATCATCTCCAGTGCCGGACTGTTGAATGCGCTGGAAGTGGCAGGAAAGAAAATCGAAGACGTGAGAATCGTTGTGAACGGAGCCGGAGCTTCGGCCGTATCCTGCACCAAACTGTATGTGTCGCTCGGCGCACGGTTGGAAAACATCGTCATGCTGGACAGCAAGGGTGTGATCTCAAAAGACCGTACCGACCTGAACGAGCAGAAGCGTTACTTCGCCACCAGTCGTACAGACATCCATACGTTGGAAGAAGCCATCAAGGGCGCCGACGTATTCCTCGGCTTGTCGCGCGGCAATGTGTTGAGCAAGGACATGGTGCGCAGCATGGCTCCGTCGCCCATCGTGTTCGCATTGGCTAACCCGGTACCCGAAATCTCGTATGAGGACGCCATGGATTCGCGTCCCGACGTGTTGATGGCTACCGGACGTTCCGACTATCCGAACCAGATAAACAACGTCATCGGATTCCCTTATATCTTCCGTGGCGCCTTGGATACCGGTGCCACGGCCATCAACGAAGAAATGAAACTGGCCGCCGTACGGGCTATCGCAGGCATTGCCAAACAACCCGTGCCGGACGTGGTGAACGAGGCTTACCACGTGAACAACCTCACTTTCGGTCCTTCATATTTCATCCCGAAACCGGTAGACCCGCGCCTCATCACCGAGGTGTCCATGGCTGTGGCCAAAGCTGCCATGGAAAGCGGAGTGGCCCGCAAGCCCATCGAAAACTGGGACGCTTACGCCCTCCACTTGAAGGAACTGATGGGGTATGAGTCGAAACTGACCCGCCAGTTGAGAGATACGGCCCGCCGCAATCCCCAACGCGTGGTGTTTGCCGAGGGTATCCATCCCAACATGCTGAAAGCCGCCGTGGAGGCTAAGGCTGAAGGCATCTGCCATCCTATCCTGTTGGGTAACGACGAGCGTATCGAGAAACTGGCGAAGGAACTCGACCTCAGCCTGGAAGGCATCGAAATCGTCAACCTGCGCCACGACCGCGAAGCCGAACGCCGCGAACGTTATGCTAAGATACTGGCCGAGAAGAAAGCCCGCGAAGGTTATACATTCGAAGAGGCCAACGACAAGATGTTCGAGCGCAACTACTTCGGCATGATGATGGTAGAGACTGGCGAAGCGGACGCATTCATCACGGGCGTGTACACCAAATATTCCAATACAATCAAGGTCGCCAAAGAAGTCATCGGCATACAACCGGAATACAACCATTTCGGTACCATGCACATCATGAACAGCAAGAAAGGTACGTACTTCCTGGCGGACACGCTTATCAACCGCCATCCCGACACGGAAACGATGATAGACATTGCACGGCTATCCGAAAAGACCGTGCGTTTCTTCAATCACGAACCGGTCATCGCCATGTTGTCCTATTCCAATTTCGGAACGGACACATGCGGAAGCCCGGCCAGCATCCATAAAGCCGTAGAATACATGCAGGAGAACTACCCGAACCTACCCATCGACGGCGAGATGCAGGTGAACTTCGCCATGAACAACGAGCTGCGCGACCGTAAGTACCCGTTCACTCGCCTACAGGGTAAGGAGGTCAATACCTTGGTATTCCCGAACCTGAGTTCGGCCAATGCCGGTTACCAGTTGCTCCAGGCTCTGAATGGAGACGAAATAGAGATGATAGGCCCTATCCAGATGGGGTTGAACAAACCGATTCATTTCACCGACTTCGAAAGTTCCGTACGCGACATCGTGAACATCACGGCCGTAGCGGTCATCGATGCCATCGTGATGAAGAAAAAGAACCAGTAACCCACGGATTATACTAAAAGGAATCAGGATGCACTGCCAAAGAAAAGATAGTGCATCCTGATTCCGTTTAGTATAAACGGGAATAATATTTATCTCCCTCCTATGTCCTTTCCTAAACTACTGACAAACAGACGGGTTATGCTCTCAGCCCAACTTCTCCCTACGTTTTCTCAAAAACAAGCTTCATCTTTCAGAACACAATGTAAACCCTTCGCTTTATGTATATTAGCTCCCTGAAGGATGGAACCTACATCTTTCAGCTCTCTTTCAGGTGACGGACGATAGTCCTCATAAGCCAAACGATTTTCCGTTGTGCTCCGAACGATTTTTCAATCTCAGAAGAACGAAACGCAGATCTGCGCCAAACGAAAAGCGGCATTCAGCCCGACTTATGACTGACATGGACTGAAAGATAAAGATTTGAAAATTCAGGATGTATCCGATTTGTATTGAGATAGTTACGGGGCATCCTGAAAGATGAAAGGCATTTTCCGGAAAAGTATGGAGGAGGGAAAGGAATGAGGAGTATCGAGTCCGACGGCTATCCGGTTTCTTTGAAGAAGAGTGACACGGAGAAGCGCAGAAATGTGCAGAAATGCGTACTAATGTGCAGAAATGCGTACTAATGTGCGGAAACGTGCACAAATGTGCCACCTCTGCCGTGCGTCTCCCTAACTTTGCCGTAAAAAACGAAGCACATGGAACTGAAACACATCGTAAAGAGAGCGGTACGTCGATGGGCGGAGAAAATCGCGAATAAGCGAGCGCAGAACCAAGCGAGCTTGCCTCTGCCGAGTGGGAGCGATTTATCAAAAAGAAAAGCCGGACGTTTGGGAGTTGCCGGAAGCGTGACCGGTCATATCGAAGAAACAACAGTCACCGAATCGCGACCGGAAGCCTTCACAAGGCCGACCTCCCGGAAGGCGGAAGCCCACGATGCGAAAAACAACGCACCTGCCCACCTCGACCACCGGCTGGCCACTTTTGCGGAAGAGCGTTACGACCTGCGCCACAACCTGCTGACGAGGCAGGCGGAATTCCGCCCCAAAGGACAGGATGCGGCCGCCTTCTTCCCCCTCACGGCACGCGACCTCAACTCCCTCTGCCTCGCCGCCCATGAGGCGGGCATCCCGTGCTGGGACCGCGATGTGTCGCGCTTCGTGGCCTCCGACCGCCTGCCCGACTATCATCCCTTCCGCGATTATTTCGACCGCCTGCAGCCGTGGGACGGAGAAGACCGTCTCGACGCACTGGCACGGCGCGTGTCGGACCGTGCGCTGTGGGTACGCGGATTCCGCCGATGGATGCTGGCTGTGGCCGCGCAATGGATGAGGATGGGAGACGACCATGCCAACAGTATGGCTCCGGTATTGGTGAGCGGGCGGCAAGGATTGGGAAAGTCCACATTCTGCCGCAACCTCCTGCCACCCGAACTGTCCGCCTATTACACCGACAGCGTAGACGTGGCGAACACCGCCCGTATGGAACAGCTTTTAGTGGAAATGGGACTCATCAACTTGGACGAGTTCGACCGTATCCCCGTCCGCCGCCATCCGGCCTTGAAGAACGTGATGCAGCTCACCGACCTGCACGTGCGCAAGGCTTACCGACGCGACACGCTACGTCTGCCGCGCATCGCCTCCTTCATCGCCACGTCCAACAGCCACGAACTGCTCTCCGACCCTTCGGGCAGCCGCCGTTTCCTCTGCGTGGAGGTGGAGCGTCCCATCGACAGCACAAATATCGAACATGCTCAAATCTACGCCCAGCTGAAAGCCATGCTCCTCGGTGGCGAACATCATGGGTTCACGGCAGAAGAAGAGGCGGAAATCCAGCGTGCCAACGTGGCTTTCTACCGTACTTGCCCAGCGGAAGAGGCTTTTGCCCGCCACTTCCGTGCCGCCCGTCCGGACGAAGAGGCCCTGTCCGCCTCCCTTCCCGAACTCATCGCCCTGTTGCGCAAGCGTCAGCCGGGCACGCTCACGGGCATCGGCATGCAGGAGTTCAGCCGCGCCCTCGTGGCCGCAGGCGTGGAACGGCGGCATACGGAAAAGGGTAACTGTTACAGGATTGTACCATTGGAGCGTGAAGATAGTAAGCCTGCAATCCTCTCCGAATGAATGAGGAAAAAGACTTTTTGATTTCTTCCAGTAAAAAATAAGGATTCAAGCGGTAATTTCGTATCTTTGCGTAAGATAGAATATAGGATTGATATGACACCAGAAGAAAAGGCAAGGCAAAAAATAGACCGGTGGTTTGCTGATGCAGGTTGGAAAGTAGTCAACAGGGATGAGTACGAACCAACTTGTACGGCTGTTGCCATAAGAGAAGGTTTATTGAAAGGAAATCTTGAAGCCGATTATTTCCTATTTATTAATGGGAAAGCGGTGGGGGTACTTGAAGCAAAACGAGAAGAAACAGACGCTTTTGCGTCAAAAGTTTGCGACCAAGCAACTTTATATGCAAGAAGTGTCCCCAATATCTATCAGGTGTATCAAAAGCCATTGCCTTTTATCTTTACCTCAAATGGTGAGGAATTATATTGCTGTGATTTCCGTGAACAAGATTCTTGTTTCAAGCAGATAATGGCAATTCCTACGCCACATGAATTGGTCAAGAAGTTGGGGATTGAGGATACATTTGCCGGACTTCCTACATTGAAAAGGAAGGGACTTCGTGATTGCCAGTATGAGGCGGTGACAGAACTTGAAAAAAGTTTCCGTGCAGGGCAAAATCGGGCGTTGATGGTTCTTGCTACTGGAGCAGGCAAAACATATACGGCTTGTCTTGCTGCCTACCGAATGCTTTCTTATACACCAATGCGTAGAGTGTTGTTTCTTGTTGATCGAAATAATCTTGGAAAACAAGCAGAGGGAGAATTTGGGACTTTCCGTCTGACAGAGAACGGGGATGCTTTCAATACTATCTTTACGGTCAATCGCCTTCGTTCGTCTTCTATTCCTTCTGATAGCAATGTCGTTATTTCTACTATACAACGCCTATTCTCATTTTTGAAAGGAGAAACTATTGAGGATAACGATGACGATGATGAGAACGAACCTGTAGAGGAAGTAATCTTGCCTCCCAATCCCAAGTTACCGCACGATTACTTTGATATGATTATCATAGACGAATGCCATCGCTCCATTTATGGGAACTGGCGCAAGGTGTTGGAGTATTTCGATACGGCTCGACTTGTCGGTTTGACAGCAACCCCGATTGAAGAGACAAAGAAATTCTTTAACTATAATATCATTGTCAATTATACCTTAGAAAAGAGTATCGTTGATGGTGTGAATGTGGATTGTAGGGTGTATCGAATAAAAACGCAAGTTACGGAAACTGGGGGAGCTATATTAGAGGGTGAGAGAGTAAAGGAAGAAACGAGATATACAGGTGAGGTTAAGACTGTGAGTAACAAGGAAACCAAAACCTACACCAATAAAGAACTTAATCGGAGTGTCATTAATCCGGCACAGATAAAGTTAATCCTTTCAACCTATCGGGATGTGGTTTATACAGAATTGTTTAATGACCCACAACGTGAGCCGAATATGGACTATTTGCCTAAAACCTTGATATTTGCGCTCAATGAAGCTCACGCCACAAATATCGTACAGATAGCTAAAGAGGTGTTCGGACGGACTGACGACCGTTTTGTTCAGAAAATCACTTATTCAGCAGGCGACAGTAACGAGCTGATACGCCAATTCCGTAACGACAAGGATTTCCGTATTGCTGTCACCTGTACGT
>OGGW01001748.1_pt1 | contig 15565 bp, 15 predicted proteins | sample 1571291 | NCBI WGS metagenome assembly OGGW01 (sample SAMEA2582028, study PRJEB24529) | metagenome | biome: Human gut stool | place: China | collected 2011 | reverse complement strand
AATTTGCCATTTCGGAAATAAATTTGATTCGCACCAAACGGACTTCTTCCTCTGTATAATCGTCCCCCAACTCGTCCATGGCAACAGCTAAGCTGTCTGTCTCCGACTCTTTGAAGTAATCATAAATATCCAGCAAATGGTCTTCATCCATTGCCTCATCCAGGAAATAGTCGATGTTCAGTTTCGTTCCGGAATACACAATCGCCTCTATCTCATCCAACAACTCGTTGAAATCAATGCCCTTAGCCGACGCGATATCATCCAACGCCACCTTGCGATCGATACTCTGAATGATACTCACTTTCAACTTCGACTTATTGGCCACCGTACGTACCCTCAAGTCTTCCGGACGCTCAATCTCATACTCTTCGCAATGCTGGCGTATCAAATCGCAAAACTCCTTTCCGTAACGTTTTGCCTTCCCTGCACCGACTCCCGGTATGTTCTGCAGTTCCTCTATGCTGACCGGATACATCGTCGCCATCGCCTCCAACGAAGGATCCTGGAAAATGACATAGGGCGGCACATTCAAGTTCTTGGACATCTTTTTACGCAAGTCCAACAACGCATTGAACAACGCCGGATCCGTCACGCCTGTACCTCCTCCGGAACGGCTTACCACCTCTTCGTCGTCATCTTCAAACTCATTGTCTTCCGAAACCATGAAAGATTCCGGCTTCTTCATGAACTTACGCCCCTTTGCCGTCAACTTCAGGATGCCGTAATTCTCAATCTCTTTCTCCAGATAACCGGCTATCAATGCCTGCCGGATGACAGCATTCCAAAACTTTTCCTCATGTTCGTCACCGCATCCGAAACAATCCAGATCAGCATGCTTATGAGCGATAACCTCGTCTGTCTCCTTACCAACTAATACATCTATAATATAATCTGCCTTAAAATTCTCTTTCACAGCTTGTACAACCTCAAGCAGTTCCTTTAATTGATTTTTTGCTTCCACTTTCTTTTTCGGGTGTAAACAGTTATCACAATTACCACAATTCTCCTCATGATATTCCTCACCGAAGTAATGCAACAAGAACTTACGACGACACACGGAAGATTCCGCATAAGCGGCCGTCTCCGAAAGGAGCTGGCGCCCGATATCCTGTTCGGCCACAGGCTTACCCTCCATGAACTTCTCCAACTTCTGAAGGTCCTTGTAGGTATAATAAGTTATGCACAAACCTTCTCCTCCGTCGCGTCCGGCCCTACCGGTCTCCTGATAATACCCCTCAAGGCTCTTGGGTATATCATAATGAATCACAAAGCGTACATCCGGCTTGTCTATCCCCATGCCAAAAGCAATGGTAGCTACAATGACATCAATGCGCTCCATGATAAAATCATCCTGCGTCTGCGACCGGGTAGCCGAATCCATTCCGGCATGATAGGCCCTCGCGTTAATGTCGTTCGCCCGGAGTATTTCGGCCAGCTCCTCCACCCTCTTACGGCTCAAAGCGTAAATAATACCGCTCTTCCCCGGACGCTGTTTGATAAACCTGATAATATCCTTATCTACATTCTTGGTCTTGTTCCTTACCTCGTAATACAGGTTCGGACGATTAAAAGAGCTCTTAAACTCCTTGGCGTCCGTCATCCCTAAGTTCTTTTTGATGTCGCCGCGTACCTTATCGGTTGCCGTAGCCGTCAAGGCTATCACCGGTGCCGCACCGATTTCGTTGATTATCGGGCGAATCCGCCTGTATTCCGGCCGGAAGTCGTGCCCCCATTCCGATATACAATGCGCCTCGTCTATCGCATAAAACGAAATTTTCACATTCCGGAGAAAATCCACATTCTCGTCTTTCGTCAACGATTCCGGAGCTACATAAAGCAACTTGGTCTTCCCGTGCAGAATATCACTCTTCACCATATCTATCGCCCCTTTGTTCAGAGACGAATTCAGATAATGAGCAACGCCGTCATCTCCGCACACCGCCCGGATTGCATCCACTTGATTTTTCATCAAAGCAATCAAAGGCGATATGACAATCGCCGTACCTTCCATCAAAAGAGACGGTAACTGGTAGCACAACGATTTTCCTCCGCCGGTAGGCATCAGAACAAAAGTATCCCTGCCCGCCAACACATTGCGTATGATGGCTTCCTGGTCGCCCTTAAAGGTTTCAAAGCCAAAATACCGCTTAAGAGGTTCTGTCAAATTCAGCATTGCATCCATATCAATAGTTTTCCAATAAAATCAAACTCAGGTTTAACATTGTTGCCCCTAACAAAGTTATAAACAAATACCTCATATTTGCAAATTATTGGGAAACTATTTTCAGGATTTCTTCATTTCTTAACTCAAAATTCCACGAACGTCCTCCTGTTAACTTGCTTTCAAACCGGAAAGGTTGGCCTTCTCCAATTGTTTTTTGGCATACTCCAACGTCACCTTGAACGTCTTTACTTTTTTGGAGGGGATTTCAAACATCGCATCCATCATGATACTCTCCATGATGGAACGCAGTCCGCGGGCACCGAGATTATACTCCACGGCCTTGTCCACGATATACTCCAACGTATCTTCGTCAAAAGACAGCTTAATGCCATCCATTTCAAAGAGCTTGACCTGCTGCTTCACAATGGAGTTCTTCGGTTCCGTCAATATATTGCGCAATGCCATACGGTCGAGCGGATTCAGATAGGTCAGCACCGGCAAACGACCTATGATTTCCGGAATCAGCCCGAAAGATTTCAAGTCCTGCGGAAGGATATACTTCATCAGGTTAGACTTGTCGATATGCTGCATATTCTGCACCGAGTTATAACCGACCACATGCGTATTCATCCGCTGGGCTATCTTCTTCTCGATACCGTCAAATGCTCCTCCGCACCCTCCAGAAGTTTCGGCAACCCCGGTTGTACCGCTTCCCCGCTCACGTCACGCGTGATGGAAGGATTATCGCTCTTACGGGCTATCTTGTCGATTTCATCGATAAAGACAATACCCCGTTGAGCAGCCTGTACATTATAATCGGCCACCTGCAACAAACGGGAAAGAATACTCTCTACGTCCTCCCCTACATAGCCGGCCTCGGTAAATACCGTAGCATCCACTATCGTGAAAGGCACATGCAATAATTTGGCTATGGTACGGGCCAGAAGGGTTTTTCCCGTTCCGGTGCTTCCCACCATGATTATATTCGATTTCTCGATTTCCACTCCATCGTCCGATGTCTGCTGTGCCAATCTTTTATAATGGTTGTAAACAGCCACGGCAAGATTACGCTTGGCATCATCCTGCCCGATGACATACTGGTCCAGATAAGCCTTAATATCGCGCGGTTTGGGCAACTCGGCCAAATCGAACCCCAAATCATCCTTCTCCTTGTGCTCCACGGGCAAAGAATCTTTCACAATCCGGTAAGCCTGTTGCGCACAGTCGCTGCATATAAAACCATTCACCCCGGTAATGAGCAAAGGCACATCGCGCTCCGCCCTGCCGCAAAAAGAACATGCTTTCTTCATTGCCATTCCATTTACGAATTAAGGACATCGTTAGCCGATTCCGGTTTCTTACGAACCAAAACACTATCTATCATACCATACTCTTTGGCCTCCTGCGCCGTCATCCAATAATCACGGTCGGAATCAGCCCACACCTTGTCGAAATCGGTATGAGAATGTTCTGCGATAATCGTATAAAGTTCTTTCTTCAATTTCTGAATCTCACGCGCCGTTATCTCGATATCCGAGGCCTGTCCCTGTGCCCCACCCATCGGTTGGTGAATCATCACACGGCTGTGGGTCAAGGCCGACCGCTTGCCTTCGGCTCCGGCCACCAACAGTACGGCTGCCATAGACGCTGCCATGCCCGTGCAAATCGTAGCTACGGGACTGCTGATAAACTGCATCGTATCATAAATACCCAATCCGGCATACACCGAACCGCCCGGCGAATTGATATAGATGGAAATATCTTTTCCCGGATCCACCGAATCCAAATAAAGCAACTGAGCCTGCAACGTATTGGCCGTGTAATCATCTATCTGGGTTCCCAAGAATATGATACGGTCCATCATCAAACGGGAAAACACATCCATCTGTGTCACGTTCAACTGACGCTCTTCCAGAATGTAGGGATTGAGATATTGGTTTTGCGCGCTCACTACGTCATTCAGCACCTGGCTGTTCAAGCCCAAATGCTTCACTGCATACTTTCTAAAATCTTCCATAGTCAAACTATTTATGCGGAAAAAGGAAACACCCGAACAATCTTCCGCCATTTTCGAGCAAATGTACGAAAAATATGTTCGGGGGTTTCCTTCCTTATACTTATTTCACAAAATTAAACCTGCCCCGCTCGAATTAAGCGAACAACTTGTTGAAATCCTCTACGCTGATTTCTTTGTGGTTCAACTTCACGACATTCTTCAATGCGGCCGACAACTTGTTCTCCACGCTGCGGTTTACCAAAGACTCTACCTGGTCTTGCTTCTTCAGCATTTCATTGGCGTAGTTGTCCAACATCTCTTCCGGCACGTTAATCATACCGTACTGAGCAAACTGAATCTTCGTGATATTCTTGGCCGTAGCAATCAAGTCTTCTTTCTCAACCTTGATACCGTAAGCCTTCACCAACTGCTCCTTAATCAGGTGCCAAGTCAGCTCTTCGATGCTCTTGTCGTAATTTTCCTCCACGAACTTCTCGCCCTTGTCTGCATTGCTTACACGCATGAAACGTTTCAGGAAAGCATCGGGATATTCCAACTTGCCCACCTTATTCGTCAGGTAAGTACGTACATCCAAAATGAACTTGTAGTCACTGTCTGCCACAAACTGTTCTGCCAAAATCTCCTTGATTTTATTACGGAACGCTTCTTCGCTCGTTACCGTACCTTTCTCAAAGACTTGGTCAAACAACTCCTGATTCAATTCAGCTTCCTTGAAACGTGTAATCTCCTGCACTTGGAAACTGAAATCCGAAGTCATAGCCGGCACGTCTTCCTTCTTGATTTTCAACAACGAAGCGATTTCCACGTCATGACCATCGTATGCCTTGTTCGGATTGAAGACCAATACATCGTTCACCTTGCAACCGTTGAATACGGCCTTCTGCTCGTCGTTCTTCATATATTCAGGCAACAAGACGGCATTTTCAACCTGTACGCCGCCTTCTTTCGTATTCCCATTCTCATCCAGTTCGGCCAACAGACCCTTCACCATGTCCTTGGCCTCGTAGCTGTCCACATGGTCATAGCTACCCGCACGCTGGGTGTACATCTTCACTTGGCCGTCGATCATTTTGTCGTCCACCTGGATGTCATAATAATCTACCGTGTCTTCACCGCTCAGTTCAGCTTTGAACTCGGGAGCCAAAGCCAAATCGAAAGCAAACGAAAACTCTTCCATCGTATCGAAGTCAATATCCTGCTGACGGTCTTCGCTCGGAAGCGGCTCGCCCAGAATATTCAGATTGTTTTCCTTGATGTCAGCATACAGTTTCTCACCCAGCAACTTGTTTACTTCCTCTGCCGTAATGTCCTTGCCGAAACGTTTTTTCAACAGTCCCATGGGCACTTGTCCCGGACGGAAACCCGGCATACTTGCTTTTCTGCGGAAATCCTTCAAAGCCTTCTCTACCCTGTCGGCATAGTCGGCCTTTTCCATCTTAATGGTAAGCACCGCGCTTACTTTGTCAATGTTTTCTAATGAAATATTCATTTTGAAATCTAATTATTTATATTATGATTACTATTATATTTATAATTTGTATTGCACAACAAGCGTGCAAAGATAGCCTTTATCTTTTAATAAATCAAAGTCCTTGCGCACTTTTTTCTTCATCTATCTTCTGGAAGTCTTTCAAACGCAGCACGAAACTGTTCGTCAAGTATTTGGCACGCACCACCTCATTTTCAGACAATTCCTGAGGAGAACCTTGAAAAAGTATCTGTCCCTCGAAGAGCAAATAGGCACGGTCGGTAATACAAAGCGTCTCCTCCACGTTGTGGTCAGTAATCAACACGCCGATATTGCGCTTTTTCAGCTTCCACACGATATACTGTATATCCTCCACGGCAATAGGGTCTACGCCGGCAAAAGGCTCGTCCAACATAATAAATTTAGGGTCGATGGCCAGACAACGCGCGATTTCCGTCCGTCTCCGTTCGCCGCCCGAAAGCCGGTCGCCCAAATTCTTGCGCACCTTTTGCAGGCTGAATTCCGAAATCAGGCTTTCCAGCTTTTCCTTCTGGTATTCTTTCGGCTTGCCCGTCATCTCCAACACGGAAGCGATGTTGTCTTCCACCGTCATCTTACGAAATACCGACGCCTCCTGCGCCAAATAACCGATACCGTTGCGGGCACGCTTGTAGACCGGAAACTTCGTGATTTCCAAATCGCCGATGAAAATACGCCCCTCGTTAGGCACCACCAATCCCGTAGTCATATAAAAAGAAGTCGTCTTTCCGGCCCCGTTCGGCCCGAGAAGCCCCACAATCTCTCCCTGCTTGACGTCGAACGACACATGATTCACCACCGTACGTTTACCGTACGTCTTCACCAGGCCCTCCGTACGGAGCACTAACCCTGTATTCTGACTGTCCTGAGAAAGAGCTTCTGCCATAAACTACAAATTTGCGTACAAAAATACGAAAATTGTATTAAAAAGCAGCCCCTTGCACAAAACTATTTCCGCCCGCCGCCTCTTTTTAGCGGATTTTCATTAATTTTGTGTGATTTAAAAAGAATTGGACATGCTATTCAACAAAAGTTTGGCTACATTCGGCCGTTATCTGATGCTGATGGGGCGCACTTTCTCACGCCCCGAAAGGATGCGGATGTTTTTCAAACAATACATTAAGGAAATGAGCCAGTTGGGCGTAGACTCCATCGGAATCGTCCTCCTGATATCCTTCTTCATCGGCGCAGTGATCTGCATCCAGATCAAGCTGAACATCCAAAGCCCGTGGATGCCTAAGTTCGTCACGGGATACACCACCCGCGAAATCATGTTGCTGGAATTTTCATCTTCCATCATGTGCCTGATTCTGGCCGGGAAGGTCGGTTCCAACATCGCCTCCGAAATCGGCACCATGCGCGTCACACAGCAAATCGACGCCCTTGAAATCATGGGAGTCAATTCCGCCAATTACCTCATCCTGCCCAAGGTGCTGGGCATGATGACCATGATGCCCTTCCTGGTCTGTTTCAGTATTTTCTCCGGATTCGTAGGGGCCTACGCCACGTCCGTCATCGGACAGGTCATCACGATAGACGACCTGACGTTGGGATTGCAACACGACTTCAACGAATGGTACGTATGGATGGGATTCATCAAGTCCATATTCTTCGCTTTCGTCATCACCAGCGTATCGGCGTTCTACGGCTATACGGTCGAAGGCGGTTCGGTGGAAGTGGGAAAAGCCAGCACAGACTCTGTAGTGAGCAGCAGTGTGCTCATCCTGTTTTCCGATGTGTTACTCACTCAATTGTTATCCTGATGATCGAAGTTAAATCGCTATATAAGTCTTTCGAGGACAAAGAAGTGCTGAAGGACATCAACAGTGTATTTGAGAATGGAAAGACGAACCTGATTATCGGCCAGAGCGGTTCTGGAAAGACGGTACTGATGAAATGTATCGTGGGATTGTTCCGTCCCACCAGCGGCGAAGTGCTTTATGACGGACGCGACTTGGTGACGATGAACAAACAAGAATGGAAGATGCTCCGCCGCGAAATGGGAATGATATTCCAGAGCGCAGCTTTGTTCGACTCCATGACCGTATTGGAAAACGTCATGTTCCCGCTGGATATGTTTTCCAAAGCCTCTTATGCCGAACGGGTGAAACGCGCCCAGTTTTGTCTGGACAGGGTGAACCTGCTTGAAGCGCAAAAGAAGTTCCCGGACGAAATCAGCGGCGGTATGCAAAAGCGTGTGGCCATTGCAAGAGCCATCGCCCTCAATCCCAAATACCTGTTCTGCGACGAACCGAACTCGGGTCTCGACCCCAAAACCTCTCTGGTGATAGACGAACTGATTCACGACATCACCGTGGAATTCAACATGACCACTATCATCAACACGCACGACATGAATTCCGTAATGGGCATCGGAGAAAACATCCTATATATATATGAAGGGAGAAAAGAATGGCAGGGCAACAAAGACGAAATCATGAACTCGACCAACGAACGCCTGAACAGCTTCATCTTCGCCTCGGACCTCTTCCGAAAGGTGAAAGAAGCCAATAAATAACCTCCCCCGTCCATATCTCGGTTTGGACACCACGTCCGTCGGCATCATACAACACGGTTCGCCGGTATCCTTTCCTTAAAAGGAATCCTGACATCGATCAACGCTAAAATCACCTTGCTGAAGAAAAAAAATCATTTGGCTTAGATTGATAAATCGTTTTGCTTAGATTTTTTTTTCAATCTAAGCCAAACGATTTACACTATCCAGCAGGCTCATAATCAGGAGTTTACAAAACGACCCGGATAAAAGAAAGATGCTGACGCATTCGTTCTACCTCCACGAACGTTTTTCAGGCATTCGCCATTCTTCACATCGCCGACATAAGGCGGCCCCCCCAAACGATACCGCCATAAGGCAAACTAAACTGAAAATGAGGATGTCCCGTAATAGGCACATCCTCATTTCCATTCCTACAAACCGGCAAACCAATTTATTTCAATGCCGACAAAGCTGCGTCATAATCCGGTTCTTCCGTTATTTCCGGAACCAACTGGGCATATATCACCTTTCCGTTCTCGTCCACAATGATTACGGCCCGTGCCGTCAATCCGGCCAAGGGGCCATCCACCATCATCAGCCCGTAATTCCCGGCAAAGTCCTTGCTACGGAACAAAGATACGGGCTTCACGTTCTCAATGCCTTCAGTCGTACAAAAGCGTCCTTGTGCAAAAGGTAAATCCATGGATACGGCCAATACCTGCACATTCTCCAAATGGGCCGCTTTCACATTGAACTTGCGCACCGACGTGGCGCATACGGAAGTGTCCAGACTTGGAAAAATATTCAATATCACACGCTTGCCTTTAAGACTGCCCAAAGACAATTCACTCAAGTCACCGGCCACAGCCGTAAAGTCGGGAGCCATCTCTCCTTTTTGGGGCATCATCCCGTTTGTATGTACTGCTGTTCCTTTAAATGTCACGGTTTCAAACTGTTTCATAGTTCTCTTTTATTGTTTAGTATCCCGACGTGCAATAGGCACTTATCGGATAGCTCCAAGGCTATGCTACAAATATACGCAAAAGATTCTCATTAAAACATTTCAGTCAGTTAATTATCCCTTTTTCAGGATTCTTTAACTGACTGAAACTATTTCATACTGATTACTGCATCTTCCATTCCTCTCCGCATCGGACCATCGGCAAGGCGATTTCTTCACGCGTGCTGTCTCCGAACAGCACTTCCAGAAAAACACTGGCGACATCTCCAGAAACCGTGTCTCCTAATGCCCGGACGGAAACCAACCCTCCCCTACGTTCTTTCTCACGGGCGGCATACTGGGCCACAAGATCGACCATCTGGCTGCGATAGGACTCCGTCATGCTGTCGCTATAGGCAATAGAATGAATGTAATCTTCGTACTTGCCCTTTATCAAATAATTATAATAGGTCTCGGCTGCCCGGCTTACCTCGCTTTTATCGCTTTTGCCACACGAAACCCATAGGGAAAGTCCTAAAAAGGCCACCCATAGGGGAATGATTTTCCTCATTACTTCTGCCGTATAAAGATATTAATAGGAGTACCGCTGAAATCCCAACGTTCGCGTATCTTGTTTTCCAGGAAACGACGGTAGGGCTCTTTCACATATTGCGGCAAATTGGCATAGAACACAAAAGAGGGAATTTGCGTATCCGGCAGTTGCATGCAATACTTAATCTTAATGTATTTACCTTTGATGGAAGGGGGCGGATAGGCCTCGATCAAAGGCAACATCTCTTCATTCAGTTTAGCTGTAGCGACGCGTTTCTTCCGGTTCTGATAAACCTCCTTGGCTGTCTCAAGCACCTTAAAAATGCGTTGTTTCGTCAAGGCGGAAGCAAATATAATCGGAAAATCATCGAATGGAGCCATGCGATGGCGGATGGCATATTCATATTCGTTCATGACCACCGTCGTCTTGTCCTCTACCAAGTCCCATTTATTGACCACCACAACCAAACTTTTGTTGTTCCGTTGTATCAATTGGAATATGTTCAAGTCCTGGGCTTCTATGCCACGCTCCGCATCCAGCATCAGAATGCAGACATCGGAGTTCTCAATGGCCCGGATGGAACGCATGACGGAATAATATTCCAAATCTTCCGTCACCTTGTTTTTACGGCGGATACCGGCCGTATCTACCAAATAGAAATCAAACCCGAACTTGGTATAACGGGTGTAAATGGAATCCCGGGTGGTTCCGGCGATATCGGTCACGATATTACGTTCTTCTCCGATAAACGCGTTGATTAGGCTGGACTTGCCTGCATTCGGTCGCCCGACAACGGCAAAACGAGGGATATTCTCATCCGTTTCGTCATCGGTAGTTTTAGAGAATTTTGAGACTATCAGGTCCAACAATTCCCCCGTGCCGCTTCCGGTTGCCGCCGAAATACAATAGGGGTCGCCCAACCCCAAGGCGTAAAACTCTGCGGCACTGTATATCCATTCATTCGTATCGGCCTTGTTGGCTACAAGGATAACCGGCTTTTTGGTACGCCGCAAGATATTGGCCACGGCTTCGTCCAAATCCGTCAAACCGTTCCGAACATCCACCAAAAACAATATGACATCCGCTTCTTCCGTCGCCAACGTCACTTGCTTGCGGATTTCTTCCTCAAATATATCATCCGAGTTCACCACCCAACCGCCGGTGTCTATCACGGAGAACTCACGTCCTGTCCAGTCCCACTTGCCGTACTGGCGGTCGCGCGGCGTCCCGGCTTCATCACTGACAATCGCATGACGTGTCTGAGTCAAACGATTAAAAAGAGTAGACTTACCCACATTCGGGCGTCCGACTATTGCCACTATATTTCCCATAAATTATCGAATTTCGGCTTCACAGCCTGATTATTAATCTAAATTATACCCAAAGCTTTTCAAAGCCCGTTCCGAACTTCTCCAATCCTTATCCACCTTCACAAAGGTCTCCAGATAAATGCTTTTACCGAAGAATTTCTCCAAAGACTTCCGGGCTTCTGTGGAAACTTTCTTTAATGCCACTCCGCGATGGCCGATGATGATGCCTTTCTGAGAGTCGCGCTCCACATAGATAACGACATTGATATGAATGGATTTTGCCTCTTCCTTGAACTGTTCCACTACGACTTCCACAGAATACGGAATCTCTTTATCGTAATATAATAAAATCTTTTCACGGATAATTTCAGTTACGAAGAAACGGGCCGGTTTATCGGTCCACTGGTCCTTGCCGAAATATGGAGGGGAATCCGGCAAAAGTTCTTTAATGCGATTCAACACCGTATCTATGTTGAACTTGCACAAAGCTGAAATAGGTATGATTTCGGCCTTGGGCAGAACGGCATGCCAAGCTTCCACCTTCGAAGTCAGTTCCTGCTGGTTGCTCACATCGATTTTATTGATAAGCAACAACACGGGAACATCCATCTTGGACACTTTCTCCAAGAAGTCGCCATTCTTATCGGGTGTCTCCACCATATCCGTCACGTACAACAGCACATCGGCGTCTTGCAAAGCTGATTCCGAGAAATTCAACATAGACTCTTGCAACTTGTAATTAGGCTTCAAGACCCCGGGGGTGTCGGAAAAACAAATCTGCATGTCTTCCGTATTCAAAATCCCCATGATACGGTGGCGCGTGGTCTGCGCCTTAAAGGTCGCAATGGATATACGTTCCCCGACCAGGAGATTCATCAGCGTGGACTTTCCGACATTCGGATTACCTAAACTATTCACAAAACCAGCTTTATGTGCCATAATTGCTCTGTTTTTTCTTTGAATAAAAAAACGCATCTATAAACGGATGCGTTCTTTTTTATGATGTCTTTTTTGAAGGATTCTCTTTTATCCCTTATTTACTTACCTGCTCCGTCGTAGCCCCATTTCATATAAGCGGCTCCCCATGTGAATCCGGCGCCGAAAGCGGTAAAAATCAGATTGTCTCCCTTCTTCAACTGTTGTTCGTAGTCCCACAAGGCCAAAGGCAAAGTGGCTGCACTTGTATTGCCGTAACGTTGGATGTTGAGCATCACTTTTTCCATCGGCAACTCCAAACGGTGTGCTACTGCCTCGATAATGCGTACATTAGCCTGATGAGGAATGACCCAAGCGATATTATCCTTGGTCAATCCGTTACGTTCGGCCACCAAAGCTGAAGCGTCGCTCATATTGGTCACGGCAAACTTAAACACCGTACGTCCTTCCTGATGGAGATAATGCAAGCGGTGGTCTATGGTAAAATACGAAGGAGGGCAAGCGGAACCGCCCGCTTTCATGCACAAGAACGGCAACCCTTTGCCATCCGTACGCAAATAGGCGTCCTTCCAACCCAAGTCTTCCGTAGTAGGCTCAACCAATACGGCAGCGGCTCCATCTCCAAAAATCGGACAAGTCGCACGGTCTGTATAATCGACCATTGAAGACATTTTGTCAGCACCGATAACAATAATCTTCTTATAACGCCCGCTTTCAATCAAAGCGGAAGCCGTATCCATAGCGAAAAGGAATCCGCTGCAGGCTGCCTGCAAGTCGTATGCAAAAGCATTCGTCAACCCCAACTTGCCAATGACAATAGAAGCCACAGAGGGGAAATGATAATCCGGAGTAGAAGTAGAAACAATCACGCAATCAATGTCTTCAGGATTTACTCCCGTTTTCTGCAATAACTGTTTCGCTGCATTACGGGCCAGAGAGCTCGTACCCAAACCTTCTTCATTTAAAATACGCCTTTCCTTTACGCCAATACTAGTCATAATCCACTCATCGTTTGTATCAACCATTCGCGACAACTCGTCGTTGTTCAAGACATATTCCGGAACGTAACCGCCAATACCGGTGATTACCGCATTTATTTTTTCCATTCTTTATTCTGCTTTCTAAAAAAAGTAGCCGGAGAACAATAGTGCTCTCTGGCTATATCTCCCTCACTAATGATTAAACAGCAGCTTCTTTCACGATAGCCACCTTACCTCTGTAATAGCCACAAGTGGGGCAAACAGTGTGATAAATGTGGAATGCGCCGCAATTCGGGCAAACTGCCAACGTAGGCGCTACGGCCTTATCATGAGTTCTTCTCTTACGGGTTCTCGTTTTTGACTGTCTTCTTTTAGGATGTGCCATTTTCTTAAGTATTTAATTATTATCCAATATTTTTTTCAATTTATTCCAACGCGGATCTACCGGTTTGCCACTTTCTTCATCCGCGCTCTTCTCTTCCTCGGAACCATCTGGTTTCTCAGACGAAGTCACCAAATGTGCCGCCAATGCCTCCATCATTTCCACATTGCAATGTCCAGGTTCATGCACGTGTGTAAGCGGAACTTCCAGCACAATAAATTCGTAAATAATCCATGCGACATTCAATATGGCATCTTCGTATGGCAGTATCATCATATCCCCTTCGTCCGCATACTCATCCCCTAACTTTACGGTAAGCATACGTTCCGTCTCTATCTCTACGTCCATATCGTCTAGACACCGGTCGCACGGCACATGTACCGTTCCTTTAATATGAAAGGTAAAAACATAAGCTCCCCCGCTCTCTCTTATCTTCAGGTCTGCGTCTGCCTTACCGCTCTTCACTAAAGTCCCTTCCACAGCTTCAAAGAATGCATCATCCAATGCAAACTGATATTCAGCGACATCAGTCCGCATGTTCTTCAAATCAATCTTATAACTGTCAAGTACATCCATTTGGGCTGCAAATTTACAAAAAATAAGCGATGGCGCACAATAAAAAGCACAAAAAACGTTCTTTTTAATACTTTTTCAACTCCACCCTAAAGGTTGTCCCCACACCGATTTCCGAACGTTTCACAAAAATACGTCCTTTGTGATATTCTTCCACTATGCGTTTGGCTAAGGACAAGCCCAGCCCCCAACCTCTTTTCTTGGTTGTAAAACCGGGACTGAAGACCGTCTGGAAATGATTTTTCGAGATACCCTTACCGGTATCTGTGACTTCAACAACCACTTTCCCCGCGTCTTCAAAAGCTGTTACCGTGATACATCCTTGTCCTCCCATCGCATCTATCGCATTCTTACAAAGATTCTCTATCACCCACTCGAAAAGCGGAGCACACATATAAGCCTTCAACGGATATTCCGGCAACAGGCAACGGATAGACACTTTATTGGATGTACGGCGGGAGATATAATCTATCACGTGTTCAAGCACTGTGGCCAACAATTCCTCACGGGGTTCCGGCAAAGAGCCGATTTTAGAAAAACGTTCGGCTATCATCTCCAATCGTTTCACATCTTTGTCCATCTCCGGGATAAGTTCATCATGGGGATAAGTCTCTTTTAAAATCTCAACCCATGCCATCAACGAAGAAATCGGGGTACCTAACTGATGGGCTGTCTCTTTGGACAAACCCACCCAGACTTTATTCTGCTCTGCCTTTTTGGAACTCAACAAAGCGAAAATAGCCACTACGACAAAAATAAGAACTACCCCCAATTGTATATAAGGATAGGAAGACAGCCGTTTCAACATAATGGAATCGTCATAACAGATTTCCATAAAATCACCATCAGCACCTTGAGAAGCACCTTCATTCAGATAAATACGAATCACCCGGCCTCCTTGCCGCATGTCTTCCGCCATTTGCTTTACCTCTCTCGTACTGTCGGCTGCATTACTTGCTTTCAATGACAAATTCCGATAGCTATGTATTTCTCCTGATTTATATTGCACGATGACCGGAATGGTATTATTTCCATTCAAAACTTTCAAAACCAAGGTTACATCGGTGTTTTCATCCGCATTGTTCAGCGTTCGCATGGCTTCTGCCCATACTTCCATGTTTTGGTGTTCACCCAAAGCCAAATCACGTACTAAATAGTTGGATATAATGAGAGACCCCACGGCTATCACGATGGCCATGACTACTAACAAAAACTTAACCTGCCTTATCCGGTCATAACACTGCATAACATTTAACTTCTTATACTCCTTTCCCAAAAACGGGCAATCCTCTTTTTTATTGCATCATTGACGCCATTCTATCATCGAAAAAGCGGATGCGCCGCTACTCGACACATCCGCTCGTTTATCCCAAAAAATGTTCAAACCGGGGAGGCTACTTGATTAAGACACCTTTTCCGTTGATGATATAAAGTCCTTTCTTCAACGTTTTGAGAGTCTCTCGATCCGCAGCCTTCTTCACCAGCAGACCGCTTACGGTATAGACATCCACCCTCTGTCCTTTGGCAAGGACCGCATCAATACTCTGCCCCTCTACAACAATAAAGTCATATCGCAGTTCCGGAGCATTGTCGAGAACATTGTTCCCCCAACTATCCGAAGCCTGTTGTATCTTCATAGCCGGTACGACCAAAGTATATGAACCTTTGGCGGTAACTTCTTCTCTCAGTTCTATCTTGATTTCATT